>Ga0307514_10001094_pt1 | contig 37940 bp, 39 predicted proteins | sample 16_EM_MG_FD_203088 | JGI IMG/M metagenome (GOLD analysis project Ga0307514, IMG submission 203088) | Populus trichocarpa ectomycorrhiza microbial communities from riparian zone in the Pacific Northwest, United States - 16_EM | ecosystem: Host-associated > Plants > Roots > Unclassified | place... | reverse complement strand
CAAAGGTGTGTCCGCCCCGCGAATGAATGGCAGATGCGAACCGAGGTATAGGAGGGCCAGACCCAAGCTCAAGAACCGACCCCACTTCTCATCGAGCGCCTTGTCATCCCGTTCCATCATTACTTGCAAGATGGTACTGGCCACCTCTCCGTTCCCACTGCCCACAAATATGAAACCAAGGGACAAAGCTGCCAAAGATATTATCTCCATCGACAGAGAATCGTCCGCGATAACTGGAAGGAGCAGTCCCATAAGGTCCTCCCTATGAGACCCTGCATAGGCCAAGCCAAGACCAGTGATTGCACTCGTCCTCAGCGAGACGGACTTGTTCTCGATATATTCGCTGAGGAGGGCAAGAGCGGCATCCGCTTCTGTCCGGACGTTCGTATTGAGAATACCTGTGGCAAGTAGTGCACCAGCCTGTCGTACGAGTCAGCGATATCATCACGGCCCTGCGATCCGCGTCGAACCTTAATGTGCTCCTCCGAAGAGTAAGTGTACTTATCGACGTGACTCAATCCAACATCTGTATCCCACAGCAAGCTAAGACCCAAGCTGGCAGCAGCGCTCATCATCCCTGCAAGTTTCCGTTCAGTCGTTCAATGTAGCTCGCCAGACAATAATGCGGTGCACACCATGATCCTTGTTTTTATAAATCCAGCTGTTACCCTCTTCAGCCTGAACCATCAGTTTGTCATTACCGAAGCCAGCGTTAACGAATGCGTTGACAAAGGTGCTGGCAAGATTTCCTCTCGCAGAGTCAACGTTCGAAGTTGTCCGTGTGTTTTCCAGATGCGATTTATACACATCCTCCAGGCTCTTCGGCTCGAGAACACCAAGTTCTTTGCCGAACTCCTTGAACTGTGTACTTAGCCTGCTGTTACTCAGGCATTCCACAACGTCCTCGGGAAGTTCATCAGTGGCGTCGCCGTCTTCGTTCGGGATTTGAAGCCACTCCAGTGGTGTCTGTGCACGTGCCAGGATTAAAGCTAACTGACGTTTCATAACGCTGGTGTACAACATTGTCAAGACTCCACAAACAGCAATAGAAGGGTGTGGGACACGTACGGGTTCCCTGGAGAATCGAAGTCTTCCCTGATCAAGGCGGGTCTTCCCAATCGGATGGCCAGAGCGATAGCTTCCGGCCACCTCTGGTGTTTCACGTAAATGTTGTGGGCCGTTTCGAGGAACGAGACATCATCCGGGGGTGGCAGGAAGTTAACACATCTGAAACGGTTGCTTCAATGCTGTGTCCGAGGCGGCAGGGCCGGTCAGGCGTACCGAATAATATACAAGCACACCCTCGCATACGTATTCTCGTCCACGAGGTCCACCAGAGAATCGGCGATCTCCAATTCCTGCAACAGATCCACCGCGTCGGGTTCAGCATTATGTCCGAGCAAGAACGCGGCACACTGTGTGGCCAGAAACTTCAAATCGTCGATCGACCCGACGGTAGTCTTCATCTCCAACTCCTCTTCCTGTTCCCGGAAAGTGTATTCCTCACTCAACTCCGCCGCTAGATGCCTCACGTATTCGTGACCCCATGACCCTGGTTCAGAGAGGGACGATGAATCCTCTGGGAGGAGTTGAGCCGCGAGTAAGCGATATCGCAGGGTCCATCGCGGTTGTGTATCGGAGTACGTCATCGCGAGCACCGAGAGAATGTCCGCAAACATGCTTTTGTCATCTGACCTTGGCCATGTCTCGTATAGCTGTTGCAGTTCGGGGTAATGTGGGTGAAGGAACTTCAGCGGTTTAGGAACGGAGGTCATGGATGAGGTCGACGTCCTGATAAGTGTCCGAAGGGTTTCCAAGGCGGCACGATACAGACCCGTGTTTGATTCCTGTGGTCGCTCCGGTCTGAATCAACGCGAAGCCGGTAGATGGTGGTGTAGCGTACCCTGAGACGTTCCACAAGCATTTCGAGCTCATTCTTGAGTTGAAGGTCCTCTTCCGACTAGGAAATCTTAGTTCTTGGTTATATGGGTGAGGGACGGAAGACAAACATACGAGATCTTCCTGCTCTTTCTCGCCCTTCTGCTTCTGTTTAGCATCGTTGGACTCAGGCTCTTCCTTCTTCTTCGGCTTTGAGTCCTCGGAAGGCACTGGGATCGACAACGTTGGGTCGGGCATTGTTATCGGCGGTGAGGATGAGGAGACGGAATGGATTTTGGACAAAGTGACCTTTGTCTGTGGACGCGCGTCCTTGATCACAACTCGTCAGCTCGGGGATCCCCGATCGCGTCTTTTAAAGTAACCTACTATAAGTAGTATACCCGAGCAGAACATCTTAGCTTTCCACAGCTTGTTGCGCCTTCATTGCGTCCTCAACATCCCCGGAGACTAGCGTATATGCGACGTTGGCGACCGTAGAGCTTGGCTCTCCCTTCCCGGCGCGTGACTCTGCGCTGTTGACCCTCGCTGGAGGTTCTGCCAGCGTTTCATTCACTCGCTCCATCTCTATCTCAACATCGACAATATCGCTCCCCACCCCAAGCGGGAAGTCCAGCTCTTTCCTCGCGAGCTTCCATTTCTTTCTCCTCTCTCCTTCGGCGAAATGAAATGCGGGGATGAACCAGAACCAGCCCATGAAAATCTGCGAGGATCCAACACAAACTAAGCAAGAGACTTGACCCATGGCACGAATGAACCTACTTGGCCGGTGTAGAGCTTTGCTCTCAACTCTCGGTTTGCATCGGCAATTATTCCTGTAGCCCCATCGCTGAATACCTTGGTGGTAACATCGTTCACCGACGTCGTCTCTGACTTGACCTCCGGATACTCGAACCTCTCGTCCTCGCCTGAGATGCCCTCCTTGATCGCTCCCCACTTCTCGTCTGTCAGAGGTTCCATCACATACGTGGTAACTTTTCCCATCTCTTTGGTTTCTTCCCCGCGTGCGCCATCCGACGCACCCATCCTCGCAAAACTCCTCACCATCTTCTTTTCGTCCCATTTCTGTGTCTTGAAAACATCTGCCAACGCGTCGTCTCCCATGTGACCGCTTCCTGGTCTTCTAATTCCCATATGTCCGCCTTCGTCACGCGTATGGCGCTCCCACGATTCGAGAATGTCCACCAATTGGTCGTCGTATCTCGCTAGGGATACCCAAACTCTGCCTTTACCCTTGTGCTTCTTTTCGCTCGTGCGATCCAGAATGGCGTTGGTCGCCCTGATGAGTTGATATTTTATGGCAGAAGCCTCCTTCATCCGTAACGTGATCGAGGTTATGCGAACCTTGGGATGCCGCGCGCCTGCCCAAAAGTCTCGGGGGGCTCGATGTGATAGAAGCAGTGACCAATAGTGCAGCCACCGCCTTTGGCTTGGAATGCTGACTCCCTGCTTCCCCTTTTCACCCGGAGATGGCGCCTTCATCCTCTTGGATGTGTGAAGCTCGAGTACGTGCGCAAGGGCTTCTGACGCCGTCCTGCGTCCCTCTGCCTTACCGGAGTGTTGTTCTGCGAGGTGCGTGGATTCGTAGGTTTCCTGAGTAAGCGGCACGGAAGGGTCGTCGGTGGGCATAGCCGATATGAGTACTTCGACTTGGTCTTCAGTCCATTCTTCCGTATCCTCCTTTTTTGAAGCGAGGAGGATATCCTCGGTCGACATCATATATGAGCAAGCCATCGTACCAGACCGACCCTTTCCAGCTGTGAAATCCCGTCTTTATTGAAGAATTTAAGTCAGGGGTTGTTGGGGTAAGTACCTTTACAGTGGAGCACAGCCACCCGATCTTCTGAACCGTTAAGAAACGAATGTATCTCCCTCGCGACGAGAGGGAGGACGGCCAACGGAGGTGTGCTATGCCCTATTTCAAGACGTAGACCAACGTAGGTTGACCTGGATTACTTACTGGTGGTCTGGGAATGGGTATCTACTCACACGACCCTCGAAAACCGAGGATGGGTACGAGTTTTCCGCCATAGGACAAAAGTTGAACACCCAGTAGTTCTTTCCATGGCGTGTATCCAGGAACCTCTTTGCGTCTTCACGTTTGTTCCTGTAGAGGCCTTCCACACCGGACGCAGGGTAACCCATAACTATCACCCGATCTGTGATGTAGACGAGATCTTAATTGTAAATTCGAATGAGGTTCCGCCCACGCTGAGGGTTGAGCAGTGTTCTAGAGGTGCTATGAATTTATGAGAGGCTCACCTAACTCGAGGTCCAACTTTTCGTCCTTGAACCTGGCTTTGTCCCCGGATACGAGCCGTCGTACGAAGTCGGCCATGGTTAAGAGAGGGGGGCATTGAATGATGTCACCTCCCCTCAGTATACGGCACGCTCCGCGACCTACGATCAGATCGTCACCAAGTAAGATACCGACACAGACCACCAACGAGCTCTGGAAAAGGTGTGCTTTTTCATCCAGTATCATGTCGTATGTCACTGAGATACAGGACTGGAACAGCTGGTAACAAACAGAGTAGGCTGCAGTTTAAAGCGGCGTCAAGTTTTGCAATCCGGTGCAGTCCCTCCCTCCTCTTTGACAACCGGCGAAGACGATCTAAGCTTACCGTTCAATGCTAGAAAGCGTAAGACGGGGAAGCATGTCACCCTCCGACGTTTCGAAGGCGGACATAATCAAGAGTTACCATGACCTCATCCGTCGCATGGTTGGCGAACAATCGGTACAGTCATCCGCTCCGCGGCCATTCCCTCAGTTCCCGTCGATGTACTACGACGGGGCCAACGATAAGCTTGCATTTAACAACTGGCTTCGTACACTCTTGCTCTACTTCCGCGCTTCCATGATGTGCGGGGAGGAGCACGACGACCTCCGTGTAACGACAGCAGCCAGCTACTTAAAAGGGATTGCCAGGGATTGGTTCTTCGCAAGGGTCGCGGCGCCCGGATCTTCTATCCCATACAACTTCGAGGAAGTCATTATTGAAATGGTTCAAGTTTTCCTGGCACCCGGATCGTTCTTGTGGCCGGGGAGACTCCCAAAATATGTCCCGGGGACATCGGCGCGGGCTTTCTACTTTCAAATTCAACACCAGTACGAAATCGACGCCACTTTCGGGACGGGGGAACAGCGGGATTCCTTTATCCAGCACTCTTTCCTTCAGGGAATACGCGAGGGTATCATGGAGATGAATTCTGCGGAGGGAGAGTCCATTGTCAATTGGTATGTGGCTTCGGACACGAGGTCCAAGGAAGCCATGGTAGACCGAGTCCAGCGCATGTTTGATGCGCTCGAACAGACCAGGCAGGAACGGCCATATGGGCGGTGGTAGGAGATAAGACGCCCGAGGATCTCGGGCTCGCGAAACGATGATGATCACTCGAAAGGTACATTTGGGAGTTATTGCTTACTTATACAGAAGGATTGAGAAAAACGTCTACCGTGTTATCAGGGCGATTATACAACGAATAGTTCGTGTGCAACCTCTGTTACGTCAGAAAGTTCCGCGTCTCTTCACAAAATTCTGCAAAAGTCATGGATGAGTGGACCAGAGTAACCGCACAAGTGAGGAAATTCACCTCAAGGTCCTGAGAAGTGGCTACTGCCAACAAGAATTTTCGCTCGGAATCGGTGACTATAACGGCAAAAGGTCTCGGTTAGTCGTGTCGTGTTGCGCTGGGGGGCCAACGACGTACTGATGGCAAAAATGTTGTGCGCAAGAAACGCCTCCAGGTCACCCAAAGGCGTCAGCGGCGTGATGACGGTGTAGGGTATTGAAGTCGATCGTTGGAACTTGATCATGTACAACGATGCCTTTGCGTTCTGTTTCGCACGTACATGAGATCACGAGCGACGGGGGAAAAGTGTTGAAGTACGGACCGGATCAGCATCCCCAGCCTCCCATTTTTGTTTTAGAGCGGCGACATCAAGATAGCCCATCGGTTTGCGACTCTTGTTGAGCACGCTGAGCCACTGCATGAACTATTGTTCAATGGTCTTGCAGGGCGAAATTAAACACGCACGGGATGTAGTCGAAATCACGTTCGTATGCGAGTTCTACGGCCCGGCTAATTGACTCATCCTGAGGCAAGGCGAAAGCCGGTGGGAGTTGCAGATCCTACGCCATGCCTAGTATGTCATCACGCTCTCGGATGGACGGTAGAAACGCACAGACCTCGACCACGGCACCACGATATTTGTCACTAGACAAAGCTGAGGTCCCCATGAAGGTAGAAACGGTGGTAGCCATGGGAGTTGAGGAAGAGTATATAGAGTGCAGAGTCGGTCGATAACAAGATGAGAAAGACCCGGATCAGCCACTTAGCCTTTCTCGTCGACAGACTCAGGAATTCCGCAGGGTCACTTTCCTCCGTTTCCCTCGTCTGCGCCAACCATCACCTGGTCCCAAGGCTATGAATGACTGATTCATCCCTCTCTAAATCTACACTCGACTCCCTTCCGTCATCATCGACGTTGCCACACCGACATATAATAATAATTTCTATGGACGATCAGCCTCAAGCAACCGTAAGCTGACCCCCTTTCGTCCATCTTACTACGGGTATGAATTACTCAAATTCCGTAACGCTATTTAATAGCCCAAGAAACGAGACAGCCTCTACCAGATATCTACCTCACCCGAATCTCTCAATACACTAAGGACCCCCCCTCGCCGAAGATACCCTGCACACCTCAGCCAACGCCATGACCCAGACCGTGTACCGCTCCATAGACGAGGGACATCCAACACCTACGAGCGGATGGAGGACTTGCTGAGGGAGGCCGGTTACAAGGAGACGAGGGTCTTCACCCCCGAAGCCGAAAGATTCCCTGCGGATGGAGATAAACGGAAGGGAGATGCTGAAGGGCCTGCGTTGAGCGTCAAGGAGAGCGTTGGCGCGGTGGTCGGTTTTTTGGCGGGTCTAGTCCCTGGCCAGTCGAAACAGAACATGGGGACACCTCTATCAACGGATCTGGTCCCTAATGATCAAGAGGTCCGCCCCGGAAGATCACATCCTCCATCTCCCCTCGCGCATAAGGTCGAACGGCCTTCCTCGAATGAGAGCAGTCTACGGTCCAAGAAGTTTACGATTGCTCCTTCAAACCATCGCCGTACCTCTGCTGATCTCGACGCATCGTCTGGCTCCTCCAGTGGTTCGCGCCAGAGTCGTACGGTCCCTGGCAATTCGAATTCGAATCAGCAAAGTCCACGTTCGCAGCTATCGGGTACAAGGCCAAAGCCGTCACAATCGGCAGCGTACAACTATCTGCGACATATGGCATCGACACCCTCCATTCAGAGACGCCCTAGCGACGAAGACGCCTCTATCGTGGACCTTACGGAACGTGTTCACCCTCCTCTACCCATCGCATGGCGTGAACATATCGTAGCGGCCATGAACATGAAGGGTTCTATATCCACCGGCGGGCTCGCTGAGAGGAATCGAGCACTCTCGCGGCAGAAATCGGCACGCACGCTCGGGGATAGGGGAGGTAGGAAGAACGGTCAAGAGCAGACAGACGAACGGCGAGGCAGAACAATCACCAGGGAGCAAACTTTCCTCGCCCCTCCCCAAATTCCTACCTCCCGATTGCCTTCTCCAGGTGCCGTTGCGAGGGTGAACGTTATGTGCAAATCAGCTCCTGGTTCGAGGTCAACTTCGGTCGCCCGAGGCACGTTCAAAGGTGGCTTGCTCGATATTTCCCAGCTCGATAAAGCCTTCAGGGACAAGGGGAAAGCCGTCCGGCGGCCGTCAAGGCGAATCCGATCTCAAGTACCGTCCTTGGTGGTTACTGATGTTGAGGGTGGCGATTGGGACGGGATCGGTACGGAAGGTAGCAATACGCCGGTTCAGGACAAGCAAGAACTCGACTACGACGAAGATGACGACGACGAGGGAGAACTTGATCTTGCGAAGATGCTACTTCACCCTAAACGACAAGAATCCATACAAAGTTTACGACGACACCTGGAAAGGCATACCAGCCTTAGTCAGGTACGCACGCCAGGTGGTACGAACCCAGCGGAACGTTGGATACACGAAGAGATTACTGAGGACGACTATTTTTCGCCTCGCCGAGGAGGTGCCCGAGATAAATCATCTTGGTCGAGGCGAAGTGCGAAGAGAAGGGACAGGATTCCTAATGATTGGGAAGAGGAGTAGACTTGGGCACTTTCTCGTGGAATTAACTTATCATCTAGCGTAATCTATCCACATGCATACATCTCACTTAACCGGACGTGGACGGGGTTGTGTATGTCGAAATTTAGATTTAATATCTTTCGAGTCATGTGATTAGACACGGTCACCTGATGGCCGCGTCCTTCTGTTTCTCACGACCTGCCCGCTTCCAACGACGACGACGACGACCTCTTTGCCCAGCGAATTTGTCATTCCTTTTTTACAGCAACTCTCGACCGATGCCCGCGACGACCAACAAGCAACCTTTCGTCGTATACAATGCTCCCGCGTCCGCTCCAACGTCTCCCGCTACCACTCGCCATGGTCACCACAACCCACCTGTGACTCCCCAGAGGATAACCCGATCTGCTCCTAGGCAGCAGCAGTATCATTTTTCACCGTTGACCCCAGCAACGAATACCTCCACCCCTTACACCCCACTCAGCCTGCGTTCACTTTCTTCCAACGAGTCCACTCTAACCACCCCAATCTCTGCGGCGAGTAGAAGATTGAGTCTCACTCAGTCCCCAGAAGTTGGGATCCAAGTGAAAAACCAACGTCAGAAAAGTTTGGCCGATATCGCCCATAGCTGGAGAAACCGAGCGAACGAAAATGGAATCAAGGTTACGTCCTCGAGGGAGTCCCAGTTTGCCGATGATGAAGGTAATTGCCTGCCACGACCGGATATCATCTCCTGGCTTCTGACTCCCCATCGCTCAGGTATATCTGTCCTCTCGTTCTTTCCTCTGTCGATCCGCTTATCCAGTTTACAGCGACTGATTACACCAACTCAGATATTAACTCTCCAGCTTTGGCACGGAATGATGGTGTGCCCATTTTCAGTAACTAGCCAACCTTCCATATCTGACCTCGTGTCCCAGCCCTTTCCCCGTCTCCTCTTTTGCCCGTCCAACGACGTTCCCGTGCTCTTTCCTACACTGGACCTCCCCAATCCGCTATCTGTGTTGGATATACCGTTCCAAACGAACCATGCACCCCGAGCCGCAAAACTCTAGCCGCTTTGAATACTCCACCGCCCAACGCGAGCGTTATCAACAAATTAAAGATTAAAGGCAGCACCACCGAACCTCCCGCTCCTCGTCGTAGATTCATAACGCAACCCGTAAGTCCCGGGGTGGAGACTGGATATCCGCTGACAACGTTCTACCACAGATTACGAGCGAGCTATGCGACATAGAAGAGGATGAATACACACCATATCCCCCGGCCTTCCCAACTGCGAATCAAACTTACGGACAACCACTGTACATTCATGATCCATTCAACGCGACTGCCATCCCTGCCTTCGGTGAACCCGCCTTCGGCGTCGAAGATTCCATCCCCCTCCAGGCAATTAAACCCGAAGTTTCGGGTTGTTCCATTTGTGGACTCCGCGCGAATACCCTAGCTATTCTAGAACCCTGCGCCCATCCCCTTTGTTCTGCTTGCCTGACCAGGTGAACCCCCTTCCTTTAATTCCTATGGGAGAGATAGTGAACGCCACCCCATTTAGTGCGCTAAATATCGTTGGGGAAAAGGATATGCAGTGCGCCGTCTGCAAGGCCAATGTCGAGAACTTCCACTTGAAGAGTTTCAACACGAAGGAAACAAGCACACGGCTTGTAAACGCAGATGTAACGGATAGCCTCTTACCGAGCGCGTTCGACGTCAATCCGTTCCTTGTCCCGCCCACCAACCCTGCTATCCCGAGATCTTCCACTCCTCTGGGATTCACGAGCTCCACCACTCGGCCCAAGGACTCGGTGGTGCTCAGGATTGACAACGTGCCCTGGGTAAGTCTCAACTGCTCTGACCCCCTTTCGGCGCTCACGCCGATCGCAGGATATTACTCCACCTATGATCATCAGCTGGTTGAAGCAGCCCGTCACAAATGCCCACGTCTTGCTTGACAGAAAGGGCAAGACACTAAGTCACGTCTTCGTTGAAATGCTTAACGAGGATGCGGCAAAAGTTGCTCTCAGGACTACGCAAAATTGTGTCCTTGGTCAAGGCAAGCGCGCTCGCGGCGTGACCGTTACCCGCAGTAGCCAGGAAGAACTCATGAAAGCTGTAAGTTCTTTACCCTCTTTCAACATAACCACTAGCTCACACTACCTTAGTTATTCCCATCCTGGCAGGGCAAGTTCGATGGATCCCGCCCCTCATTGGCTGGTCTTCCTAATGAGACCGTCGTCGCAACCTTGCAAGCTGGGTTGATGACCGAAGGAGAGCTCAGCGCGTTGCTTCACCTCATCCGTTCTCCAGATGTACGATTTCTTGAATGATTCTAGGCTCGTTGATGCTAATCATCGGGTAGTCTCACTTCCTGAAGGTCCCCTGCCTCCCTTTCTACTCCTTGATTAGCATCCTCTCCAAGTTTCCCTCTGATGTGGATAGTCGCGTTTTCTGGTCGAGCGCATCGAGAGACTTTTTGTATGGTGAGTAAATATCTTTTCTGACCAAACAACGTCTGACGTTGGTATGATGTAGATATCACCTATGGTATTTATGGCTGTTTTTAAGGCTCCCTCATTGTTCTGACACATGTCCAGCTGCTGTGCAGATTCTAGTTTCTCGTGAAACCTCTAATAATTCCTTTGGACACCCTAACCTCCTTCCTGACCTTCTTGAGGCAGGCAGTAATTGCCAAGGTACGGGACTTGTATTTTCTACGCAAGGTATCTCACATATTTCTAGCCTTCACCGAACTCCAAATCGGACGGCTCTCCGATCTCGTCGATGCCAACCCAGAGCGTACAGTCGCTTCTTCCGTCAACACCTCCAACTGCGACCTCCGGAGTTCCCCCGCGACTTCAAGCTCTAGCAACAGGCGCAGCGTCAGCGGTAGCAGTATTCCAGTCAAACGTCGTGTCTCCCATGGCGCGTCCTCTTCCCGTGGTCTCACCCCTGATATCACCAACTTCGATAAGATTGCTAAGGAATTTGGTGTGGGACCTGACCTCGTCGAAGCCCTTGCGCAGAGGCTTTCTGGATTGTATTAAACGGACGTGTCTGCGACCCGTCACCTCCTCCATCTCCCCTTAGTTCCCCCTCACCCATGAGCGCTTATTGACCTGCCATGTCGGGGTGTTTTCCTCTCATCTGGATGCTTTGCATTAAATAGGACTGCTTATTTCACCAACTCCAACCAGTTCACTCGTGATCACTACGAGGTGTTTTCCTTCTGTTTCCACATGCATCATGCCCGCTCCCTCACTAATACCTGTAAACGATAGACATCTGGCCCAGGACACCTTAATCGGTGGCTCTCCCAAAACCAACCAGACCCCTTTCATTAGCTTCTTCACGTCCTACTTCCAGGGACCCCCCCCCTTTTTGCCATTGCTCTCGAGAACTTGTGCCTAATGTTTTCCTTACCCTTCCAGAGTGTTTTCCATACTGTTACCTCGCGTATCCCTTTATTTTCATTATTCGGTATGTGCATACCCTTCCATTATTCTCTCTTCCTGTAACGGCTTATGATGTCAACGAAATCCAATGGACACTTTTGTTTGCGGTACAATTTTGGGTTACCCATGAAATCGCAACTTCATTATCATAACTATCAACCACCGTCTGAGAGCAACTCGAGGAATGCGACTACATCTCTAGCAGTCCTTTCCCCACTGTCGTCAATGACAAAACCCTCTTCGACGTGAGCGTTGGCTTCTTCGTCAACCTCGGTGGCTTGCGACTCCTCGATCCCATCCCCCCTTTCCCGTCCCCTGGCTACCCTGGCCATGACCTCCTCATAGCACTCAACAAACTCTCTAGCGGTGTCGACAAGAACCACTAACTTCTGTTTGTTTGTGTATCCCGGGAGCATACCAAGGATAGACGTCTGATTCTCCAGGTTATCACGCATGAGGAGTCCAAATAGGACGGCAGTGTAGCCTCGAATGATAGGCTCCATTTCGTTCCCCGCATCATCCGCGTTTGGTTTTGATTGGTTGTCCCGATGGTCGAGGAAGATGGCGAGAAGGGAGGAGAGGGCTGTGGCTCTTTTCGGACAGTGACAGGACTGAGTGCAACCTCGTTTCCCGGGGCATGTGTGACTGAGCACTATAACGGGGTCAGTGCTTACTCAAAACTCTACAGCGGCCATCACGCGTACAGGTTTCTCGGACGAGGTCTTTGGCCCTCTCGTCTACTTGCACGAGGTTTGTAAGTAGCCCAAGGGCAAGACACAACCTATCTGAGACGTGGATCTTGTCTTCATAGGATTTCAAGCCAGCAATCCGATGATGAGATGATACTATGAAGCGGACGATCATCGGTACTGTCAGTTCGTTGTCCAAGAGCGCGCCGGACCAGGTTTCGTTATCGTGTGAGAGGTTTACGAGAACGCGGAGAGCGGATTCGTGGCATTTACGGACTGTCGTGACGTCAGGTCACCTCAGAGAAGGTTGCGTAGGATCGAATACTCACTCTGGGAAGCAGAATCTTCGTCGTTGGCTTCGCGGATCAAGATATCGGTTGCGAGCGAGCATGCCAACAGACCTTCGATGATTTCGTTCCTATTTGGATCGAGAGCATCGTACGGAGAAACATCGTCATCCAAACCCTTGCGATCCCACCTTCCAAGGAGGTATGACTCGAGTAGCCTCAGACAGCTCTCCACACATGCGAATGATGGAGAACTGAAATCTGTTCGAGTTTGCGGGAGAAGAGGGAGGCCTGTGAGATAGCCGGAGAGACGGGGTGGTATAAGCGACAGTTCAGATCTCAGCGTGGGTGATAATGTGGCAATGTGCGAAGAATGGAGAAGTGAAGGTGGGAGGGTGGACAGAGAACACGTTACGAGCAAACGATTGGATATCTGGTGGGATGGGTTTGAACCTCAATCTTGACGATGCTAGGAAGGTGAAATCCTTACCGGGGTCCCCTCGGGAAAAATGGAGGATTTAATGACCACCTTGTTGAGGTTTGTGAGCTAGGCAGATCTGTAAATTCATCGTGCAACTGGGAAGTCGAATGAGTATCTCACTGAGAGTTTGTCTGTCCGGCCAAACCCTCTTTGTTTCAGCTCGGCGTCACTCTCTGCACCAGTCAGGATGCAAAGCGGGTCGTTTTTGCGGGTCATTGTCGCTAACCTCTCAAACAGGGCGGGAATGAGCTTCCCCTTGCTCGCAAGATCGACGAGGTCCCTCTGATCGCGAGAAACCAATAACACGAATACGTCGAGAGTAGTGCCCAAGACTCGATCCCCCGAATCACCGTCGGCCGCTCGTAATGTCTCCCAGGCGTGCATCGCAAAGTCCGCCGATCTGGCGTTACGGGAGAACTGTGGGTCTATCATCTTGCCGATCAGTTCTACGGCACTTAATGCTTTCGTTAGCATCTCATTGGTAGAAATAGTGGTGCACATACCTTCCACGTTTAACGCTCAGTTCCGACTCAACGGTCAGTCCTTCGAAAAGATACCCAACTTCATCATTGAATCTTCGGCTCTCCCCCGTATTGCGTAACTCTGTGATGCTCCTTAGTTCACTAATGGTGGGGCCGGGAAGAGGTGCTGGTGGAGGTCGTCCCGGTTTTCCCTTCCTTTTCCTAAGCCAAACAGACGACCCTTCCGCGTGAGGCTGATACAGGTCGTCCTCTGAGTTATCAACGCCCAAGCGGGAACGCAGGGATGTGTACGATTCGTGGGCATTAAATTCGTCCTCTTGGCTCTGCAACAGACTCGCAGCGGAATCTTCGGTTAATTGTGAGTCATTCAGAGAAGGGATCTGATTGACGGGGATGGCAACAAGGAAGCTCCGGGAGGCACCACCGTAGGTGCGGAGGTTCGTGGAACGGCCATTTGCACGAGGAGGAGAGTCCTCGAAGGAAGCCGATCCCGTCGGTTTTATCGAAGTGTTGGTTGATGTTGTCTCTTCTGTAAGATCTATGACGGTGTCTGTCTTCACCAGCGGTAGATGTTGACGACGAGTACTGTCCTGAGCGTCTGTGTCGAAGGAACCACCCCCGGAGGAAGAAGGACGGCTTTGCGTCCTGGAAAGCATTTTCCGGGCAATTCCAGTGGGTTTGGGGGCAGGTTCAGATTCTTTGAAAAGTTTACCATCTCCAAAGCTAAACAAATCGGAGAAGTCGACAGCCTTTCCCTTTCCCTTGCTCTGTGGGGCGTTGCTCTTCTTAAAAGTGGTACCCGTCGACTGGGAGCGGGTGATCGGCTCCGGTCGTTCAATACGACGGGATTTCACGTCGGAGGTGTCTTTGGCGGGAGATGAGATCTTTTTGACCTCGTTCCCTATCGAAGTTCGTCAGGAGGGTAGGGAAGAGTTTACTATAAACTCACTGGATGATTTAGCCGGGCTGGCAGCACCAGTGGATCTGCGTGCTTTCGCTGTCACCGGGATCGTAACGTCGTCGTCCCCTGAGGTTTGGAGGTTTAGATGTGTGTTTTTCTAGAAAATACAGAAAACTTGCTGTCGTCGCAGCCGGAAGCGGAAGAGTCTTCGCCGCTGACTCTGCCCCGTTTCGTTGGTCTATCGAAGGAGGAACGCTCGATGTCCTCTGTTTCAAGATCCGTGGTCGAACGGGACCGTTTGGATCCTTTGCGGCCATAGGTTAACGTCGGTCTATGCATTCCGTTTGCAAAGAATGACTTGTGGAGGTCGGCTGCAATGCCTGACCATCGCCGCGCCTCATTTGTCCGTGATCGACAGCCAACGCGCTCAGGTCCAAACATCCACCCACCTAGCCGACAGCGACGACGACGACGACAATGGCGCACCCGATGTGGAGTCCTGTGCAGCGGTTCGAGTCGTTCAGGCTGACACGAAAAATCGCAAAGACTCCCACTTCCAAATCCCTCACCGTCAGCGTCAAGTGGCCACACCCCAAATCGTACAAAGCTACCCCTCACGTACTCGCTGACGCTGGCTTCTTTTGGAACCCCAACCCGACTGCGAAGGACAATGTTTCGTGCTTTTATTGTGAAGAAAACTTTTGCGACTGGGAGGAACACCACGACCCACATGTGATCCATTACGATCGGTGCGGGGGATCGTGTGCATGGGCTACTGCGCGGTGTGGGGTTTTTGCGGTGGATTCAGACTCTCATCTGAAGTGAGTTTATGCCGTAACCTGGAGAATCTGACGCGTTGAAACACCTCTTTGTAGTTTCAAGATGGGGAATGATCCTGACCGGCTGCCCTGTAGCAAGTTCCTGGAGAACATGCGTTATACGATGTTCATGCACGGCGACTGGCCACACGACAAGGCGAAGGGGCACGCTGTCACCTCACGCAAGGTGTGTCTCCTTCGTTTTCGTCCCTTCCGATTTGCTCATTGACAGTGTAGATGGCTGGTGCCGGGTTTCTGTTCACCCCACACGAAGCAGGCGATGACACGGCTAAATGTTTTTACTGTGGTATCGAACTTAGTGGATGGGAACCTGACGATGACCCCGTGTATGTTCAGCCCAAATCATCTATTGCATCGACTGACGTCACCAGAGAGGAACATCGGCGGAGGATAGCAAAACGTGGGACGGAATGTCCCTTCTTCACTGCAAAAATCACAGAACTTCCTGAGAAGAAGAAGGCTATCCGCAAAACTACGTCCAAGGCATCCTTGCAAACTCAGAAAACGACTCGAACTCGTCCTGCTAAAACCCTCGATCCAGAACCGGATTCCGACGACCAAGAATTCAATCCTGGGAGGAGCACTCGTTCTCGGGCAGCCAAGGCAACGAAAACCCCCGCTCGGACTCCTGCCCGAAGTACCGCTGGCGCCAGATCTAGAGCCACATCCTCGGCTGCAGAAACGGACGAACCCAGCGGGAGCGACGTAGTCGAGGTTACAAAGCCTAAAGCTAAGGGTTCCAAACGAAAAGCGAAGGATGAAACGCCAGTGGCTGAGGAAGGTGAATCGGAAGATATTGTAAATAACCTCCGCAAATCGACTCGGGCAAAGAAAACTGGAGGCGTTTTCGAAGACATAGAGGCCGACGTAAATTTCGAGGAGTCAAGATCACGCCAAGCTCTGCCTCGTAGATCGACACGGTCAAGGTCTAAGGCACCTGCTGGAGACTCAGACTCCGATGTCAGCGTCAAGAGCGTCAGGAGCACGAGGAGCACGAGGAGTGCCAAAACCACCAGGGGCGCTACTAAGACCAAAGGGAAGGCAAAAGCCCAGCCAATGGTCGAGGGAGCTGAGGAAGACGCGGCCACACCCGTCCAGACGCTCAAAAAAGGCACCCGCGCTGTAGCTCCACCTAAATCGACTAGGGCCCGGAAGCTCGTAGCAGAAGAATCAGTTGAATCCGAGTCCTCGGAAATCCCGCCTCCCCCTCCTCCGAAGTTGAGGAAGTCAACTGTCAAGTCGCGCAAGAAGATTATCGAGTCCGAGTCGGAAGAATGGCAGAGCGCACAGGAGGATGTTACACCAACCCCCAGACCATCTACGACGAAGAAGGCCAGAGGACGTCCACTCAAAGCCACTAAAACACCTAAGGCCCCGCAGAAACCCCCACCCGTCCCTCCCTCCCCCACTCCAACCTCCGATGTGTCCCTGGTCTCGAGATCGTACATGTCGGAAAGCGAACTTCGTATCCCTGTGGCCGAGGACTCTTCTGAAGTGAGGGAACCTTCTACTAAACCACCCGTTCAACCTTTCCTCGCAAAGCCCAGTAACCAAAGTCACGCCTTGACAAAGTCCCGTGTTCAGCCACAGGCTTCAGCAAGGCTCCCGTCGATTGGTTCGAGGGAGAACGCGGATGACAAGAAAACCATTATCATCGATGCCTCGGACGATGAAGACGATACGAGGCGGTTCGTCCCCTCAAAGAGCATGATGTATAATTCCACTTCTTCAAACCCGTCGAAAGTCAACGGTGTCTCAACTAGCACGAGTGCAAAGCTAACGTCGACCATGACCAAGAAGCGGGAAAGCTTCGTGGGAGTGGTCCTCTCGTCCTCCCCTCAGGTGACGCACCAGTTCACTAAGGCCCATGGGAAGATAGCTGAGAAGGATATGGACGTAGACGAGGTCACAGTGCTCGATCAACCAACTAGGAGTGCCGAGACGGATCACGAGTCACCAGCCGCAGCGGATAAAGGCAAGGCGAAGGCAACGGTAATTCCCACCAAGCCTAAACCTCCCTTAACCACCTCCGAGCGGAGGGAGAAGACGGTCATTCAATCTGAAGCCTCGGACTCGGCTATGGATGTGGATGATCGTGACGATTACGGAGTCCAGGACGCGCAGCCAATTCCAGAATTACGCCAACCTTCGACCCCTCGCAGGGATCCGCCCAGGAAGTTGTTTAGGGATGACTTGAATCCCTTCACGACGGTCCCCCCTCAGCAGGATTCGAATGATACTGCGAATCCACTTTCAGCCTTCGAGGCACCGTATGGCAAGGTACCTGCGGAGGTGATCTACGCCCTTGCGGAGGAGGAGAAGGAAATGACGGTGGAGGAGTGGACAAAGAGGGAGTTGGAGATTCAGCTTGAGATGTTCAGGGAGCATGGACTGAGGAAGATTCGTGAGTTTAAGGAGAGGGCGGCGGAGGTGAGAAGACAGATTGAGGCGTTGTGAGAGTGAGGATGCTTTTCTTGGTCTACCAGAAGCGAGAAGAATGTGTATAGTCTAGTCGTTTAATGCTATTTTATGTTTTTTTGGGCGCGTAGTTTGCACCTGCACAAGACCCCTCGGTTGCCGGAAAAGGTAAGCGAACAACCATTTGTGTGGTTGCTCACGACAACCAACAGTCCAGCACGGGACGAACGGGTTCTGCCCCGAACACTACCAACACCAGCAGACGGCTTATGACCTCGCCCACTATTCCACGGCACTTTTAAGAGTATGCAGATTGCAATCCCAGGTGTGTCATCCACCCCGCCCGACGCCCTGACAGAGACATTCCCGCTGATGCCATTTGAAATGAACTAGACTTCGATGAGGACGACTATCTGACCCCCGTTCCATTCGGAAAGTTAGGCGCGACCGCTGGTCTGTTTGGCGGGCATACCTCTGGTCAAGATTCACCTACCTTTACCTCTACGCCACTCCCCGATCGTTCGTTCCATACTCGTGGGGATTCGGTAACTTCTGAAGATTCAGGGAGCTCGTTACCTCACGTCTCGCGCAAGCCCGCGACCAGCTTCGCCCATTCTGCCCAGTCTTCTGTGACCAAGGAACCATCCCACAACACTACAGCCTCCCCGTTCGCAAAGAAGACATCCTTTGCCTCACTGCGAAATGCATTCAAGACAGGAAAGACCACGTATGATACCCCTCCCGTCCCTCCTTTGGACCAAGCATATCCAGTACTGAAAAACCCGTTTAACCGGTCCACCTCTTCGCTTGCACAAAACCCACCTTCAAATCGTCGACCCTCGATCAACACTGCCAGCCCACGCCCAACGACACCCGGTTCTGATGTGAGGAACCCAAGGCAGACACCTTCACGCACTAAAACCCACAACTATGGTCGTAATCAACACTCGCGCTCAGGGTCGCTGTTTCACAGCTTGGATGGAAGTGATGGTGGATTCGGATACGGACCACGTCATGGTGCATCATCCTCCCCCCCTCCCGTTCCACCTGTTCCAAATGCATTCGGACAGAGCTTTAGGAGTGAAACACCTCCTGGCTGGGAATACGAAGATAAGGTTTCAATCGAGCCACAAACACCATCCGACTACGCGTTACACGCGATATTCATGCGATTCGCCAGTGCCGCAGAGGCGAAAATGGAGAGGTTTTTGAAACAGCCTATTGAGCGGGAGCCTTCATTACCGGAGTATATGGGACCGGGAGTCGACATCAAGTTCGACGAGTTGCTTAACTCTCTTGGGAGGATTGGGCAAAGGCATGCCAAACCCGTTCTGGAATCTATCATGAGATGGAGGAGGAGCCAGAACGATGGCGTGGGGCCGGAATACTCAAGGGGTCACTTCGTCCAGTCGCCTCACACGAATCGTGGCGTTCGGTTGCCAGATGCCTCTGCCATCCTCAACGAGCGAAAATCCCTTGCTGCTATTTATATCATGTGCCGGGCGCTGATAGCCGTCGTTCAATCGTTATCCAAGGACGCTCTGAGTGATCAGACAGGATTTAACCTCGAGGAGACGATGTTCGAGCAATTTCGGAGACCTGATTTGAAGCTCCTAGCGCAGAGCGCGAATCACAGGTGTAACGCGGAGCTATTTGCCAAGCTGTTAGGGCTACTGGCCAATGTCAGGTCGGTGTCTCTTCTTCTCGGAGAGGGGTCTATTTCTCATTCCCGTTTTCTAGGTTTATTGGCGTTACCGATCGATTCTTAGCCGAACTCCGGCCAGTCTCTTCCGGTCAGGTACTGAAAGACGTCGATTTGCGATATGAAAACCTCGTCAGGGGGCTGCGTCATATTCAGCTCAAGGTGCACCTGTCTTTTCACTCGGTCGATCGATACCGTGCTAATGGATCTTCAAGGTCTGGCCACCGGAGACGTTCGAAGAGAGCGCAGAGTTCCTCGAGTCCCTTTCGAAATCCTTTGAGAATGCCCATGGAGTGCGGTTCAAATCCGTATTCGCAGAGACTCTTATGGAGATCCTTCATCCCACGGGAAAGGTACGTTCTTGAGGTCTGATTTGTGAACAATACTCATTCTCCGCGGGCAGACGATACAAGCGGAGGTTAATGATCCCCTGTGGGCGAAAGCAATCAGGGCGATTGTGCCGAAGGCTAAGGATATGGTTTCTAAGCCGAGATACTGGCTCGTCGCATACCCGCTGTACATCACATCACTATGCGTGGCCCCATTGGAGTATTTTCAGCAGAATTGGGTGGCGTGTTTTGAAGCCGGCCTTAACAAGCTGAAGGTGGGCGGAATCCAGCGGTATTTTTCTCGTCCTGTCACTTATCCTTCATATCACAGGAAAAACCTGCTCGCGTTCCAGTTATGAACGGTATGATGCGTCTCGTCTGGACCTATTGTTTCCGCTGTAACGAAGCCCCTTCGACCGCAACCGCGAAGCTCGAACCACTTCTACGCCATTTCTTCCCTCCTAATCGCTACTCTGTCTTCCCTCCAGACGACCGCCTGGAACCGTTCATATTCATCCTACACTACATCATGAGTCGTCACTTCGACTTCGGAACGGACTTTTGCATGGAACTCTTGAATGAGGGTCCCATCCGCAATTCGCAGTCGCAGAACATCTCCAATCTTCTCGCTCCAGAGAGAATCAGCATCGCCATTCAATCGATCCTATTGTCGTTGTACGTCATCGAGAAGGAGGAGTCTTCGCCCCCGTGGCCGTCGAGTTCTGAATTCTCTCATCCACCAATGAGGAAGGATATGGAGATGTCTTCTGATGTGCTCCCTCCTTCAGTTCTATCACACGCGGGTGTTAAGGACTTGATGGATCGCTGTGGACCAACCTTGGCGTTAATTACCTCTTGCTGCGCGCACAACGTGGGGAATATGCTTGTTCTGGATGACCAGTGGTCTTACGCCCGCATAAATCCATCCTACGAGGAAGCCCAAGATTACATTACTCGTCGTCACCCCGAGGGCACCGTCACGTATCCGATCAGCCTAGTTCCCCAGATCAATGTCCTCAAACTTTGCTTCCAGGCATGGCCCCGACTCCTTCACCCGTCACTTCCACTTAACGATGCGCTGGATATGCTGATCAGGGGGTCCGTGCACGTCGAACCAATGGTTAGGGATATCGCCGAGGCAACCCTCAAGAGATTTATGGTCGATCCGGAACACGCTTCAGCTCTCCTTTCCCGCTTCGCCGTTCTGTTATTCGACCCAAGCGGGATCTCGAACGAGGGATCTGGGCTCAAGATGTTCATCGATTGCAGGCGGTTGCTCAATTCATGGGCGGAGCTTGTGGAGGAATGGATCCAAGAAATCCTTCAGGACGCACCAAAGGCACCGTCTGCGCCACCCCCCGCTGCAACTGGCTCGTTCGCCGAAGAGGAATGGAAAAAGACTGAACGGAGACTGGAGGAAATCGAAGCTGCAGGACTTTTCCTCCTTACGAACGTCACACCCGAGATCCTGTCCGTCGGTGTCAAGATTATCAGGATGCTCAGGATATTCTACACTCGATTGGGTCTTAAAGCGTCCACCGTAGTCGATGCCCTCCATGGACACACCCCTCGGCCCTATCTCACTGGATTCGACGATCACCTTGAAGAACCTGGTTTAGAAAGGCTAGAGCGGTGGAAGGCGTCCAAGAAGGATGATGTGCCGTTGAGGGTAGCCGATAGTGATGACATCCGGGATCGCGACCTTTGGGACCACATCTATTCCTCCATTATACAAGGATGCATGGACAACCCCTCTCCAGTCTTGATCAAGTTTCGGGAGATCCTCATTGTGTCCGCGACGAAGTATCATCCTTTCATCGCCTGTTCTGCAGGGCTTAGCAGTCGAGTTCCGAGGCCCGGTACCGCAGCTGGCACCGGCTCCCACATCAACGCTGGGCAGTCGAAGTTAGGACCACCGGATACGAGCGTTCACGTTTACCAATGGAAGTCCTGGGTCAAAATTGTCTGTACAACAGCTTCTGTGTCGGATTCGAGACCGGTACTCAACAATGTGTCATCGATTAACACCCCGAGGGACCATGCTCGAGTGCTTTCAGACAACAATTTTGATCGGGAAAGGATGACTACAAGTCGGGGTTTATTCCGGTACCTTGCCCCATTCCTCGACGCAGAACATTCGGTCTTTCGACATGCTGCGGTGTTTTGCATCAGCTCGTTACCACCACACGGGTACCCCCAGCTGTTAGAGGACCTGAACTCGTTGGCACAGAGACAGTTCTTTGACGAGTCTCGTTCCAAATCCACTCAATTACAACCCGTTGTTGGTCGGACGCGCAGACACATCAAGTTCTACACCGCGGTGACCAGGATCTACTTCCTTACGGCCAATTTGTTATTGGAACAACGGTCCGCCGGGCGTCAAGCTGCTCTCGCGCACGTTCTCAAGTTCGTCAGGCAAACCCAGAGTTACCTCTCGTCACCGGAGAACAGAGATCTCTACACTCTCCAACGACTCAGGCGTTACTTCTGCGGAACCGTCGAGCGGGTGTTCGAAGGAATGGCGACTCTCAAGGATTCGGACCGGTTCATCCCACCCAAGATCCACTTGTCATTGTACAGGTTGTGCGAGGAGTGGTGCCAGTTTGGGAAACAGTCGGATGCGGTGAAGAGGAGATTGATTTTCATGCAGAAAACTGCTGCTACTGGTGCTCCCGAACCACAGTTTCAGGCGGAGGCGATTGAGAGATTCCAGACAGAGACAAAGCAACTATCCACTGCGGCAGTCGGGGCACTCGCATCACTCAGTGTAAGGTTCTTCTCTTTCCCATGGAGCGCATAACTGAAAGCTATACGGTGGTTCCAGAAAAGGGCCTTCTTCCCCCCAGAAGTTTCGTCCGGCTCCCCAACAGATCCAATGGTCGTGGACCAGCTCCGACCCTTGGAGGCGGCTCCCACTCTGGATAGGCTCATTGCCATCCTGGCTTCGTACAAACCAGGGATCCAGGCGCTTGGAAAGTATGTGAACTTTCGAAACGTAGGGAACGTAGCGTTAATCAAGTTGTTTCAGGAAAATGCTGCGGTCTCTTCTTTCAGGTGGCTCACAGGACATCAGCCTTGCTGGAGAAGCGCTGCGTCGTGCCTACGTCTCCACCAAGGAGCTCGACACGAGCAACGTTCGATTCTTTGAGGTCGTCGCGGAGGTAATTTCCAACGAGGTCACCCACGGATTCGCCTTTAGTCAAGTTGTTTGCCTCGGTTTATCAAACCTTTGTCACCCAGCTGCTCAAGTCCGCCTCCAAGCGTTCAACATGCTCGAACGAATCCATGAACAGCACTCTGGGGTGATTTCCTTGGCCCCACACGAAGCTGGAATCGGAAGTAGCGCTCCTGGAACCCACCTTCATGCCCATCGGTCGATCTCTGACGTCCTTGCGGGAGAACATCCGGATCAAGCAATGTCGGTCCTTACTCAGTTGGATGATTGGCTTTTCTTCCTTCAGGAACACGGCACGATCACCCTCACCCTTCTGCAGAGTTTGGAGTATTGGATCTCGAACATCGATTTGACCGACGAGAGCAAATCCCAGCTGTCGAAGCAGGGACGCACCTGCATGTATCACCTCATCGCGCTGACCCTGCGCTTCTCGGAGACCTATCCAGAACAGGTCTTGGTATTTTGGACCAGACTCGTGGAGTCGCCCAACCAGTCGAACGGACTCGCGGCTACCAGGTTCCTACTCGAGCAATCCCCAAAGATCGCCAACACGGCTTTTATCGACTGCGCCGCCAAAGTTGTTGCCTGCCTGGCTCAATCCGTCGTTGGAAGAACCCTTTATACCGAGATCTGCGAAATAATCGAGCCCGCGAGGATGCTGCCCACGATCGAACATAAGCTCCGTCCACCCGCCGAAGACGACCTTGAAATGTGGTCCGATCTTGACATACTTTTCTCCTCCGACCAACCGAAGCTCAGCTTGGGGGCAGCACAATTCGCTCTTCTCTTCCTTTCGGATGTTGCACTGGATCGTCATTGGGAAACGGCGACCGAGCTTCCCGTCCTGCTCCACGCCTTGGCAGTGCATCTAGATCACCGTCTACCCTATCTTCGCAAGCACGCGCGGCGGATGCTGTTCCAATTGCTTCGTGCATGGGCACCAAAATACGACGAAATTCTGGATCGTACCTCTCTGGATCGTACCTCCCACAAGAGTCGGTCCCAGGTCAAGGTCCTGATTGATGGCCTCGAGAAGGATTCACAGGCGCTGGTTTGGACAGAAGAAAATACCACCCAGGATGTTGAGCCGAAGATGAAGGAATTCTGCAGTAGAATCCTCGAGATTCTGACCCCCCTTCACCCTAAACTTCCCGAACAGTGGGGCTCCGTCGCCCTGACCTGGGGAACAGCCTGCTCTATTCGTGCAATCGCCTTCCGGTCACTCCAGATCTTCCGAGCCTTAATGCCTCGAGTCAACAAGGCAGACTTGGCCCTACTCCTCGGAAGGTTGTCCAACACGGTCGCCTCTGAAGACGAGAATATACAGCTGTTCACCGCTGAGATCATCCTTACCTTGCGTTCCCTAGCCGATCTCAATGACCTCGACCCAGCCCTTGTTCCCCAACTATTTTGGTGTGCATGTGCATGTCTCTCAACCACCGTCGAGTCAGAGTTCAACGAAGTCGTATCTTTCCTCACCGCGCTCTTGGAGAGAATCGACCTCGACGATTCTCGGACTGCGGAGTTGCTAATGTCCTCCCAACCATCGGACTGGGAGGGTCATTCCTCGTTGCAGCCGTCCTTGCTTGTTGGCTTACGGTCTTCGGTAACCTCCGATGCCACCATCAACCTCCTTTGTCGACTCGTCAAGGTTCAGGATGGCCGCCTCATCGATCCATCCGAGGGCCGCGTCCGAGACCTCTATACCCTGATCCTTCCCTACTGCCTCCGTGACATGGTTCAGGATTCAAACACCGATTACCTCAATGATTTCGCTCTCGACCTTGCTACCCTCGCACAGGAGGATGGTCGCCACACGATCGTTCGAGTCATGACCTCCTTCGCGAAACGCAGGTTCAGGACAAAAGAGGATTTCATGAGGGAATGCGTAGCGACCCTTCGCGAACACTACAGCGCAGACCATTGGACAGAAGTTGTTACCCTCTTGATGGGTTTGGTACTCAATCAGGACAAGACGATGAAAGTTCACGCCATGCAGGTTTTGAAGGTTCTCTTCCACCAGAAAGACACCCGCAACCCCGTCGGATTGGTCGGTTCCGAGCTACTTATGCCCCTCCTGCGAATGTTGGAGACGGATTTGGCGGCCCAGGCACTGGATGTTCTGGACGAGCCGATCATAATTGCTAATAGCATGCCAGCCAAACACGTCCTCAGGATGAGTATGCATGTCCATTCGCACCTGAGTAGGAATGTTGGATCCGAGGCAGATGTCTTTGGTGTTCCGTTGGAGTCCGGGTGGTCGATTCCCAAGCCCGAGCTGGCGCGCGAGGTTTGCAGGACGAACGTCATGGCCGTGTTCGACACATGCAAGGTGCCAGCCCGGCCATCAAGAATTGATTTCGAACCCGAAGACCTGATGATGCTCTCCACCGAATCCATTCATGACGACGACCTCGGAGATCTCGTACAAAACCTCCACGAACTCAGCACCTTCTTCCAAGAGCCTTCTTTACACAAGCAACCCATGCCAAACACTCGCCTGGAGGCACGTGTCGCAGCCATCCTTGCCAAGTCAGCCACAGACGCTCCTCAAACACCCTTCGTGGATGTCTTCAGGGTTGGCGTTTTGGACGACTACGATGACTCCGACGATGATTCCGACGATGAAAGCGGCAGTGACCTCTTCGAATACGACGTAGCCCTCACCTCTATCTCATCCGCGCACACTTCCCCGCCTACAAACGCAAGCCCTCGATAGATTTCGTCAATGTGCTCTCAGCTCATCCGTTTTTTCTTTTTCTCTCTTCTTTTACTACGTGTTTCATTGTTCACTATTCTTCCAACGTTCCCTGTTCCCCATCTCTCTCTGTTTTTGTTTACTTTATACTGGATTTCTATCGAAGTGTCGTCGTTTCTTGAACTCTCTTGTACGATTATCGCTCGCCCGGCAGCGCGGGCCTGTTACCCCTCACTCCTCGATACTCACCATTTCACAATACCACAGTTACCCGTGTCCATCTGCTCTTTGCAATCTGATTTGTCACATTAGTATTATCGACGATTACCAGACTAGGAGCATTATTCTACAATCTATCGTCTTTGATCGTTCCAAACTCGTGGCGAAACTCGTGTGAAGCATCTCAACATCGTTCGAAGACTCGATAGAGGTCGGGAAGACTTGCGACCTGCACCACATCTCTTTCCAACAAGGACTTTGGCGGGACCAGGTACTTTCTCATCGCTGGGAAGAGTACGTGCTCGATCTGCCATCTCTCAGCCTTCGATTCCTCGGTCTCTTCCGGAGTGACCGGAGTACCGTCTAGCGGGCCTGGAACGTAAAAGTAGGCCAGTTCGCGTAGGATGGAATCGAAACATAGCTCTTCGTCCGTCCAGTCGACCTGAAGACATAGTAGAAGGTCAGTAAAATAGCCAAGGAAGTGGATCAGCGGGCCTAACCTGAGGTCCGAGACGCATTAAGAGCAGGGGGAGTTTGTCGAGGTTTGGGGTGTAGCCCCTCAAGATGAGCGGTAGCGTCTGCACGAGCCCTTCGTCTGTTATGGTCAAACAGAAGTATTCAGACAGCATTTCGCGCCTGTCTGGGTCCGTGAGTGTTCTGTATATAAACTGGGTTGAAACGGCCGAGTTGGTCCACAGTGGATGTACGAGAGACCCTTCACTCACTTCCGTGACTTGTTCTTTCGTCAACTTTGTCCTTGAGATCCCGTCCTCGGCATCCACAGCGATCGAGATAAGCTTCCGGAGAGGTGGAGCTGGCTCGAGTTTGAATTTCGCGAAGTTTCTGAATTGTCTAAGTCCAAGTTGGTAAAATAACTCTTCGCTGAGAGGATAGTTAGACCGCCGTTGCCCTCTACGGCTTATAGGAGGTTAACTAACGCAAGGGAACCATGGTTTAGGAGGTATAGCTGAGTCGAATGCTGGACAAGAGAGAGACATCGATCGAGATCGACTATTCCGACGAATACGTGACCTTCAAGAACTTCGTGCAAGCCTCGAGCGACAGTTTCAGGATCATAACATCGAACTGAAAGAAAAACCAGGCTGGTGAACTACCTTGATGTTCCTTGACAATAATTCTTTTTCGTAAATCCTTGATGGATGTGAGTTCGCAAGCGGTTTCCTGTATTTCTTTAGTTTTTCTGCTCTCTCGCCTTGGAGGCACTGGAGGCTCTTCGCCTCCATTAGTGTTCCCGTCAGCTGTCGTCTGGGTTTGAGGTTGAGATTGGGGTGGAGTCTTGTTGGGAGGAATGGTGGGGAACATAGAATCCAGGGTACGGTCTGCAGCAGAGGTCCGGATGAGGTTCTTCGGAGCAACCTTCTTCCTAGATGTCGACGTTGAGGTTATCTCTGTTATAGCAGGATTGTGTCAACACGTGTGATATGAAAGGCCTCGGAATGTCACTCACGTATAGTTTGGACCCGTGATGGGCCTGGTTCCTTGTCCTGAGAGTCACCGGACCGGTCAACGTCCGCCGATGTCTTCTGAGTCTGGGTGAGCAACGTCTGCGTGCGATGTCAGCACTGCCTCCTGCAGGTGGCTTCCATCACGGACCTGGGTGGGGTAAGATCTAGACTGGCTTTTGTTGAGCAACTTCTCCTGGGCAACATTACACACTCGCTCCACGATAGCGTCCTCGTTCAAGAAGTGGACCTCACGCTTTGTCGGGTGAACGTTCACGTCCACAGACTGGGGGTCGATCTCCAGACTACGAGGAATCATGGCCGGGGCCGGTCTCACGGAGCGATGAAGACTCGTACCTGAAGTACATGAAAGGAGAGAAACCCTTCGGCAGAACGCTCGTGTAGATTGCTTCCATTGCCCGCCTTATTCTTGTGGACTCGACAAGGCGATCTTTCGTACCACGTTCAGTACCCCACAATCGTTTTGGAGATCGAGGAGGTATGCTTACGATTGATGAAGAGCAAAAAGACGAATTTCTTGGATTGGTAGCTCGCATTCGTGAACACAACCTCTGCTCTCCACGATTCTGAGTCCTTACTCGTATATGTCGTGTTTGGGTCCGGGCCACAGGTTACTTGCAGCAACGCCTTTCCGATGGTGGCGCCGTACAAGAGATTTATTGCTTGGGAAACGGAGGACGACGGGGATGAAGACAGATCTGGGGTTGTAGATCCCAACTGAGGACAAATGGATACTATTGTTGGTCACGCACTGGTCGAGATAGGGACATAGACCGACCTTCTTGCAAACGAATCCCACCTTGTAGTTGTGAACGGCATACTTTGTCATCACGTCGAGAATCCGAGCATACTCTTCCGTGGACGATCTCAGGGCGGACAGCCGGGTTGGGACATTGTAGAACAGATCTTCCACGGTGATGATCGTACCGTCGTTTCCAGCGCATGGTTTTGGTTCCGCAGTTTGACTTGTTTTGGCGGGGACCAACTTGCCATCCTCGTAACAGGCTCTGTGACAGAGAATCAGCAACTGGGATAAGATACACAGCCCATCGACAAACTTCCAAGCGTGTTCTGCAGCCTCCGTCTTCGTGATGACACTCAAATGAGCAACATGGGATATCGAAGCTAACGCCTCTCCACGGAACCCGTACGTAGTGAGATGCGAAAGATCCGAAAATGAAGATAGCTTTGAAGTTGTAAAGCGTTCCGCCAATATAGGGAGATCCGAGTTCTAACGGTCGGAAGGGTTACTGATGAGGAATCGTGAGAAACAGCGGAGAGGCAGAGGAGACCTTGATGCCGCATCCATTGTCCTGAATCTGCAGAAGTTTCATCCCGCCATCTTTGATTGTGACGCGTATCGAGGTGGAGCCCGCGTCCAAGCTGTTCTCTATGAGTTCTTTCAGGGCAGAGGAGGGCCGGTGAATGATCTACACTGGAAACTGAGTTCCGTGCCGGAATGGCGTTCATGGGCGACACGGTACCTCTCCCGCGGCAATCTTGTTAATCACGGACTCCTTAAGCCGTATTATCGGTTTTGGCTCCGTGGAAGAGTCCGACGGGGAGGCTTGGTCGTCGGGCATGGCAAACCTTAGCGTAAAGTGGCGAAAGCCACGGGACGGGTACGATTTGTGAAAGATGGAGCAACCGTGGGAGATTCATGCATTGGGGGTGAATTGGGTCATCTACGTCAAGTAGGTGAGGGTGAAGGTCAAGCGTCGAGTAGTAACTAGATTGTAAGTATGGACAATAAAAATAAAGATAAACGACATTTGCAAAAACAAAGCAAAACGATTACTAGGACTGGGGTCATCACGGCTCATGAAAGGTCGTGGCGGGTCGTGAATGGTCGTTACGGAAAGTTAGAAACGGAGGACAACAAAGGAGAAACGGGCAACGACAAAACGAGTGCGAATCTGTGGGAGAAGGCCATGGTTAGCGGTAAGGAACCGAGCTGTGAGACCCATGAAATATCGACGCACCCATAGAGCACAATAAGTTACAGCGTTGAAACCAACTCTATGATTGAACAAGGCACAATTCCACACAGGCGCTAAACTGACATGGTCTACGTTTTGACGATCCCAGTGTTCCGTGAAACAGATCTGGGAGTGATCCTACTCTCGCTGGCGCCCCTAGGCCTACCAAGCGAACCGTTGTCATCGGTCCCGACGGACGAACGCTTTGTCGTGATGCTAGAGTCGTCTTTGGAGAAGAAGTCATCCTCTCCCTCGTAAGGGGAGGAGCCCGAATTTATCTAACAACAGCGGACATTGTGTCAGTTGGCGAGGAGAGGTAATAGGAACAAAAGAGTCGAACCCATTGACCCAAAACATCTGCAATCCTGGTGGCCTCCTCCTGACTGAACTTGCAGTCTGTACCTTTTTCCGCGTAGAGTTTCAGAAGCTCGCTCAGGGTTCTGTTTCCCCTCCTGCAGCCCTTTCTAGGTGACAAGTCTGGCATTCCGTCCGCAGGAAACAACACAGAGTTTCTGGGTGTCCTCAGGTCACATTCAGGCTGGATGTCTGACTCGGAACGGTCCCAATCCTCTTCATGTATACTGCCATGAGAACGCTGCGATATAGTGGAGGCGGTGTCTTGAGACGCGATTGAAGACATGACTGAAAGAGACTGGCGGTGGTTCAGGAGGAGGGAAACGGAAACGAGGGGGAGGTAACAGGGAGTCGGAGGCACTGCGGGTGGGGGAAAACAAACGGACGCGACTGTGAGAGTGAGAGTGTGTGACAAGAGCGTGACAACCCGCGTCTTCTGCAGACTCGACCATCCGAGGGAGACTGTGCTCAAGTCGTACCGCACTTGACTCAATGCTGTTCCCTCAGGAACTCATCGACGCCGTCATCGATTGCATCGGTGCACAGTCCACCTTTGACTTTGCTATTGGTTCATATATCTCCCACCCCTACCGCACGGGCAAGTCAGCCGACGAGCTCAAATCGCTGGCGTTGGCCTCCAGGGCTTGCAACCACCGAGCGCGGTCGCACTTGTTCGCAAAGTGCAGAGTAGCTAATATCAATCCTCGATCTTTCGACCAATTCGAACAGTGTCCGGATGTCCTCCTTGGATACACTCGCGTCCTCACAGTTCACTATGATACGACCCCGACAACGATGCTTGCTATTCTCCGTCGTTTCGTCTCGTCACCATTGGTTTCCGTGAATTTTTACTCGATGCGTATTTCGGAGGGACTTTTGGAGATGCTCAAGTCGTTCTTGCCCAACGTCAGCCACATCAAGGTCGTACATTGCACACTCAATCCCGTCATCCTCATAAATCTAGTCAGCACTCTCGACCACAGGAGCGAGCTCTGCCTCCAAGGGTGCGGAGTGACCACTGTTCTCGAAGAAGACGACAACCTCCCAAGTCTTCCTCCCTTACAAGGCCGCTTGTCCATATCTGATTCGCGCCATCTCTACTTGGACCCAATGGGACTACTCTCGCGCGTGGCTCTCCCACTACGTTCACTAGATTGCACGTCGAGAATTCATCCGTCCGAAAACAAGTTAATTGGTGCCTGTGCTGGATCTCTGGAAAACCTCGAGGTCAAGATGGTAGTCGACTGGAGTACGTGAACCCCCCATCTCGTCGCTCCACCCATTGTTTACCATCTTGATCCACAGCACAGCCAGGTTTCACCCTCGACCTCGGACTCTGTACCAATCTGCAACACATTTCATTCATTTCCATCTGTGACCAGGACAAGAGTGTCATCACGCAGCCCCTTTCGAAGCTCTTGCTATCCCTCAGGGAGCACCAGCTCTCAAGCGTGCGGTTCGTCCCAAAGCCTGACCTTCGCTTCCCTGGTTCTAGTTTGGGTCCTCGGGGGCTGATGGCATGGGAACGTTTGGACCAGATCCTATGCAAACTAGGTGGTCAAGCCCTGGCGCGAGGCGAAATATTGACCTTTACCTTCCAAAGTGCCCCGTTCACTACTATTACAAATCGGACCCTTGCAGGACTGTTACCTCGGTTCAATCAGATTGGTATTTGTGTGTGGACCGCAGTCTGACTTTCTCCCCCACATCTTTTATTGACTGTAGCACGTTTGTGATAATCTCTGCACAGTCGCACGCTTTCAAGGCGTAGGCGATTTCGGACGTTTCCTCTTTTATCCCTCACTCGCTTATGACGACCAACTAAATATCCAACCCCTTTGTACATACATACACATACTTCAATCGCCTGATGAAACGTACGTTGTTACGCCCACTCAGAGGATGGCAGAACTGGCAGTGTTGGTCATCACGTGAGGTAATTAGCGGATGACCACACGCTTCGACGATCCCACCTTCGCTGCACTTCCCCGAGCTCTCCAACGTCGCATTGACAATGCATTCAGATACGCTATAGGCAAGACATCTTCACGCAAACGCAGAAAGCTCAACGACAACGGGTTCTACGCTCCGGGCGGCTTCATTCCAGATGACTCGGTGGGGGGAGGTGTCATCCCCTCAGATTCCAACGCCCTGGAGGAACCGGAGGCCAGCGGTGGTTTCATTCTCGACGTTGACGACGACGACGACGGTGGTGGGTTCGTCCCAGAACCTTCTCCGCCGCGGGCTGGACCTTCCACTTCTACCATCCCAGTCGCTCATGACTCAGAGGAGGGCTCCCCTGATTCCGATTGTCACATTCCTCTTTCCCTCATCCCAACTGCCCTTCAAATCCTCGATCTTCCGCCAAGCGATGAACAGATCCTACTTGTATTTAAAAACGCAGCTTCTGGTTGGACATCTGGTTCTGCTTCTGCTCGGGGAGCCAGTAGAACAGCTGGGCCAACAGAGGAGGTAGTCGGTTTACGAGACTGGCGAGCAGTTTGCGCCGTGCTTCTTGAGTCAGATGCTCAGGTTGACGACGACGACGGTACGGACCGAGAAAGAGGTGCACGGATGTCAGAAGACCTGACGGAAGACAGCGGCGGGTCGAGCGAGGAATATGTCGAGTCCGACCCAGGAGGAGATTCTGACGGTCAAGATTTAGAAGACGACAACTATTCCGACGCCCCCGCTAAACGATCTACACGGTCCACCAGGAGGAGCGCGAGGGAGAACAAAGGCTTCGACGGAAGCGACGAAGAAGACGTCGAGATAAAGAAGAATAGACCACTCACCACACGTCAAAGGGAGGCCTCTCGCCAGGCGTTCGCTCTGTTCTTCCCTGAATCAGCCGATGCCGATTTGGAGAAACAACGAATTACCATCTCGGATTTGGTCCGGGTGTCCAAGGAATTGAACGAAAAAATCACGTACGATCAGGTCAGGAAGTTTCCTTCCATCGTGTTTTTGTGCTCGCTGACGGCATCCCTCGTCCAGATGGTGGAGATGTTGTCGTTCATTTCGACTTCCCAAGACAATATGTCGGTATCTCTCGCTGATTTTGGACGTATGATGGTTGATGTTAAGCTTGCTTGAGGATACAACTTTCGGTGTTCCGTGGTCTTTGCTACTTATATATATCTGTATCACTTTATTATGCCCATTCGATGAAGGGTGGAAATACGGTCCAGTTCACATGCAATCCGCATATTCTACGTACTTGAACGATGGGGTAAACAAGGATTCTGGGAGGACATTTCCTTTGGTCTGCAAGGCAATCTGCTTCACCAAAAAAAGAAAAAAAAGGCAAAGATTCCGGGCGATCAGACGATCGCAAGTAACTTGAAATGTTATGGCCGTGCCAAACCCATGGAATGTAGGTCAGCTTACACGAGGCGTGCGGTGGCGAGATGGCCGCCCATCACTATTAGGATTCGGATACTTCCTCACAGCCTACACACTGTACCGCTTTCTCGCAGCTAAGCTTCGACTATGGCGGCCAAGTCCCAACGACTGAAGGGACGCGACGGTGCTCTCTCCTTGTTGAACGCGGCAATCGACGCCCTGAATCTTGCGAAGGAGCTCTCGAGTGTCACACCAGCCAAGGCTGTCTTCGGCACCGTCACCGTCCTTCTCACAATGATAAAGGTATATTTCCTTCTCTTCGGCGATGGAATGCCCCGGTCTCACGCGTAGCCAGGACACAATGACCAACGAAGGGGATTACGTCGAGCTTGGGCTATCCTGCGCCGACATCTGCAAAGCCTTAGATCGGGGAATGAACGGGAAGAAGCTGAACGACCTCAGTCAGTCCGTGTGCGACGCGATAAACCAATTGACAACGTGAGTTCGGCCCCCGATGACTACATTTTCGAGTCTCACGTTCTTGATCACAGAACCGTCGCGGAACTCCAAAATAAGATCGTCAAGCAGGGTGGACGTGGAACGATCACCCGATTTTTCTATGCAAGGAACGACAAGGAGATGATTGTCGCTTGGAAATACGACCTCAACAGGATCCTTCGTGTCTTCAACGTGCGTCTAGTGTCTTCCTACTTGGTCTTGGCTTACTGACCCCCTCTTCAGACCGAGTTGGCCATGAACACTCACACCATAGTTGCCGATGTGCATCGGAACGTGTTAAAAATTTGCAAGGCCACCGACGGTCAAAACCAGGCCGTGAGTGACCCATGTGCTCTCCGGCGCGGATAAAAATTGACCATTGCACAGACCCAGGATAGGTCAGTGATTTCGACTACTGAGGATCCAAGTATCTCATGTTCGCGTCTAGTACATGTGGGGAATCACCACCTCCACCGCCGAGGATCTTGTTTGGACGCGACGAGTTGATCGAGAAGATTGTTGCCATCGCACAAGGCCTCAAGCCAGTTGCCTTGATTGGTGCCGGCGGAATCGGCAAGACATCCACCGTCCTGACAGTCCTGCATGACGATCGCATCAAGCGTCGGTTTGGCCAGGACCGCCGGTTCATCCGTTGCGACAAGTTCCCCGCCTCTCTCAGCCACTTCCTTCGCAAGCTCTCCAAGGCCGTTGGCGCGGGCATCGAAAACCCAGAGGATCTGGACTCCCTACGACCATTCCTGTCCTCCAAGGACATGTTCATCGTCCTCGACAACGCCGAGTCCATACTGGATCCACAGGGAGCGAGCGCCCGGGAGACATATGCTGTGGTGGAGGAGCTCAGCCAGCTGAGAAACGTCTGCCTCTGCATAACATCCCGGATCTCCACTTTCCCTCCTGACTGCGAGTGGCTGGACATTCCAACGCTATCGATGGAGGCGGCGCGCGAGACGTTCTACCGCATCTACATCCACGGGGAACGATCCGAGCTGGTCAACAAGATCTTGGAACAGCTGGACTTCCATCCACTGTCGATCACCCTACTTGCCACGGTCGCTCATCACAACAGGTGGAACACTGGCCGGTTGGCCGGTGAATGGGAAGAGCGCCGGACAGACGTACTGCACACAGAGCACGACAAGAGCCTCGCGGCCACCATCGAGCTGTCGCTCTCGTCCCCGATGTTCCAAAAGCTCGGACCTGATGCGCGGGAACTTCTCGGAGTCGTCGCCTTCTTCCCACAGGGGGTTGACGAGGACAACCTTGATTGGTTGTTCCCGACAGTTGGGAACAGGAAGGAGATGTTTGACAAGTTTTGCGTCCTTTCACTGACGTACCGAAGCGACAGCTTCGTCACGATGCTGGCGCCACTCCGTCACTACCTCTCCCCGAAGGATCCGATGTCAGCACCACTCCTCTGCTCAACCAAGGGCCATTACTTCGACCGATTGTCGGTTTCGGTCGGTCCTGGAAAACCCGGCTTTGAAGAAGCAAAATGGATCACGTCAGAGGATGTGAACGTCGAGCATTTGCTTGATATCTTCACGACAGTTGACGCAGTATCGGGTAGCGTCTGGGGTGCTTGTGCTAATTTCTTGGGGCACCTCGCTTGGCATAAACCGCGGCTTACCGTACTAGGACGAAAGATCGAGGGGCTCGCAGATGACTATCCCAACAAACCGCAATTCTTACTCGATCTTTCACGTTTGTTCCAGGAGGTTGGGGATTACATGGGAGGCAAACGGCTCCTGACTCACACCTTAAATCTCTTGCGAGACCAGGGAAATGACATCCTGGTCGCTCAAACGTTGAGGAAACTGTCTGGCATGAATCGACAGCTGGGCCTCCACAAGGAAGGGATACAACAAGCGAAAGAAGCATCAAAGATTTCGGAACGGCTCGGTGACGCAGTGGTACAAGCACTGTGTTTGACTCAGCTTGCTCAAATCTTGCGTGTTGACTATCAGCTCGACGCCGCAGAGGAAGCCACATCCCGTGCGATCGATCTCCTTCCAGAGAAGGACGAACAATTTTTGGTCTGTCGATGTCACCGAGTTCTTGGCAGGATATGTCACTCCAAGGGCGAGACAGGGAGAGCCGTTCAACATTTCGAGGTAGCCCTCGGAATCGCATCCTCCTTCAACTGGCACTATTCGTTGTTCTGGATTCATTTCTCCCTGGCAGAGCTACTCTTTGATCAAGGCAGGTTTGACGACGCGCACGCTCACGTTGAACGCGCCAAGTCACACACGGTCAATAACGCGTACCTTCTGGGTCAAGCGCTGCGAACACGAGCACTGTTTTGGCGTCATCAACGCAGGTTCGAAGAAGCGAAATCCGAGGCGTCGCAGGCTCTTGATGTATTCCAGAAACTCGGGACCGCGAAAGGGGTGGAGAGGACTGGGGAACTCATCCGGCGGATCGACTGTGACGCTGGAAGAAATCGACGATCTGGTCACCCTTGACGCATGATATCGGATGACAATGGTAAGTTCCCCGATACAATGCCACTTGTCTTGTTTATCGACTCTTCGCGCTCGGACTTCAGAAGGGGTCACTGAATCCGAACGATGGCATCGGTATTTGTCTCGGATTCTTTGTACGCATTCTTTCCCTCCCATTGAGTTTTTTTTAATCGTCACCAATGTATCCCATATCTCCCTATTTACTCCCTTGCAAGGACATCCTTCACCTATCTCCTTCCTTTACTTCTTACATTTGTTGGTCTGCCGCTTATCGTTGTTCCGCATCCTGCGCTGCCATGCCTCCCCGTCTCCTACATCGCGTTTTACATATGCATATCTGATAGATCACTTGTCACGGTCCACATCCTGGCGTACATTCTAGCCGGTAGTGTCGAGTGAAGCAATAATCAGAAACGCGAAACGGCTTTTTTGGTCAGCACAGGACCGGGAAATGTGTTGGAATGTAGCTTGTGGAGGACTAGAGCGAATGAGATAAATAACACTTTTTCTCGAATATTTCGTGGAGGCGGAATTCTTCCTGGGGCTTCCTGGACCTCGCCTCGACCGGGCTAGAGAGTGCCGGGTCGAAAAATGATACAACACGGGAGTAGTCCACCTTGATCCGTGTTTCACGCCGCCACTGGGAATCCATTACGCCAGAATCCTCTATCTTGGCGGCGCTGGAACCACCGAAGTAGGCAAAGTGAAGCGATCGTGTGGTCACGTAGGCGTAGAGGTAGCACCTCCCCCTACAGAAGATTCTGAGTCTGTCGCTAACCAATCAAACTAGGTCGTGGGTCTGCTATGATAAGCGGGACCGTCGCGGCGGTTATAGTATGGCCTAATCTATATCAACACATTACAGCGGCGAATTGACGGACAAAAAGACGAAGTTTCCGGTCGAGTTCGTCTTGTCAGACGCCCTCTGAACCGGCTCCAAGCCCAGAGAAGTGTGTTGTTGAAAACCTGTTGCAGAGTGAGAGTCGGGGACCAGGTCTGCGGAATCAGGTACTTTTACCCCAGCGAGTACGTGTCAAGTCGCTCGCTTGGACGTTTCCCATCCTCGAGTCAACGAGCTCTGCTATGTTTGGCGATCCATCATTTCAAATCCCGAGCTCGGAAGGGTCGCCGAACGCTAAAGTTCAGAGTGAGGACTCTGCGTCACGACTTCTCGACTCCAGGACGTTACCAGACCTGGCTTCGTCCCTTGATTGGAGTAGTATCGTCGGAAATGCCCCACCGGGGTCGCACACTTGGCGATTCGCCCATCCACCACGATTGCTTCACCAAAAATCCAACCGCCAAAAATGAACAGGTATGAATTGCCGACAAGAATATTATACGATTAGGCAGGGGAGGAGGATGGATATACAGATACAGGGGGGAGAATGGTGAGGGATCAAAGGTGCCTTACTTAAAACAAATGTAACCTCGTAACCAGAAACCATAAGCCAAATCTTCGTATGCAGAATCAAATCTAGTGGAACAGGGAATCGAAAGGGGTTGAAAACCTGCTGGACAAGAAATTACAAGGAGGGGGCAGTCCGTGGACCAAATGTGACGCCGTAAACGTCTTACGGGGGACAGGCGAATGCAAACATGGAGAAAACAATGCGCAAAAGCGAGAGTGGGGGTGGTCTTCCTGGACGAGACAGTTACTCACCGAGTGAAACCGTCCTACTTAAAGTAGGTGTGCCAAGTTAAGGACTTGGCTATCTGTCGCGTCAAAACTCACACCCCTGGTTCAGCTGTTTAGGCGCATTATGGCTAGCGCCAGGCACAAACAACAGCATAACTTTCGTCTGAGTTATCAACTAGAGGTCGGCTCGTCCGTCGACCCCGACATTGAAGATATCTCCCGTTGGGAACACGAACTTCAAGGTCTGATACCAATTGCTCCGTTGGTCGCCAAACACCCTCCCACTGAACTTTGATTAGTTTCGCCCCAAAAAAACCTCATTAATCTTCCGCAGGATATTCCAGAAGACTTTGACGACGAAGAAGTGGCCCAGTATGCTGAGGAGTTGACCAAAGGCGAGCTCGACGAAGCCGTCGACGAGTACTTCGACCTTA
>Ga0307514_10001093_pt1 | contig 37948 bp, 50 predicted proteins | sample 16_EM_MG_FD_203088 | JGI IMG/M metagenome (GOLD analysis project Ga0307514, IMG submission 203088) | Populus trichocarpa ectomycorrhiza microbial communities from riparian zone in the Pacific Northwest, United States - 16_EM | ecosystem: Host-associated > Plants > Roots > Unclassified | place... | reverse complement strand
ATGTTACTTGGGTCGCCAACGGGAGGGGAGGATTTTGCCGTAAGTCTGGGATTTGTTCGGCTGAGGCTGCCTGGGGCCGAAGGTCCCGGGTTTTGTTTGTGATATCAAATACTTAATCCCAAAGGCTTGAGGCGGCGTAAAATTTAGATTGGGCTTTCACCAAACTGCTGCTCAGGTTATTCGCAGGTTTAGGTCGACCCAGTTAAAACTCGGCGATTCTCACGCGGGCAACCGGATGCGGGTAGCCTCTAGTACTATATATCTGCTTAGGGACCAAAACTTGCAAGTATGGAGGGAGGAGCGAGAGGGTGGGCTTGATGAGGAAACAAAGGGCATCCTACCCGGATGGAGCAAGATGTTATGCATGGTTTGGAAGTGACAAGAAAGCAAGTTGGAACAAGAGGAAAAAGAGGGAACCAGCTGTGGGACGAGAGTGACGTTGAATGAAGGGAACATTGGAGGATGCTGGGTCAGGGCGGTGTTGGAAACGAAGATGGAAAGGATAATGATAGACAGATCTTAACGTAGAGTATTGCCACAACTTCGAAGAACATAGAAGAAAGGGAGAATCGTCGTCCACATCCGACAGAGGTTTATGCATGCGAAAAAAAAGAAAGGGGGTGGATGAACTGGCCATGACCACGGGAAAACACGTAGCTCGTGCTGTGGATGGATAGAAAAGGAAAGGAGGGAAGATTGTACAAAAACATCGTAATAAATGCGAAAACTTTATGGGGTAGCTGATGGCATCTTACACATTGACTCGGAAAGAAGTAAAAGTAAAAGTCTGGGGTGCTTGGAAAGGACAAGAAGGAGCACGCCATAGGCGAGGGGGCGAAGGATAGGGGTGCCCGAACCTAGAAGGAAAAAAAAGTGCTTGAGGGGAAAACCGATGATTGTGTTGGGACGAGAGGAGTGATTAGAATGATGGAGAGCAGAGGTCCGTGGGAGTCCGTGGGAGTCCGTGGAGTGGGGTGAGGAGATTGCCTCGGAAGGGGACCATCAACATGATTAGATGAACGTTGCAGAATGAGGATGGGGCGGACAGAGCCAGGAGAAGCGAGGGTATGAGACATGTGAATCCGACGACGAATGGGGAGGATGAGAACCAAATGAGTGTGGGGTGATTGGTGTACAACGCGATCAAGGTGGGGTGCATAAGGATGCAAAATCTGAAAAACGAGGGGGGATGGTTGCGCAGTGACGGTGGAGGCAGGTGGGGTCTATGTTCCTCTGCGAGAGGGGGATAGGGCGCTATGATACCGTATTCTGTCGTCTTTGAGATCCTGGCGAAGGAACGACCCAGGACCCAGTCCCTTGCGGACTGCTCTGCGGCATCGCCGGTCTTGACCTCATTGAATTCCTCCACTGGTTCGGGTCATTCACGATCCCAGAAGACCTTCGGCTGCTGTTGGCAGAATCTTGGTTGGACCGTTGCCCGTTCTCGAGCTGATTCGAAGATCCTCCACTCGAACTCCTCTGGTGCTTTGCGGGAGGGCGCGTTGGACCCTGACTTGGTGACAGCCCATCCGTGCTCTGGGTAACCGACTTTCCCAACGAAGTCGAACTCCTGTTGGGAGAACTCGACGCTGACCGCCTCCGATCACTGGTCTGCTGCATCATGAAAGGAGGTGTTGGGGGTAACAGTGGCATACTGTCCATCGCATAGTAGGGCATCTGGGGAACCATCGGCACCTGCATCGGCATAACGGGCATTCCCCAAGGGTACCCGTAAGGCTGTGGCAGCACGGGTAGCTGGGGAGGGGTGTCAGGGAGCATCGAAGTACGTCGTGCTCTGATCTTGGCAACGTCGTCAAGAGATGGTACCGTATGTAGAGAAGAGGGCGGCGCAGAGTGCAGCGACTGCGGTCTTGAGGTTCCTCGCAAACTGTTGAATGAATCATTCCTCGGAGGGGGATGCGGGAGTGCTGGTAGAGACGCATCCGAGCCCTCCCGTCGCGAGGGGTCATAGGCCGGCCGTGAGTAGCTTCCTTGCCTTCGACTGCTCTGCGATTCGGTTTCCGGGAGGTCAGTTGGCGATGAGGCGACCCTGGACATTTGGCTCTCCCGTCGCTTCCGCGCGGCGATGACCTCCTGCTGGTATAACCTCTTCTTCTTCTCTTCTTCAGCCGCTTTCTTCTCAGCCTCCCAAGCCCGCTTCTCCTGCTCCCACTGCCTTTTCTCCACTTCATGTTTCGATCTTTCCTCTTCAAGCGCCCTTCGCTCCTTCTCCAGTTCCAGGAATTTGGCTCGCTCTTCTCTTCCTCGCTTGATCCGGATAATTTGTCCGAGGGGTACGTTGTCGTCCTTGTCCTCCTTTTCACCCACATCGAATCTAACGGTCGATCTTGCCCGTTTCGTGCGAGTAGTGACGTTGGTGGGTGATGTAAGAGAGGGTGATGCCAGAGAGAGGGAGGAACGAAGTGAGGGTCGTATCGGTTTGAGCGCCGGTTTGTGATCCGGGGGAGGAGGAGTAGCCTCAGTACGCAGTGGGGAAGGTGTAGCCTTGTACGGCTGGTTCTTTGTCTGGGCGGCGGAGGCAGTAGTTGGCGCTACGTTCGACTGAGGACTTGTGGCTTGGCATGGGATGAATGATGACGCTTACCTGAAACCGGCAACCGGAGGTCGGCCGTCGAGGATGACGGCAAAGTGGGAAGCCAAAAAGTTGCTGACTGTTCCTCTAAATTGGATCCGGCCAGAAGCTCGATTGCCTGTGAGATTTCGAGAGCCGCAACACCCAATGTGCCACCAGAGACACTATGCACGATAATGTCATCGGACCGCCCCGATGGACCAAGGGTGTAGACAGATACGCGGTCTTCAAAACAAGGACGAGAAACCCATCGTTTCAACCCTTGACTAATATTGCTGACCCGTTTGATATTGCACGCCGGACCATCGTCAAACTTTGACAGGAGGAACTGTGATTTGGTGGGTAAAATACGGCGTGACGTGAAGGTTGCAACGGATCGCTCCTCCGAGGCGGTTAAGTCGCGACGGGCTAAACGGCGTAGAATTTGAGTTCTGTGGAGTGTTGAGCCCATTGTTTCCTGATGTGGAAGAGACGAAATGAAGTTGGTGGATCTTGGGAACAATGGGACATTTGGGAGGTGCAGCAGAGGAGGAGCAGAGATTGTAGGTGAAAGTGCATATGTCGTCAAGGAGTGGAGGGATGTGTGTGGAGTAACGGGTAGCGGGGAAGAGACTGAAAGCGAAGAGGAGGTCATAGATGTATCATCGTCCACTTCTTCAGAGCCGGAAGACCCGGCGATGGCTGGAATTGGCGGAATGCTCGGGGGAAGACTGTTAGGGGAATCCCATCCTAATGAACCACCCACGAGGGGCGTGGACAATTTACGCTCTAACCATTGGTTGGAACCCCTACGGGATGCACTCAGGCCAATCTCAGAGATATCGTCGGGAGTTGCAGGGACGGGCGAGTCGGTGGAAGACGAGGAAGACGAAGAGGCCTGAGGGGGTGGTTGCGGGACGGAAGGAGGCGGGTCCCGAACAACAGCTGGCTGGACGGCCTTAACGGAAAAAGTCCTAAAAAGCCGAGACCGCTTCTTGAACGAGGTGGATTTGGACGCAAGGTTAGGCCTGGGATCGTTGGAGGTGGGCGAAACTGGTGTAACGTCTGGCTTATCGTTGCGTTTGAAGAGGGCAGCGAAACGACGCATTTTAGGGAGGGGGTCGAATGGGAGTTTAACACATGAGCCAGGTGGTTAATTAGGGGGGAGGATGAAGGGAGAAAGAAAAAGAGAGGGAGGGGTAATTCACTGTAGTTGAAGGGAGAGAGAATATGGATCAGCTGTCAGCCGTTTGCCGTGTTTCCCTCGTCACAACCGCATCTGGTTCGGGGGAGGGGGTGAAAAATTAAAAAAACAAAACAAAATTGGGGACGAATATCCCATCGTGTCTTCGTATGTCCCCTTCCATTCTTTAATGTTACGTCGAAACTTTTCGTTTTACATACTCGACGCACTCAGGCGAGCTACGGGTCACACTCAGAGGTCGACACTTCTCAACCCAAACACGTTCGTCCTTGTCAGATGGCCAGACCCCAGATTTAGCATGACACTGCCACTCGTTGCCCTCTCCCGGCACGCATAAGCGTGTGGGGGAACCAAACTCCGATTGAAACGGATGCGAGGGAATTTTAAGATGATTCAAGTTCGAAAAGCGAAAACTTGCCCGGGAGTGTTGGGGCGAAAACGGGTAATCATCCCGACCGCAGGGTCCACCTTTGCAGTCGCCGGTAATAGATTGGATCACAAAACGACAAAACTTCTCCGAGTCCAATCCGGAGAATCTTCCGGTAGCCCCGGAACCAAGCTCAAACCACTCAAACCACTAAACCAAGGTCAACCTAGCCCCAGGGATGTAAGTATCCTTCACCTTCTCACTGTAATTGAGACTACTCACTTCGGCGCCTCCTATCGGAATCTTACACGTCTTTTTTGTATATAACCTTATACCATATCGTTCGATCGCTCCGTAGAGTCCGAGATTAACACCGCGGTCTCCGCATTCACCTAGCACATGTTCCGGAGTAGTTGCTTAAGCCCGCGCAAAGGAGCTATCTCGCTGGGTCCTGGTTCGCAGATGGGAAGATGAGAGATCGTGAGAACTAATTTATGATCGGGTTCCTCATCGCAATCCGGCGTCCGCATATTGACATAAGCTGATAAACTCCGAGATTCTGCTTAGGGGCTCCTTGATATCAGCCACGGCTGCGCTCAACTGACTTGCCGACTTGTGTGAATGGTAGTCAAACCTGGACGAGGGACCGACGTCCTTATACAGTACTCTCAGCTACGAACGGCAGGCGGCGACACCGTAATGGCTCAAATGTTCACTGATTCCCCTGAAGGATTCAAGTCCAGAAATGAAATGGCCTCCATTTAGGGGGACTTTATCCCGGCGTACTAGTCCTACTCGCCTTATCTGTTGCTTGATACGCGCTCACACCATCCCACTAAGTTTTCTCCGAAACGGCCGTTTCAACTCAACGTCCGTTAGAATAGTACCACTATCACGCATCACCCTTCGTCGGGTCAAACAGCGCGATGTGAGCGTGTTCCTTCCTGCTCGAGCATAGCTGCAAACTGTGATGCTGCGCCACGAAATCAACACATCGGAAACCTCAATGCCGTAACGTAGGTGGATACCCTTTGCCACAGCACAATTGCGCGATATGTTCTGGACCCCCACGTGTCAATTCCACGCAGAGACTGGGTCAGCTGTGCTCGCGCACACAAACCCTCTGTCGAACTAAAAAAACTGGGGTTTCTTGGCGAGACCAGAACCATGTTCCTAGTTGTTGATCAGGCACGAGAACCAAACTCACTGAAGTTTGCTCCACCCAGCACGTTGATAGTCCTTCGTTCAACCGGCCCAACATCTGCGTACCCAATGCATTCCCCTGTGGATTCAGGGTTGTGGCCCTCATCTGATACACGGCGCCTTCTGCACGTCCGGATGACCTATGATCTCGACATCATCTATTAGAGATTAACTGAACTATCTCGTCCGTTTGCGGGGCACTGCCGTTCTACCGGGTTCACACAATCGCTATACCAAAACGAACCAGCTGGACCCGAAAAAAAATCAGCTCTTGGCACACATCGCGGATTTAAAACTTACATCCATGCATCGCCCAAAGACAATCGACAGTTCCGGGGTGAAAGCCGCAGTGTGAAGAGTCCACACATCCATCCCACCTTGCGTAGAACGCACCTCCGCTGCCACCTCAATTCACCGCTGTTTCAGCTGTCCACGCAGGGTATGGCTTCACGAACTTTTGGTCACTGCTCCGCCTCTTCACTATCCTCAAATCCTGAGTCTGATCCCACCAATTCTTTCTCGAGTTTGTCCCTCTTCTTTTTCCACCTCAGGAAACGTCTTTCGAATCGTTCTACGACGGCGTATATCACCTCATCCCCAACACCACACCAGTGGGCAGCTCGCTCGACCACGAGCGCATACTCCTTGGAAACTGAGCCCAGGATATCTCGGGAATGGTAGATTTTGTGAGATTCACCGGGACGAAGAACAGTGATCGACATGTCCTCTGTAAGCACAGGTTCCACAGGATCCTGGGCTGCAAGTTGGGGTCTTGGGTGCGTCTTTTGTCCTGCAAGGCGTTCCCGTCGCTCCTCCTTGGTCAAAGGCGATGACAGGACGATCGGGCAAAACTCTTCAGCCAGCCGGCCTACATCTGATAGGCCAGGGACGATCAGCCCTCGCTCAGTTCCCGGAAGGACCAAAAATAGAGCCGTTCACAGACCGTTTCCGTCGCTGATATTATTTAATGCCTTCTCTGCACAAAAGTCCAGGAACTCGTCCAATTCGTCTTTTGAGAGCTCTTGCACGTGCCTAAGCCCAAAGGTAAGCCAAAAATTTGATGGCCAAAAGTAATGTACCGTACATCTCGGTAGAAGTCGAGAGAACGTTCTCGATTGAATGGTCGTCTTCCTCGTTCAATTGCTTCAATAGTGCGATATACTCGTCCAACTTTGGGAACGCGTGGGATGGGTCCCCAGGGTGAGATGGAATTCTAGCGCTCGTGCATCTTCAGCATCACTAAGGATCCGTCTCCAGAAACGTACCGAGTACGACCATCGAGCCCATACACGAGCCTGAGCACGACGATTGCCACAGAAATCAAAGCAACCTCCGGGGGAACATTGTCTGATTTGTGTACCCTTGGGTCGTTTTGTTTTAGACCTCTCAACCTCGGCGCAAAGATGTTATGCAGAATCAGGGGCAAGGATAACACCTGTGCGAGCTTCTTTGACATGCTATACAGTACAGCTGATGGACTTTCGGTTACTCCGGGGAGTTACTCGGCCGATGGCTTGGAACATACCTGAGCCAGCGAGCGCTCTAACCACCCTCCACAAAATCGGAGCGGGGTTCGCTTCGGGCGTGGGGGTACAATAATTAACCGACATCCGCTTTGCTAGGCGAGAAGATAAGGCATGAAGTAATTTCGTCTTTGGTGGGAACTGCACTCGTCCAAAACCTGTCAGTTAGGTTCCGGAAATCGCAACGGAAAGAACGGACGCGGGGGCTAAGTGCTTGTATGCTGTGTTTCGTCAAGTGCAGCCTCATTTCTGGAGGGATTAGAATGACGATGTCCATGTACGGCAAGTCGTACAGATCAATGATCCTGCGTGAATTTACGAAATTTACGGTATTGAGTTGGTCCCTTCGCCTCGGTTAAGAAATTCCGACCGATCACTCACCTGGTAAAGTCCCGAAATATGATGGGAATGCGTAAAGTCCAGCAAGCCAGGATTAGGACGGCAATATTATTGGCTGGGAGGTCGTATACTCCCCGTGATTTGCGGGTTGGTTGGGTTTCTTTGGTCGCAGCGGATATGGGGTCGGGATCGTCGTCCTCGGAGGAAGCAGAGAGCTGTTGTAGCAGAGCTTCAAGTTCAGGATCTTCCTCCTCTTCCGAGGACGACGAATCCACAGATTCGGAATCCGATCCTCCGCCCTTGACATCTTGAGATTGTCCTGAATGCACCAGTTCTCGTTCGGAAAAACGCTTGATTGGGGAGGAGGGCTCCGGATCTCCGTCCTGTTTGTGCAAGAAGGGTTCTGGTGAGATCGTATGTGGGAGAGTACTGAGGTGGAGGGTCCAAATGTCCCGACAGATTATCTGCGAGGAATTGATTACAACCCTTTTAGCCAATGAAGTCAAACGTGCCTCGAACTCTGAAGGGAGCTTCCACAACTCGACCAACGCCTTGATCTGGTGCCTCAGCACGAGCTGGAGGCACTGGAAGTAATGGTAACGAGCCCTACTGCCGTGATACACTGGCCAGGCAAAGGGGGTTGACCATCCTCGCGATTTCAAGAATAGGCTCAAGTGACTCACATCGAGGATCTGCGTTGCTCTTCCTTTCCTTCTTTTTGCGACCAGACTTCAGCGTTCTCTTTTGAAGGGTATGTGGGCCAAAATCATCCAAGATCCTCGCCTCGGCTCTGTAGTTCTTAACGTGGAAGACTGGGTAAATCGATGTGGATGTAACTCCGTGTTCGGCGAACCTCCAAGACATGACCTTCACTACATGTAACGTATCCAGTTCCGGGCGCACGATGCCATCGTCGAGATCCGCAGACAAGACACGATTTGCGGGGAGCCATTCTATCCGCACAGGTTCAAAATTACAGTGGAGTGGGCACTGGTGGGGGTAAGACAACGCCACAAAAAAGTATCGTACCTGTTTACGTCTGTTTGTCTCTGCCGAAAACCTCTCCCAGCGGATTTGGGAATAATAAACTGTACGCGTTATATATTGTTCGTAGAGCGTGCAGGATGGGAGCAATGGCCACCGTGATACATGACTGGGGGGGTTGTACTGGTAAAAATCAGCAAGATGAACCACCGTTGGCAGAGATCGGTAACGGGGGGATGAGGTTGCGATGTCAAAGAAGCGGGAGAACAAACCCTGACCGCGTGCCGATGGCTATTGTGACGGTAAACCGATAAGCAAGCAAAACGAGTGTAATCTAAGCTAAGTAAGGTAGGGCTCAATCAGATTCGACCTGTCTCACGTTGACGAAAAAAAATCAAAATCTTGCTTCTTTCTCACAATGGGAGAAAATCGTCTTGGAGGAACATCCGAGACAGCTGTCCAAACAACTCTCCAAGACCGATTTTTTACAACTTTTGTACAAACGAAGATTTTGCAGTAGACTTGCCACGTGGAATTGGTCGAATCTGATTGAGCCCTACCTTACAAGAAGCGACTGTCTCAGATTGGATTCATCGGGTCGTGGAACTCCGGACGAAACCCGCCCGCCCCTGCCACCGACCTAACCATTCACAGAAAAACTTCTGCCCTCCGATGACCCCGAGAGGCATCACGTAGAGCGGTGGAAGATGGCTGTAGGCTGGAAGAGGGTTAGATTTTGTCGACCCTCCTTTCGGGGCAGGGCCGCAGGCTGAAGCCTGAAGGGAGATGGTATCACGTGACTTCGTTTTCATGATCGACCCGCGCTTCAATACTTTGTCGAAACCTCAACGTCACCGTCAACATACCCAGGCAGAGACCACGGCGGCGGTCATGAAGTCACATCACTTATTCCTTTGGCTAGTGTTGCTGGCAGCGTGTGTATTAGCGTGAGTCCTCACAGCGCCGTCCTCAACTAGGTTTACGGTCATTTATGACGTGGTACTAACCCATTCACGTAGTTGGGATAAAGTACGTGGGGCGGGGATTTCCCGTAAAAAGTGTTACATAGGACCTGACGGCGCGTACGATACTTCGTAGGAAGATCATGAGATCTTTGATCTCGTGGGTGCTGTGGAAAAGGCGGAAGGTAGGTACCCTGGTTGTTCCACAACGCATGGGATGTTTACGGCGTCTTGAAACGTTTGCACAGGCAAAGGAACCACGTTCTATTCGTGGTTAGATGTTTCATCAACGGCGACTATCGCTGAAATTTCCAAAGCGTACCGGAAGAAAAGTATACAGCTGCAGTACGTGAAGATGTTCCGTCCTTCTGATATTTATAGTCCTTACTAACGTTTTGATGTGGCCGCTAGTCCAGACAAGAACCCAGGCGTGGCCGGGATTCAAGAACGGTTTGCGCGACTCGGCGTTATTGCTGCAATTCTCAGGAATACGGAGTCCCGAAAGAGGTAAGCGGTGTGGTCATGAGCTCCCCTGCGATCAATAGGGTCGATCCTTGGGGTGTCCAATCAGATACGACTTTTTCTACAAGAATGGGGTACCCAAGTGGAGAGGAACTGGGTACTACTACTCTAGATTTAGACCTGGTATCGGGGTAAGTGGATGCTCCCGTCTGCCCTACGATCCCCAACCGCTGACTACTATCGAAAAAAAAACTATCGCCCGAAAACGCAGACGGTCTTGACGTTCCTTGTCTTTCTCACGACGGGGTTGCAATACATGGTTCAACGACTGAATTGTACCAAAAATTTGGAACGGATCGAGAGGATCAGGCAAGACGCGAAGACGGCAGCATGGGGGAATCGGTTGGTGGCACCGGAGGGCCAAAAGAAGGCAAGTGCGGTATGGACGGGATGGCATGACACCGCTGACGAGATGATTGCGATGGTATCGTGTGTCCGAACACACTAGGTCAAAGTGAACCTTGGTGGAGGAATTCGCTTCGATGAGGAAGGAAATGCGATCCCTGGGAAAATGATCGACATGGCTGTGGAGGGAGAAAATATCTACATCGTGAGTTTGTAGATCCGGGCCGGCAATTCGTTATTCTGACTTGTACAGGTGGAAGACGGGGAGCTCATTCTTTTGGATGCTTCAAGCGCGACCCGCGCCTCTTTGGGAAACACCTGGTTCGTTGGATTGATCCTGTGGCTTGGCGGGAAATTTTTGAAACACGAGAAATCTGGGGAAAACGAAACGACCGATAACCCGAGTCCGGAAGACAGCGGATCGGAAACAGGTGGATACGACAGTTCCTCTAGCAAGAAGGCACGTCGGATGGCAACGGGAAGAGCGGGAGGCATGCGACGGAAGACAGTGAAAAACCGCAAACCGGTAAAGGCTGCGTCTTGAGAGAAGCTGCAGATGGATAGATTTGCATAGATTTGTCTGGTTGTAATGGCTAGAGCATTTTACGACAAGCCTCACAGCTCGGGGCGGAGTTATCAGAACGGGCAACATTTTCCCTTTTCGGGTTTCCTCTCACCCTGCGCGGACCGGCTCCAGCCGTGTTGTAAATCCTATTAAAAGCAGCGAGCTGATAGTCCCAAGAGTTATCTCTTTCTTCATCCTCAACCCTCATCTTCTCCTCTCCCCTACACTAGTCTCAATGGCTTCATCAGCTTTCACCTACCGTCCAGAACTCTTGGCTCCGTACCTCCTCCTCGACCAGGGTGAGAAAATCCAGGCCGAATGTATGTTTCGCTCATCTCCTGCACCTCCATCTCTGGTCTTAGAACTGACCCTCGTATGTAGACGTTTGGATCGACGGTGATAATGGCCTCCGTTCCAAGACTACCGTGATTTTTTCACTTCCCTAGACCCGCTGATGTGACGTCTGACTATCGTGATGTAGACTGTTGATAAAAAAGTCACCGATATCGGTCAATTGCGTGTTTGGGACTTTGACGGTTCTTCCACCAACCAAGCTCCTGGCGGCAACTCGGACGTCTACTTGAGGCCAGCTGCCATCTTCAAAGACCCATTCCGTGGTGGTGACAACATCCTCGTCCTCGCCGAGTGCTACAACAACGACGGCACTCCCAACAAAACCAACCACCGTCACCACGCCGCCAAGGTCATGGAACTCGCCAAGGAACAAAAGCCCTGGTTTGGTCTTGAGCAAGAGTATACCTTGTTCGACGTTGACGGCACCCCATACGGTTGGCCCAAAAACGGTTTCCCTGGTCCCCAAGGCCCCTACTACTGCGGTGCCGGTACGAGCGAATATTCTCCGATCCCAAACCCCAACAATCTGACCTAGCTGATCTATAGGCGCTGGAAAAGTGTTCGCACGTGATTTGATTGAGGCCCACTACCGCGTCTGTTTGTACGCTGGGGTCAAGATCAGTGGTATCAATGCCGAGGTCATGCCTTCCCAGTGGGAGTTCCAGGTCGGACCTTGTGAGGGTATTGAGATGGGCGACCATCTTTGGATGGCCCGCTACCTCCTCGTCCGTCTTGCCGAACAGTGGGGTATTAAGGTCTCCTTCCACCCCAAGCCTTTGGCCGGCGACTGGAACGGTGCCGGATGTCATACTAACTACAGTACCGCTCCCATGCGTGTCGAGGGCGGTATGAAATACATTGAGGCTGCCATCGAAAAGCTCTCCAAGAAGCACGACGAGCACATCGCCGTGTACGGAGATGACAATGATATGCGTCTCACTGGTGGCCACGAGACCGGTCACATCGGGACCTTCAGCTCTGGCGTTGCCAACCGTGGTGCCTCCATTCGTATTCCCCGTCACGTTGCTGCTAAGGGTTATGGCTACTTGGAGGACAGGCGCCCCGCCTCTAACATCGGTAAGCCTCCCCCATTCTTTGCTATCCTGCCTTCAGGCTGCTCTGACACACTGTCGTACCCAGATCCTTATCGTGTGACCGGCATCATTATTGAGACTACCCTCCTCGATAACTAGATTCATTAGAGTTAATATTATCTCACCCTGGGTGTGGGCAGAGGTGAATTTATTCTTGTAATTACAGGTCCTGTATGGGCGGTGAAGCCAATCTAAACTTGTGTACACTCGCCACGGAGTCCGTTTGTAAAATCGAGTTCCTTGTTTTTCTGTCAGTTGACAGGGCTTCGTGTATCTCCAGGATGCAGATCAAGTTCCGAGTCAGCTCGCTTGTGCCCCCTGGTGAGCAGCGACGATGTCCTTGTCCGACAAAATCGAACTGCCGGACTTTCTCAAGCAACTAACCTCCAATAAAATCCCCCATTCAAAAGCCATGCATGTTGCATCGAAGATGTCTGTTCTTGTTTTCCGGATTACCGATTATCTGGCAGGAAAGCTGACTAATGGCGAAGATACAAGACCCATCACACACCAGTCGCATTGGCTAGGCTGACCGATACTTCCCTCAAATCGTTTGGAATCGAAGAGAAAGACTTGAGACGGCTAATATTGGCAGCATTTAAGAGAGTAAACCGGAACTTGACTAGTGCAGAGACCGTTGGTTCCACCGAGGTGCAAGCCCATGCGCACCCCAAGGTTGGAGACATAAAGTCTGTGGGGTCTGCTGCTCTACTCTCTACCCCCGGGCCAGGAGGTTCCGGGCCCAAGGTGCATTTCGTCTTATTAGAACGGTATTTTTAGCCAGTTAACCCCTTGGTCACTCCCAGGCCTCCACCATCACTTCGCCCGGGTCGGCGTCTGTCTGGAAACGGAAGCGGAGCACCGTGGATGATGAACTCCCCGATAGACCTCTCGAAGAGGCGGAGACCGCAAAGTACGGAAACTTGACCTTCAAAGAGGTCCTCGACGAGGATCTCCTGAAGATCAAGAGCACTGTGGTTAATCGGGCCCCTGTAATGACTGCTTGGGCGATGATCGTCGCAGAGCGGTTAGGGTTTGAGAGGGAGGAAGCCTTGAGTATCGGTAAGCGAAGTTCGCACGTCAAGATTCCCCCCCGCTGAGGCTAATTTTGCATACAGCGAGTGTTTACACTGAGATGAACGCGATCTCGAAAGGCGTATCGATCGGGATATACGATCCTAACAAAGGTAAAGCAACTCTGAAATCCATGGACGGGTCCCAACCGTACGTGGACCTCATGGGTCGTCGGTGAGTACCCAGAAGCACCTTCGCACCTACAAACTTCGACCATGGGATGATGATCTCTGATCCGATCCGGATAGGATCCCATTGTACCGCACTCATCCCTCTCACGACCGATCGCAATGGAGAGCCTTATCTTCCGGAAAAGCGGTTCCACCGCTCGACGCCTACAAATACATCACCACCTCCATGAAACAGACGACCCCATACGTCATAGGCGCGATGCGGTTGTTAGCTGAATCCTACGAACCGGAAGAGCTGAATCGAAAAGGGTTTTCGTTGTATTGTGATTTTCGGCCGGAGATTGAACCGGGAAATAGTGGATGGGGAAAGCGAGGAAAGGTCCCGTGCGAGGTTATTCTCAAATTGAGGAAGGAGAAGGTCGATCCGAAGGAAGAGGGTGTAGCTGGTGATTTCAACGAGGAGGTGAAACCGATTCCCACCATTCAACACACACTCAATGTCGAAGAAGGCAAAGAACCTCGGCCAAAAAAACCACGTATCGATGACACGGGTGAATTGGACGAGGACGAACTGTTTGGTGGCCGAAGCGCTGATGTGCGGCACGGTATGATAAACACCCTTCGATGTATTGCGCATATGCAAAATGGGGATCATGTACATTACACGTGCCTCATCAAATCTATGATCATATTGATACCGTCTAGGGAGGGTTTTGCATAAGACCACGCTACTCATTAACCCTGTAGCCGAGTTTATCCTTCGGAGTCCATCCAGCGAGAGCTCGCGTTTAGGTTGGGGGGGGGGTATGGGCCTGAGAGCTAGGAATGAAAAGGGTTGCGGTTTAATCGAGATTCTTGATGATCTCTGCAGTGAACTCGGAGGTGGTGGCAGAACCTAAGAGCCGTGAAAACTTTCAGAAACGGGTCATGGAAAAGTTTTCGTGTGACGTTACATACCACCCATATCGGCAGTTCGGACCTTCCCGGCATTGATAACGTCAAATGTGGCGGAGGCGATGTTGTTAGCAATCGAGTCGAGTCTGGGAATGGTTCGAGCGAATTAGGTGATTTTGATATCAGAAGCTGAACGGTGGGAAGATTACCCAAGGTGCCTGAGCATCATGGTGGCAGAAAGGATCATGGCACTGGGATTAGCCCTGTTGGTTCCCATGATATCACTAGCCACATGCCGGCAGCCAGGCTCGAAAAGCGCGTACTCCTGAACGTGTGTCAGTATTTTGGCGCTGAGATGGCGTGTGGAACGTACAGATCCGACGTTGCATCCTGGAACGATACCAGGTCCACCGACCAGAGCGGCACCAATGTTGGAAACGATGGCACCATACAGGTTAGGCATGACCATGACATCGAATTGTTGGGGCTTAGCGACCAACTGCATCGAACTGAAGAGATCGGTGTCAATGCGGTGACCCGTGGAGTGATTACCCTGGAACTTACGTGTTATCAACGATCATGTCGTTGAACGCAATTCCAGAGGACTTGTATTCCTCGGCAACGCGACGGAAGGTGTTAAGGAACAAACCGTCACCGAGTTTCATGATGTTGGCCTTATGAACGCAAGTAACTTTCTGTTTCATGATGTCAGGGCTCAGGAAACCAAGCGACGCTGGGGGAAATTCACCTTGCGGTTATTCTTCAAGGCGAAATCAAAGGCAAATCGAACGATACGTTCGGCCTTGGCACGACTTGATATTTTCAAGCTCTCAACGACACCGGGAATGCTCTGGTGCTCGAGGCCAGAGTACTCTCCCTCGGTGTTTTCACGGATGATAGCGAAGTCGACATCTGAGTGGCGCGTGGGGAAGCCTGGAAGGGACTTGCATAAGACAACTGAGGCGTAAATGTCGAGTTGTTGACGCATGGCGACGTTCCATGATACGTGTCCGGCTTGGGAGATCGGAGTGAACAGGATGCCTATAAGACCGCAATCCGATCAGTTCCAACCCAACGGAATAAATACAAGCCAGGCAGAACTAACCCTTGAGACCGACACGATTTCGCTTCAAGCTTTCCATAGCTTGTCGGAAGAGGTCCTCCCCAGCGGTAGACATTCCCGAGACATTGTGTTGCTCCCACTCAATGGGAGCGTTAACGTGTTCGAAAATTTCCTTGACGGAGTCGGTAATCTCGGCTCCAATCCCGTCACCTGGAATCAAGGTGACCTATACCACGTTGAATCTTGAGCATGTTTGTGTAGGGATGACGCAGATCGTCACTTACGGTGTAAACGCCACCGTATTTGGTTGGAAGCTGCACAGAAGTGTCAGAGTCAGTTCTACGCTGCTTCGGAGTGGTCGCAGGTCATACTCTGCGCGTTACTCGCGGGAAACCGGCAGCGAGGGTTGTGGCAGATCTCTGGAAACAGCATACACTCAGGAATCGTCTGCCGAGGTAAAAGTGTTTGGACTAACACCAGGGGTGAGGATTGACCTCGAAGAGCCAGCAAGGACGTTGCGAAGCATAACTTGGAGGATGGGTGGTAGAGTGTAATGGCAAGAAACGGGATGAGGATACAAAAAACCTATGATCGGGAATACACGGTCAGCGCGTCACCGTAAAGAAAAACCCTCTGTATCACATGTAATAATGTACTTCGAACCCCTTAACTCAACACTCCTTACTGTAAAATATTCCAGAGTGGATACCCCCTGTTTGTGCTCTTGTAAATGGCCTACCCACCCGTCGTCCGTATTCTGGATGGCCCCGAGGCAATCCTGCCAACCACACGACCAACCATTTCATATTATCTCGTCTTGGCTTTCGCCGTCATTCCCTTCCGCGCGGTCACACCGGCTTCGTGGTGTTACGTTGTCTACTCTCTCTACACAGGTGCCATTTGGACCTTTACTCTAAAACAATGCGCTTTCTTTGCAGTCGCTTTAGCTGAGGTGAGCTCATTTTCTATACGAGCATGTGATATCCGATGTTAAGCCGCACGGGCGCGCGTACACCTAGGTGTTCTTCAGCGTGTACTATTATAATCTGGCGAAACTGATTTCTGGACCCTCCCCTATCCAACCTGCAAACATCCTTGACTTGCAAACGGCTTTCCGCCGTGTGTTACAGTCCGGCCTAGCCAGTTTGCCGGAGGACGGCCCTTACGATGACGAGACGCTAGACTTTGATCATCCCGGAAGTCCAGCAGAATTTACCACAGCCCTCACCTTCGACGATCCCCGTGCTGTGGATTTCCGTTCATACTTCAGGACCTGGTAGGCACTGATCACACGATCAATTCATCTCTTCTCTTAACACCCACAAAGGTTCAAAAAGGTTCCATGGTCAGCGATCCGTAAGCACGAGCTGCGTCAATGGCTGTACTGGTCGATCTTTAGCGTACGGATGCCCTCCCTGGAGTCTATGCCGGCCGCCCACAGACAAGCCATCGACGAAACGGTAGAGTTGATAGAGAAGCGGTCGGGATCCAAGATACGCGAAGGATCCAACCCGGAGGTCACTCCGATTCTGCTAACTCTCGACGACATCCACATCTCATTCCGCCCCTTCCTTTGGTACATATTCGTCGCCGCCAGTCATGTTTTGGTTCATAAATTTCTCGAACATAACTGCGGTGTCGAGTTTGATGTACATGGAGATGTAGAGTACATGGTCCGCGTCCCAAAGAGATGGGATCCCGAAAACCCCACGACACGGCCGATTGTATTCCTCCATGGGCTCGGACTCGGGCTGCCTCACTACGGTATACTCATCACCAGCCTTCTACGAAGGTTCTCAAACCGGCCATTGCTTGTACCTATCCAGCCGCATGTCAGTCAGCGTATATTCCATGGGACATTCACTCGACCACTTGGAAGACGTGCAACGGCGGAAGGTATTGTTGGTGCCATGAGGAAACATGGGTTCGTCCCAGGGGATGACAGAAGCCACGAGGCTACAATCGGGGACCCTATGACGGGTGTGACCATGCTCAGTCACTCAAAGTGAGTCGGTTACACTTGACGGCGGTATTTTCCCACTGAAAATTTCTCAGTGGCTCGTTCACACATGCTTGGATGCTCAAGGACTTCCCCCATCTAATTTCCCGATCGTGTTTTGTCGATCCAGTGACATTTTGTCTATGGGAAGGCGACGTCTGTTATAACTTCCTTTATAAGACCCACAAAACCGTGAGTAATGCCCCTTCCGGTCCTGTGCGGCTTCCGCTCACTCTTTTTCATTCCAGGGGCTCGAGATATTGTTGTACTACTTTGTTTGTTCTGAAGTTGGGATCGCCAACTTCCTCCACCGGCATTTCGATTGGTCTGCCAACTCACTCTGGTATGAGGAAATTCCACACGCCAAAGACCCATCCAAGTCGATGATTGTTCTTGGTGGAAAAGATTTCATTGTTAATTCTGATGTTCGTAAATGCTTCGCCTATTTCGGCTGGTGGAGGTCTAACCCCGTTCCTTCGCAGCGTGTTGTCAGATACCTTAAATCTCATGGCGTTAAGGGCCTGTTGTATGCCCCCGAACACACCCACGGCCAAGCGTTTCTCAACGGCTCTGATATTTTTAATCAGATCATGGACTGGCTCGCACAATGCCAGTAAACGACCATCTCCATTTTCTCCTAAGCTAAGACCACCCGAGTCACTCTCCTCTCTCGTTTACATCTCACTGCCCTCTCACTTTCTCTCCTCAGTGTCACATCTGACGGATGTTGCTTACTTAGTCTGTATTTGCAAGTTTTCTGGAGGGACCCGTTCCCGACCGGTACATTAACAATCTGTGTTACGCATAACCTAACGAGTTGCAATCGCAATAATACCCCTTCGTAGACCTGTTCTTTGCTGGGGCTGTATTATTCCATGTTCGTGAGGATCTTCAAGATGTTATCTCTCCAGACAGGTGCATTGGCGTCCGGGTGAAATTGGTCCACTTGTTTGGTATACCAGTTAGCCATATCCTTCGAAACGGCTACGTACAACGTTGAACACGCAGAGCTCGCGGAACTCAGATGAATGCCTACCGGGGAAGTCTGTCCCAAAAACAAGCCTGTCCGAACCGACGAAGGATTGCATCGCGGCGAGAGTGGACTCATGTGAGCTCAACGCAGTATCATAGTAGAACGTCTTGAAATCCTCCAAGATGTCTTCAGGAGTCAGCCCACTCCCCATATAATTCGACAACACCGCTACTCTCGGGGCGAGGAACGGTGTACTTCCCCCAAGATGCGCCAAGACGAAATTGATGTTTGGGTATCTTCGCTTTCTCCCCGAGACCACGAGGGATGCGGCGGCTTTGAAGGTCTCATGAGGAACTTCTACGATTGGCACACCAAGGAAATCGTGGGGGTCCGGTCGTTCTGGACGGGTTTGAGCGCCATGAAGGAAGACCGCCGCTCGACGTGAGTTCAGTTCTTCCCAGATTGGGTCGAACATGCGGTCCCCTAGATACACTGTGAGGAAGGATGGGTTAGGTTGACTAGTATGGTGATACTAGGTACTCCCGACTCGCCGGAATTCTGCGCTTCACCGTAGGAAGAGGTTATGCTGACCCCATTTGCTTTGAGGACGTCGAATGCATATCTTATCTCTTCGATCACCTCTGGAGGGAAATCGGATGGTACATGGAATCAGTCTCAGCGTAACGGTGGGGGATGAAATTTAAAAGTCTAATATCTCTCGAAATAGTCCGAAGACAATTGGATGGGAGCACATGCATACCTTTCGTATTCCTCAGATCACCAAGTGTAGCCCAAAAGCCAAACCTCGTGGGATATCGATCACGCATCTTCTTCAGTTCTTCGTTCGCCGCGCGGACGTCTTTCTGATCAGAAGGATACCCTGGGGGTAGGGATAGGATCGCTTTGCCGATCTTGAGCTTCTCCATCGCACCCAGGCTGATCTCAAGAGACCAGTGTCGTCCCTCGGCGGTCATCTTCCACCCTAGGGCCCCAGATCCGGCCGCCTTCGCTTCTCGTAACGCAGGAGGGAACGCGTGGTGGTGAACGTCGATACGAGTGAAAACGTTCATGCTGGAGGTTCGTGGAAACGGACGGAGACCGCCTTGTATTTCTCTGAGCGGACTAGGCACATTGTTCTCCAAAAGTGGATCTGCATGAGTTCAAAGCCACAACACCTGTGTTTTAAAAGCATTTACGGAATCTTCAGTCGAAAAAACAATAAAGATAGGATATTGTTTCTAGTTCCTCCATCACCCCTTTTGATACTCTTCTAACTCTGGGGCCGCGCTGTTGACGAACTGGCCATGTAATTCCTTCTTCGCATTGAGTGCTAATGACGCAATGAGGTGGCCAGAAGCATCAGGCGAGATCAGCGACCCTTCTTCATGAGCCTTGATAAACTTTTGATGGTCTGTCGGCGTCATCTTATCTGGAGAATTGCGAAGTAAGGCTTGCATCTGCAGCCAGGATTCGGAATCAGTTGCACGTAGGGCCTTTGAAAGTATCGGAGACGAACATCGGTGTCAACAACGCCCGGGCGGAGGGCGATAGCTGTGATATCTGGCTCTTCGTTCGCAAGTGTCCTGACCCTGGTTAGAAACAATCGCTTCGGCGAGGACCCGTCGGTGTTACCTGCATAACGAATTCAAAGCGGCTTTGGAGGCGTTGTAGGGTCCCCAACCGGCTAAGCCACCAACAGCAGCCCCAGAAGACACGAAAACCACCCTGCCTTGTGTTGATCGCAACGCTGACAGAGATGCTCGGAGCGCAGGAATCAAAGAGAAAAAGTTGACATCGAAGTGATATTTCCAAGTAGTCAGGGGCACATCATCGTCCGCGATTGGGCCAAGTGGTTCGAGGACACCGGCATTGAGTACCAGGCCGTCAAGTCGATTATGGGTCTCGATAAAAGTTGAGATCACGTCGGTCAACGCAGCTTCATTCACACTAGACCCGGTGACAGTCAAGGGGTTTCCCATGCATCGGGGAGATCGACGGACATGTCGCACTGGTATGTTTTGAGTGATTCTCCATGGGCCCGCTCAAGCTGAACCAGCTCAGCGGACTTGGATCGGGATATCACCCCAACGATCGCGTTGAACTCTGTGAGCAAGGCTTTGGTGACGCCCAATCCGATGCCTCTGTGTGGACGAGGTCAGCGACGTCCCGAGGTACCGGTTTGGCTAATCAAACCTGGATGCTCCGGTGACGATAACCACCGGCTTGGTCATCGCAACGTTGTACTTAGGTTTCGGAGGAGATCGAGTGAGACCGGGTCCTTTGGAAAATCATCCGGAATGTTCCGCCCTAGATCCCCCACCCTTCGCGCTTCCCACCACTCGTCGACGCGTTTTCCTTCGATACCCTCTGCGATGGCCACCAGGTCTGCTCTCTCTCGCGTCGCTCCCACTCTCCTAAAGGCCAGGTCACATGCCCTGTCCTCAAAAGCTTCCCGTGCCGCCTTCTTGGCCGCGCGGGGTTATGCCTCCGAGGCTGGTCATTCGGTCAGTCCGTTTTGCCCCAACCAAGCGACATCAACTTTCCGATGCTAAGATGGACCCTTGGACCCGCAGATGACCGTGCGTGAGGCTCTGAACACCGCCATGGAAGAGGAAATGATTCGTGACGAGACCGTGTTCGTCATGGGCGAAGAGGTTGCCCGGTACAATGGCGCCTACAAGGTCCGGTAACTACACTGACTTGGTTATTTGCACACTCAATCCTTCGAACAGGTTACCAAAGGTCTCTTAGACAAGTTCGGTGAGAAGCGTGTTATCGACACGCCGATCACCGAAATGGGTTTCGCGGGTATTGCGACGGGTGCTGCATTGGCCGGTCTCCGACCAATGTACGTCCATCGAACATCGGTTCACCGCCAGAACGCTCACTTTAACTTGGACAGATGCGAATTCATGACTTTCAACTTCGCCATGCAAGCCATTGACCAAATCGTCAACTCTGCCGGCAAGACTCATTACATGTCTGGCGGAAATGTTCCATGTCCGGTCGTCTTCCGTGGACCCAACGGTGCTGCTGCTGGTGTCGGTGCTCAACACTCGCAGGATTACGCCGCCTGGTACGGCTCAATTCCTGGCCTCAAGGTCGTTTCTCCCTGGAGCGCGGAGGACTGCAAGGGGTTGCTCAAGGTATAAGTTGTTCCCTCGCAGACGGGATCTTGTAACTTAACTTTTCGTTCTACAGGCGGCCATTCGGGACCCTAACCCAGTCGTATTCCTGGAGAACGAGATGCTCTACGGTGTTACTTTCCCTATGTCCACCGAGGCCATGTCCGACGAATTCCTTATCCCTTTCGGAAAGGCCAAGGTTGAGCGGGAAGGAAGCGATGTAACCATCGTCGCTCACAGCAAGATGGTCACTCATTCTCTAGAAGCCGCTGAGGAACTCGCAAAAGAGGGTATCGAGGCTGAGGTCATCAACCTCCGTTCCATCCGTCCTCTCGACATCGACACCATCAAGGCTTCTGTTAAGAAGACCAACAGGCTTGTCATCGTCGAGGGTGGTTTCCCCATGTTCGGTGTTGGCAGCGAGATCTGTGCTCAGATTGTTGAAAGTGAGGCTTTCGACTACTTGGATGCCCCGGTCGAGCGTGTGACCGGTGCCGATGTTCCAACTCCCGTGCGTTTCATATTTGAATTGCTTCTATGCGCGCTCTAACCGTAATACTGTAGTACGCCAAAAACCTTGAGGACAAGGCCTTCCCCGATACACCGCTTATCACGAAGGTCGCTCGTCGCGCCCTCTACCGTACAAACTGAGCATGATTTTCGTATACTCGCATACACCCGCCCCCTTTCACTTGCCTGCCACTAGGATTATTCGTAGACGCATAGTATACTCATACTTAAACCTAGCCTCGACGCGTTTAAGTTCTCTCCCTCAACCCACCAAAGCTGGTTTCTATGCTTGCAGTTCGCGTAGGCGAATTCTAACCGCGTTCGCGTGGGCACCAAGTCCTTCGACGTCTGCCAGGGTAACAACGATAGGTCCAAGGACCTTCAGCCCGTCCGATGTGAGCTCTTGGGAAGTGATGTGTTTTTGGAAGGACTGGGTGTTGACCCCGCTGAACTGACGAGCGTATCCATTTGTTGGAAGCGTGTGATTTGTGCCAGAGGCATAGTCCCCACAACTGTGCAAGCCATTAGAATCATTTGCAGACATTGGTGGAAACTAGGCCCACCTCTCCGGCGAGTACGGTCCGACGAACACGCTACCGGCGTTTTGAACCTCATCTGCTACAGCTTTCGCGTCACGTAGATGTAAAATCAGGTGCTCGGGAGCGTAATCGTTGCTGAAATCCATCGCTTCTTTAACCGATCGAGTTTGAACTAAAATACTCTTCGGGATGGATTGGCGCATGATATCTACCCGTTGAAGAGCCCGGGCCTGTGTATCGACCTCTTCTTCGATCTTGGTGATGGTTTCTTGGGGAAGGTTGACAGTAAGGAGGACGACTTGGGAATCGACGCCGTGTTCGGCTTGGGAGAGGAGATCAGCAGCGACGAATGCTGGGTTGGCGGTTTCATCAGCAATAACCTAGATATGTGCATCAACCCAAACCCATAGAAATCAATGGGAGATCAAAAACGCCCACCAAAACCTCCGATGGCCCAGCTGGCATATCGATAGAAACCAGAGCATCCGTATCATTCTGCACAAACATCTTCGCAGCGGTAACCCACTGATTCCCGGGTCCGAAGATCTTATCGACCTTGGGTACGCTTTCCGTCCCATATGCCAACGCTGCAATGGCCTGAGCACCACCGGACTTGAGAATTGCGGAAGCCCCGATGAGATGAGCGACATAGACCACTTCGGGGGAAAGGGTACCATCGCGTCTCGGTGGTGTGGCGAACACGACTTCATGACATCCCGCAACCTGTGCGGGAATACCAAGCATGAGAGCCGTGGATGGCAGGACCGCAGTTCCTCCTGGGATGTATAGTCCCACCCTGGCAATCGGTCGGGCGAACCGCGAACAAACAACCCCCGGCATGGTCTCGACGATAAGGGCATCGTCCTTAACCTGGGCTTTGTGGAATTGATGGATATTCGAATATGCCTGATCGATGGCCTCGCGAACGCCGTCGCTCAACACCATCAACTCGGGCGGATACGGAGGAAGAAGCACAGGAGATTGTAGCGTGACTTTGTCGAACTTGGCGGTCAAGTCTAGAAGCGCCGCGTCGCCTTTCAGGCGGACTTCTTCCACAATGGGTTGGACCTTTACGATCATCTCTGCCGACCTGAGTACCGGTCGACGAAGGAGTTCCCCGCGTTGGTAAGGTGAGATCTGGGAAAGGTCGTATGTGCGCATTCGGATGGGCCCGGATGGGTCGATATCGACCTCCTGTGGGGGTGGGGCGGGTATCGATTGTGATTTTGGCGGGAGAGGCTTGATAACCTCTGGTGTGGCGCTGATACGTTGAGGTTTGGCGTCGCCTTTTCTCCTGGTGATCTTTCTTGCCTTGGCGTCGAGGGAGCGTTCGATGTCGGCTATGCTGACACCGCCAGCTACGCAGCGAGTGAGGGCGAAATAGATGAGATCTGCTGCTTCGAACGCAATTTCTTCCGGGGCTGTAGCTTGGCACAACTCTTCGGCTTCTTCCATAATCTTGGCTTTGAGGAGAGCAGAGTCGTTGAAAAGCCGCGCGGTGTATGACCCCTCGGGAGCGGACTCGAGCCTGGTTTGCAATGTCTTCTCGAGAGCGGCCAAACCGGCGAGCTCGCCAAAACAAGATGACCGATTTAGGTGGCAGAATCCTTCACCATGCTGGATGACGCTGAATTGGAGAGCGTCGGAGTCACAGTCGAGACGAATCTTGACCACTTCTTGGACGGCTCCTGATGTTTCACCTTTCCTCCAGAGACCATGTTTCCTGGATTGGTACACACCTTTCCCAGTAACAATGGTCTCCTTGATGGATTCAAGGGAAGAGTAGACGAGACCGAGCGTTGCGTCTCCCTGGGTATAGGAGGAGACGACGGTGGGGAAGAGGCCGTCAGGGCGATCAGAGGTGATGGACGCCAGGAAGGCGTCTGCGACATGGATGCGTTGATCGGCAGAAGCGGACAAGGATAATTGGTCTGTGGCGATGACGAGGGAGGCGCCAACGCCGGAGAGCTCGCGGATGGCAGATCGCGACGGCTGATAATGGCTAGTAGGTAGGACAAAGATCGCCGATTTGGAGAAAAATTTTGAAACGGAGGACACGAGGTCGGGATCAAGTGCTGGGGCTTTGAGAAGGACGCCGGAAACACTGTCTTTCAGCGTTTCCGTTACCGCAGAGACGTTTGCGACGTCAAGAAGCAAGACAATGCGGTCTTTCGGGACGGTAGACACGAGTTGTTTCGCAAGGGAAACGGGGACAACGACCTTTTGAATGCCATTATCGAGCAAAGAAATGATATGATCGGGGTCCGTTGCCCTTTCATTATCAATGAGGAGATAAATATCTGATAGGGCGGGGAGTTGATATTTGGGGTGATCCTCGAGGGGGATAAGGATTGGACCGAGGCGGCTAAGGACGGACAGGGTCTCCTTGTCCTGTGCCCTGAGGAGTGGAAGAAAACTGAAGGACATGGTCAGCGGATCTGGGGTGACTCGATCGTGGCTGGGGTCTGAGTGTGGCCGTAGTGTTCGGGTGCAATAAGCCACGGCCACAAAAAGAAACAAACGAGAAACGGTTGGAAAGAAAGCGTGGTTTGTCTGTCGAAAAAGACCGGCATTGCTTTGACAACGTTTTCTTTGGCCTTTACCACGGAGCGGGATACGTGGCGAGCCAGTGGATGGGAGGGTCAATGCCCGTGCGGTGTGGCCGAGAATGAATTCTGTGGTGATCGTGGTTGATCGCGATAACCTATAAAACCAGACTGTTTCCTCCCCCCACCTTCTTTTCACCCCACCACCCAACGCCACTCACTTCCAAACTCTTAACTCTCTTCCAACCCCCTCTATACCATCCTAGAGATCAATGGCACCACCTCCCAGAGGAAACCCGAGGGGTCAGCAAGGGAGCGCACGCGGCCGCGGCGGAGCGAGCCTCACTCAAGGTCGTGGACCAGCACAGAACACCCCCTCCATCGCAGAGCACGTTGAAACCATCGGTGTAAGACGCCCTGGTTTCGGCACTGCTGGAAGGCCTATAACCATCACCACCAACCATTTCCCGTGTGTGATACCTGAGGCCATCATCCACCACTACGATGGTAATGATCTACTCAATTTCTCTTTCATTTGAACGCGTTCTAAGTTATACTTCCCCTATTTCTCGTAGTTGGTATGTACCTACGACTTTACCTCGCGACTTCCGTTGACACGACGCGCGATTTTTGACAGTCATCCTCCCGACCGAAAAAGTCTTCCCACTCCGATTCAACATGGAGTTGATCGCCCGATTGCAAAACCAGGTTGCCCCCGAAGTCTTCACACCACGTGCTGTCTATGATGGACGTAAGAACCTGTTTGCCCCCAGAGAGCTCCCGCTCGGTAACACCGGCTCTAAGGAGGTCCGTCGTACAAATCGGTTCCCGATCATAACCTAAACCATTTACAGTTCACGTTTCCGCCCATCAATGAGAGATCCAAACCTCTTAAAGTTCGATTGACCAAGGTGGCGCAGATCAATCCCGAGTGAGTACGAGCGACCTCGGTCCATTGTCACCTCACCGATCATCGGACAGGACCCTCGCTCGGTTCTTGAAAGGACAACAGAGTCACGACAACTCTGTCCTGACCGCGATTACTGTGAGTTTCATTCCTCGGAGGCTTGTCAAATACTAATTTCGTTCCTCCTAGGCTCTCGTACGTCTCTCACCCCACCCCGCCCTTATCGTGATGACTGACAGCATGCGTGAAGAATGTCGTCATCAGAATGGAGCCGACTTTGAACCCAAATTACGCCTTCAACGTTCGTTCTTTCTTCACTGACAGGGAAACCAAGGATATCGGGAATGGTCTTGTACTTTGGCGCGGATACTTCCAGTCCATTCGCCCAGCTGTAGGTCGTATGCTCATCAACGTCGACATCTCTACGGGTGTCATGTACAAGAGTGGAACCTTGCTCGAACTCTGCAGAGACTTTATCGCCCACCGTGATTTCAATGCATTAGCCCCGCGCAGAGGTTTCCCCGATCGCGAGCGAGTAAAGCTCCAACGCTTTCTCACTGGAATTCGAGTCTTTACCAGGAACCCCGAGACTGGTCTAACGGACAGGTCTAGGTCGAGGATTGTCAAAAGGGTCAGCAACGCTGGCGCAAACGATCTCACCTTCTCTCTTCGTGATGGAGGACAAATGACCGTCGCGCAATACTTCGCGAAGACATACAAGCGTCCCTTGCAATACCCCGACGTCGTCTGTGTCGAGGTAGGTTGATCCGTACATACGGTTACCTGGCGTTAACCCGCCTTGCCAGGTCGGAAATGGTGCCCTGATCCCGCTCGAAGTGTGCGAAGTACCGGCCGGCCAAATCGTGCGGAAACAGGTCCCACCCGAGAAGACCAAGGACGTTTTGGATTTTGCGACGAAGCGACCCGGTGCTAGGCTGGATAGCATCAAAAACGGTCTTGAGGTAACTGGGCTTGCGACATTTATCCATTCTCCAGGGTTCCTGAAATTCTTCACAGATCTTGAAGTGGAGCGAGTCGGAATACGTTAAGCAGTTTGGCCTCAAGGTAGATCCCAACGTGCAGCCACTGCAGCTCCAGGCGCGTGTGTTGCAACCTCCGGTGCTCAAGTATGGTCCAAACTCAAAACAACCGACAATCGTATGTCCGAGACTCTCTTGCTTTGTCCTTGTCTAACCCCCGTTCTACCTAGACTCCAAGGGATGGGGCTTGGAATATGTGGGTAATAGTCTTGTCCGTATTTCATCTATCCCTCATCTCCCTCATAGGGTCGATAAGAAGTTCTACCGTCCGACATCGATCCAGTCCTTCGCTATCGTTGTCTTCGAGCGCAAACAAAGGTTTAGTGAAAACGATGCAAGGGACATGGGTAAGGGTCTACTTGATGCCTGCCGTCAAGTTGGGATCATTGTGCAAGACACAAACCCCAGTGTGTTCTTTGCTAATGGACAGAACGGTGTTGTCCGTGTGAGTACCTCCCCTCCCCCCCTTGACTCCTCGCTGATTGTGAAATAGGAGCTATTGAACATCGGTGGTCAATTTAGCCGGATGAAGAAACCAACTCCTCCCCTTCTGGTCGTCGTGTTACCAGATGGGGCATCCGACATCTATACCGCCGTCAAATAGTAAGTGTCGTGCCGCTTTTTGTCCCACACCGCAGCTCAACTCTCCAACAGTTTCGGTGACGTTCACGTGAGTGACCATTTTCTCTCACATCTTTTCTCCTTGACCGACGGCTCCTTTCAGACCGGAGTAGCAACCCAATGCTTGAAGAGCTTCAAATGCAGGCAGGCCAAACCACAATACTTCGCAAACGTTTGCCTTAAGATCAATGTTAAATTGGGCGGCATTAACACTATCCCCGATCCACGGCACGTGGCTTTCTTGACCGATCCCCAAAACCCTACCATGGTCGTGGGATGCGACACTATACATCCCGCTCCGTAAGTACCAAAAGGGCTATCGTAGTTGCGTGCAACTCATCGTTCTGCACAGGGGATCGGAGGGTCGCCCCTCATTCGCGTCTGTTGTGGCAAACGTAGACTCTGACGGAGGGAAATACATCGCGACTTCGTCGGTCCAGGGATCGCGGGTCGAGATAGTCGATGACTTGAAGCGAATGATGAAGGTACCTCTGCCTGAAGGGCTCTCGCAATCGCGGCGTTTGATTGACCTATTATCCCGCAGTATATGATCACGAAATTCATCGATTACAGAGCCAATTTCGAAAAAAAGCAGACAAACCAAGCACCAAAACGCATTATCTTCTATAGAGATGGTGTCTCTGAAGGACAGTTTAAGCAAGTTCTCGAGAAGGAGTTACCCCTTGTCCAAGGTCTGTCTGGCACGCTTTCTCTGTATATGCACCGTTTAGTCATTCAGGATTTACCAGAGGCGTGCAAGGAAACCAATATTGATCCTAAGATCACCGTTATCATTGTTGGAAAACGCCACCACGTTCGTTTCTTCCCGACCGCTGGCGGCGGGGATAAGAGCGGGAATTGCCCAGCTGGCACCGTCGTGGATCGTGACGTGGTTCACCCGACTGAGTTCGATTTTTACTTGCAAAGCCACGGCGGCCTCCTCGGAACGTCTCGACCAGCACATTATAGTGTACTGCACGATGATAACAAATTCACGTGAGTGTTCATCCCGCGATACTCGTTTTCCTGTTGATCCATATTGACCGCTCGTTCCAGCGCCGACGGATTGCAGTCCTTAACTTTCGCTCTATGCCACGTTTACGCGCGTGCAACCCGGTCTGTGTCGATTCCGGCTCCTGTGTACTGTAAGTGAAATACCGACCGCACTGGAGAACCGCCTGCTGAACCGCTCCCAGACGCAGACATCGTTTGCTCTCGGGCCAAGAACCACTACGATCCTGAGGGTACTCTGAATTTCTCCGAAGAGTCCACTGTCGTCGGGGACGCTCAGACGACCCTCGACAACTTTAAAAGCCGCTTCCAACCTCTCCATGCCCGACAGGCCGTCCGCATGTATTTCTCCTGAGCTCGTTACCCTACCAACCTTCGAAGTTTCGATACCTGCAGTTCACGACCGTCTTTTCCCCTGTAATCCTTCACGAAAACCATTACCATGGTCAAAAATGTATATCACGTTCTGTACCTACCACCCGTAACTACCCTCTTTCTATGCGATACCGGAATTATTGTGCCCGTTTCGTTTCAAACGTGTCCCACTGCGCCGTGTGGGTGATAAGATGTGCTGAGCACGTGGGAAAGTTCGGGAAGATAACTTTTCTCGCTCTTATACCCACCTTCCCCCGTCCGTCGGTATCTGTAAGGACGAACGTCCTCAAACCAGAAGAGCAAGCCTGGGAACAGCAGTATCCGTAAGCTCACGCAAGGGGCCTCTGTTTTGATAATGGTAGGTATTCGAACAAGTCTTTGGGCTAGGCAGCGCTAGACGTTTTGTGGCTAGTCGCATTTTTCGTTCAAACGCACACATGGTGTCGCACCCAACCAGCAAAGATCGTCCCAGCAGAGTGGAATTGATACGAACTCTAGCCCGCTTTCTTCCTACTCACGAAATTGGCCATCCCGGAGTATCGGTGGGGAAGGCGACCGAGCGATCACACAACCAAGCCCTCGGTTCAGTCTGAATACCTCCGGCCCTTCGTCTTCCCTACCACGCCATTTTGATACATCGAGGCTGAGCTCTACACTCTCCAATAGACGGTCTCTATCTCCGACGAGGGATGGTGACGGGTCAAAATTACCCCGCATACTGGAGGATCCCAACCTGAATTCGAGTACGAGGAGGTTCATTGTGAAGGAAGAGATGTCATCCTCAGATATTATAGCTCCCTCGAGACCTTCGCTTGGTGGTCCGGGGATGTCAGGTGACGGAGAGGGAGGTCCTGGGTTTAGATGTGAGTTGGCGCCGAATCTCGGCGCATATATCAGCTTGATTTGATTCAAAAATAGTCTCTGCGACCACTCCATCCCTCTCGAGGATCCCTCACTCCGCATCGTCTATCGATGCCCGGAGGAGATCGCGGGACCTACAACGTTCTCCCAGTAGGCATTCCTCGCGAGAGGTGACTACAGCGCCAGAATTTGATCTCCAAGTGGTTGCATCGAAGTGGAACAGTGAAGTGAAGAAAGCTCAAGCGGAAACCGAAGAATTGGTGTGTCACTTGGTCGCATGCATATTTCTGTGAATCTAACCTGTATCTATCTATAGAAACACGAGTTAGGCGCGCTGCAGATTCAATTCGAAGCCTTGAAAGAGGAGAAATCCGAACTGCTTAGAAGACTAAAGAGGGTCAAGGACGCGGCGAAGGAGAGTCAGGAAAAGAGCGGGGCGATGCACGTTCACGTCCACGTCTATTCTGCAGCATGCTGACTCCCCATTCCAGCTTAGAGGACTTTGGGAACTCTCTCAGGTCCTTGAAGGAAGGCGCGGATTCTTGGTCTGGTCTGGCGCGCGAAGTTCAATCAACGGTTCCCGATATCAAGGACTTGAGAGTCAAGGCCAACGAAGCTATCGCCAGTCAGTTGCTCATAAGACTGCCCCAACCCTCCAGAGATGACTGATACCGCTTTAAACAGGTCTCACGCCGTACCTACATGGAGATCAACTGAACAGAACTGCGCGAGAGCTCATGGACGAGCTCAAAACAGATTGCAAGAACTGTAAGCAATGCACCGTTTGTTGACGGATCGTTCTGACGTTGGTTGCTCCAGCTCAAGAAGTGACTACAATACTACGAGATCGGTTGACGACACTATCTTCCGACCTCATTGAAGCCCGATCAAGGATCTCCGACTTGGAGATCATTCTCGCGCAGGACCGACAGGCGAACGGGAAGCTTTCCGCTGAGCTGGCAGCTTCCAGTACGTTGATAGTGAGCCGAGCGCGATTCTTTGAGCTGGAATTGAACTTGGATCCAGACAAAGGCTCAAGGGATCTCACTCTCGAAGTCAAGGCCATGGCGAAGGAACTCCGCGAGGCCACTACGAATGCGACTGAGTTGGAGATCGAGTTGGCGAACGCTCAGGAGAGGTAGGTGCAAAACTCGTGAAGATTGTGAACGGGACCTTATGGTGGCGAGCGACAGGATTGAGGAGCTCGAGAAAGATCTCGCCGAATCTGAAGCAAACTCGGCTGAGGTCCCTGGACTTCGAGAAACGTATATCAAAACTATTTGAACTTCCTATGACGCGACTGATGGGATCTGCAGCATCCATGAGCTGAAGAGTCAACTTTCGAGCGCGGAAGAGAGAGCCGCAGAGGTAGCTGAACTTCGCGATGAGTAGGTGAACTCTATCCTCGTCGCTTCCTTCGCTTGATCGTCGTCACAAGGGTTGTCACAACCAAGCAGAAACTATCAGATTTTACAGAGGAGAACCGAAGTCTTCGGTCTTCTCTTGAACAGAATGCTTTGGCCCTTGATGGCCGAACGTCGAGGTACGCTCGCCGGAACCCATTTTTGTTTTTCTTGCGATCTTCTTCACGAATCATAGCCTGGCCAAATCGGAACAAAAGATTGCTGAGGTTCTGAAAGAGTTGAATATCACTCAAACTCGTGAGGTGGCTGCTTCCGAAACAAGGAAAGTCGAAAGGGCTGCTTTCGAGGAGGCTACAAAGCGACTTGAGAGCCGTGTGAGTAGCCTCGAAGCAGAGCTGGAACGCTCAAGGGAGTGGTACGTCGTTTTTCCAATGCCCAGGTTTGGCATTCTCATCACTCCACAGCACTGCCCAAGCGAACATGCGTTTCCAGGTACGTTTCCAAACGACACCATTCCGAGACCAACTCCACGCAGTTTACTTTATGAAACAGGCGTTGCAGGACCGGTTCGATGATCAAACTGTTACCCTCCGCCTCACGAAAGAAACGAGCGCGGAGCTTCAGGTGAGATGGCTGGCGTGAAGTTGCGAGAAAAATGATGCTGATGCCGATCTAGGAGCGTGTCATTGATGTTGAAAAGACCGCATCAGTATGTGATCACAGCGTCTGAATCGTTTGGAGGCTGCACTTTAGTTCACACTCTCGTCGCTTTCAGAAAGAGCAAGGGACTCTGCAGGGGCGGATATCTGAGTTACAGATCAGCAATCGTAACCTGTCGGAAGGTTTGGAACGTGAAAAAAGTTCCGCATGTTCAGCCGAGGATGTCCACCGACGGCAGCTGGTTGCAGAGGAGAAGAAGCGGCTCGCGCTCGAGGCTACTATGAAGGAAACTCAAATTCTCCTCGAAGAGAGCAATAAATTCCTCATCGTCGAGAACAATAAACTCCAACAGGAGCTTGCGGCGGCAAAGGCTATTCCCCCACCCCCACTAAGCCCTCCCAAAGGCGCTATTGAAGACCCCGATGTGGTGGCGGCCCTTCGAGTTGATATAACCGAGTTGCGGAATGAAAAGGAAGAGCTAGTTCGCAGGTCAAACACGATCGAGGAGAGATATAAGAACGGTGACCTGGTTTGTTCCCCACTTCCCAACCTTTGCACGGCTGTTGACCGAACGAACGCAGGCCGATCACGAGAGGGCCTTTGTCCGTACCATCAGGGGAGAGGCGCGTGTTGCTCAGGAACAACAATTAGACATGAAGTCGAACGAGCTTATCAGGGTAACTTGACTCGCTGGCTGACCGCGTGGCGGGAAGGCGCTGACCAGTTCTTGTCACAGCGAGAGAAAACTATCCAGGCTCGAGATATGAAGATCAAACAGCTGGAAGAGATGATCACAAAACTTCACAAGCAGGCTGCAAAAATTGGTGACCAACCATCAAATGCGTACAAGCAACCCGTGAGCGACCCGAATATGCTGTCCCAAGTCAGTAGTCCACCCGTCCCCGATCGAGACGGACCGGTAAAACCACGCTTTCATCATTGTTAAGTGTGGTCATCATCTAACTTAAGTGTTGAACAGCCGCTTCAAGGCACTCCAGTCGCGAATAGGGCCTCTGAGGTGGGGAAGCTGGCAGACAGAGCCCTGAGAACCCCGACTCGCACAGTACACCCTCAGGAACCACAGCACGCCGCATTACCCCGTAGGACCGCCATGAAGCCCAAGGGAAAGGGTCACGTCCGTTCTACAACTGACGCAACTGAAGAGATCGATGGTTCTGACGACGAATTTGACGAGCCCATCATTAGCGCTTTGGGGAAGAGGGACAGGTTAGGCGGCCTTAGCAGGAGGGACGACGGGAAGAAGGATTCGTCCGGTGAGGAAGCTGAGCGCCCTCAAAAGAACAGGGTAGGTCGAGTGTCCCTGTCAGTGTACCCAGACAGACCAGATTTCAGAAGACGAAGGCTTCCGGACAGAACACTGTCTCCACCAAGGCGAGTTCTCTTCATTCCGAGTCTTTCTTGGGTTTGTCATGCATCTCTCAGGCGTCCGATGCGACCGTTGTCGCTCGACGACGAAGGTACAAGAACTAATTTCTCGATTCAGACCGCCTCAAGGACCCCTCTGTCTCTTGTCACTGTTACACTCTGCTTTCTGGTCCTGTGCCTCTCGGTTGTCGTCATGAATTGTCTCTCGACTTGAAACTGGCTGTTCGCTGCTTTTCTTGGACTTTCCTGGTACCTTGGAACCTGATCTGGACCAGATTCGATTCGCTGTTTTCTAAAAGTGTACTCGTATTTGTTCGAAACGAAGTGTGTCTAAATAATACATCGCCGTTTGTTTGTAACTTCTTCGCACGTAATGCGGGATCTGTCAGTCGTACTTGGGTACGTTTCGCTCGCGATTAAGCCACCAGACACCAGTGTTGATATAAATCACGAAACCCAGCCAAGCACAATAAGGGATGAGAAAGGGGGTAGTGGCACCATCCGTAGCGTCATGGAAGAGTTTCTGTTTACAAGTTTATACTTGCGGGATCCTGGAATTCATTTGATGGCACTTACGGTCATGTAGCAAGTCGACCCCGTCAACGCGACAGCGTCCACCAACGCAAACAAAGGCTAAAACATCGAAGCAAGTTTTAGCACGGCGTATCCAAGTCGGGCTTTCGTATAAGTAAACTCACACTCTTCGCGTTAAAGAAAATTGGGCTCCACAAGACGTTCAGGCCCAGTTGCACATAGTACCACTTGATTCCGTTGCGGACGGTTTCCCTGTAGAGTGGGCCCGGGATCAGATTCCACGGGGAGACGATCCGTGGTGCAGCTCACTTACTTGGTGACGGACAGAACGGCGTTGTCGTGGTGGCGTAGTGCCAGATAAGAAGAGTAACCCATCGCAGCATATAGCGTGGTCCAGATGATGGGGAATGCAGCTCTAGGTGGTCTCCCAGGAGGAATCGAAAGGCTCTAGATACGGTTGTCGTTGTTTTTTGTTTTTCCGTTAACTGTGGGGGAGCATTAATGTAAAAAGGTCTGAAGCGCATACCTTGTACCAGGCGCCGTTGACCACCTTTTTGGTCCCTGCTCCGCTGAGGAACCCGAGGGTTAGCGGTAGGCCGACCGCTACTACCGGGTTCCTTGGGATGTCGAAGAGGAATCCTGGGAGGCTGGGTGACATGGTTAAAAAGACTTGAAAGAGCGAGAAAGTAAATAAGAAAAAGAAAAAGGGAGGAAGGGGGGGGACGGACCCGGATCCATCCGGAATGCAAGCTACGGATGTGATCCCCCACCCCCCTGAAATGACGTCGGTGACGCTGATGATCGGTGCGGGAGGTTTTGTTTGGTTCTAAAGCTTTTGCCAAACATCCACATCTCCCCAGTCGAACGATTATGGCGACAGAAGTAAAGTTCAAGCACCCTCAGCCCTTCACTTGGGCTCAAGTCATGGACCTCGACGTCGGCACAATCTCCCAAGGTACGTCGCAACTCCCCCTGGTTTTCCTCGGCGTGGAGGTCCGGTAAAACTGATCGTTTAAGAAATCACTCGTCTCCAGCACTCTCTTGATCATCTCAAATCCACCCAAGACCAACTTCAATCCCTCATCGACACAACTTCCGACTCGACCCCGGATCCTGACTTTATCAGTGCGATTCAAGAGAACGTAGACGTCATGTGCGAGAGATCAGTTCCGTTCACACGCATGTCGTGGGGGTTACTGATAAAACATTCCAGAAATTCGCAGGAGGAGCGTATTTCGATTCTTAAGCACGCTCTGGTTCAAAAAGGGGTCATCTCACCCTCCCACTACGACCTTGATCCAAGTCGATCGACGCAGTCCGCATCCGCCACCGTCGACCCAGAACCAAACCCGCCTTCCACAGCGAGAAGTGGTGGTGATGACGGTCTATACATCTGACGATCCTCAGTTACAATCCGATCAAGTCCATGTCTTATGTGTACGGTGGAATGTGTAATCTAACGGAAATGAACGATCTAGACGGGAGTGTAAATATTATACCGTGATGTGGTAGACATTGGACGGAGGGGGACACGGGGTGAACATGCAAAGCAAAAGCAAAGCAAGAATGAATGAATGGGAGGCATGCGGAATGTAGATTATACACCCAATCTGTGAACGAGAAAGTCGTTAGTCACCACGAAACTCAAGGTAGCACACAACCTGCTCACTTGAGTTTACTTTGTTCATAGACCATATAAGATATCGAGACCGCCGGGATCACCTTCGCCAGTGTTGGTCCCAGACCAATATAAAATCCACGAACACCCCCTTGCTTGTACGTCTGTGCCACCACGTCCCACATGCCCGTATAGCGTTGCGGGTGGGCCGGAGATCCGGAAGCTTGTAGCCGGGTTCGAACCAGGTTCAACGGGTACACGCTCGTCGCACCAACGCTCCCAGAAACACTTCCGAAAGCAAGTAGAGCAAGGACACCAGGCTCCTCCTGCTTCGTCGACCGTAAGTAGGCCAGTTTCAACGCCTCGAAGGTGCTCATGTCGATTGCGGAGTACGGGAACACGCCGATTAACCCGATCTATATCCCGGATGGTCAGCCCAAGGCTACGATGGGAATCTATTTGGCGACTTACAGCAAGGCCCCTATAGTAAGCACGCATGCCGCCAAGCGAGCGTACGTGCTTCACCGCCTGCATCAGCGTTTGTCGTTGCCCTCCAATGCTGCTCATCATCTGAGTCTTTACGGTTTCAACCGGGTATATGCCTAACCAGAATCAGTATCAAAGACCCCGTGTCAACAGACAGGTTGCGCATACTGAGTTGACTTGTGATACCACCGATACCACCCGACATGAACCTGCTGAACCCGCTGATCTCACGAATGTCCTCAACGTGGTCCCAGTACGTGGCAAACATTCGTTTCTACGGCGATAGTCAGCATCAGATATCTGCTTTCGGGGAGGGAAACGCCTCACAGAGGACTCGTACGACAGGAATTTGATGGCAGACTCGGGAAGGATCTTTGCGACTGACAACCCGTTTCCAATCCAGAACCCGAGCACTCCGTTCTCAACGTATATGCTCGTTATCGCATTGGTGATCGCCTTCATTCCAAACGATCTTGACGCGAGAACGAGAGTTGGGTCGGGTTGTCGAGTGATCAGGAATATCTTCAGTCGGTCGAACGGTGCAGTGCACGATCGCGAAACTGTGGACCGGTTGATCAGGGGGCATACGCCAAAGAGATGAAACATGCTTGCCTGCTCCAGCCACACCACCGGCCAGTAGGTATTTCACAGCGGTGGAACCACCGAGCCAATTATGGTGTTCCTCCTCCTCGTAGACTTGTTCCTGCCCTTCTTCCTCTGTTTGCTGGGAGTACGAGTGATCAACAGGTAACGGAGGCAGGGTGACCTGGGTAGCCGCCATCGATGCAACCTGGGTTGAACCGGAAACCATATTTGGCGGAGGTTTATCCTCGGCACTCAAACTGACGTCACCTTGGTTCCAAAAGCGTTAGATACGATCAGGTTGAAGCAAGTGCAAGTCGGATCACAAACCTTCCATCGTGACTCTCGCGGCCCCCCGTCCGTCGTCGCCGAGGTATCTCCTCATCTCATAATATTGGTATATTTCGGCGGTGGAGGCCTTCCGGGGTAGTAGTAGGAGGAAATCTCGAAACTCACGGAAGCTAATGGCGTGCGAATGCGGTGATGAAGTCAAGGTGGTCATGAATTCCGAGAGAGTACTCGGAGATAGCGGGATCCCTACGGGAACAAACCGGTGAACAAAGAGCGTGAAACGGGAAGACGGAGGTATTTGACCGACCAGCTTTCTTCAGAGCCAACCCAAGTTCTTCCGCATCCAGATGACCATTACCATCCAAATCGAGCTCATCATGAAATACTTGCCACAACTCTGGACGAGATTTCGATCAGATAGGCAAAACCACCGAAATGAGACATCCGATGCTCAACTCACCAACTTCCTTGGCCTCTGCATACCTATAAAAATCTTTCCACGGGATGAGCGGTTTGGGGCCACGAGTTTGCGTCATGCCGCTGCGGTTCCCGCATTTACGCAGCAGTTCGTCATCATAAATGTCCTGTAACTTCTCCGCCTTCTCCCTGGTGAAGCTGGTGCCCTTTGTGCCAACACCGCCAGCCGTCACCGGACTAACGGGTCTGACTAAAGCAATGAGTTTCCTCCCCTTGTCATTCCTAGCCTCTGCCAGTCTCTGCCACACATCCTTCAACCTCGGCTCCCTCTCCTCTCCTTCCTGTTGTCTGAACTCATCCAGACTATGGGCGAGCCGTTGATATGTCTTTGACGAGGGTGAGTCTGATCGTAGATGTGGCACCAATACGTGATCCTGCACACCGGCCAACGTAGTATCGAATATCTCCCTCCGAGGCGGAGAACCTGGACTGGAGGATTCACCGCCCGTTTCGCCGAGGCCTTCTGACGCTGACGTGGACGAGCGCGTAGAACTGTAAGAGGTTCCTGAATTGGATTGCTCGGATTTAGCATCCTGGGCCTTCTCTACCATATCCGGGTAGAGGAGCGGTCAGGGTATTTCGTATGGTCGCCGGGATGTGGTGGGATTGGAGGGTATGGAAAATATTCCGGATGTATAGGATGAAGATGGGTCTGCGGGTGTTCGGGGTGGATACCACAGCTGGACGTTTGGTCTGCGCACGTGCTTGCGCGGTTCGTTTGAGGGGGGTTTCTAATGGGAACGTTGCTATTTCGCTAGCACAAGCACATTTCTCTGGTTTGTGATTTTCGTGTCGTGGCGCAACCCTCGTCTTCGCGCGTGTCTCGCGACGAGGAGAAGAGGGGGGG
>Ga0307514_10001092_pt1 | contig 37954 bp, 45 predicted proteins | sample 16_EM_MG_FD_203088 | JGI IMG/M metagenome (GOLD analysis project Ga0307514, IMG submission 203088) | Populus trichocarpa ectomycorrhiza microbial communities from riparian zone in the Pacific Northwest, United States - 16_EM | ecosystem: Host-associated > Plants > Roots > Unclassified | place... | reverse complement strand
AAGAGTTGCCCAGGAGCCGGTTAAATATTTACTTCTGGTTCGATCCCAGACGTTGGTTAATGCTAATGATTATTTTATTATCAGTAGTCAATGCGGTCACTTTAAGGCGCGAATTTACAACATTGGGCCAAGGTTTCATTTCTTTATGCAGAGACCCATATGACTTTTAATCTTAGTGCTACAAGCGTATACAGTATACATCTTAGCTTACCACCCTGATTCTTCCGACAATTATGCTCTTTTAGCTTTACCTGTAGTGACCACTAAACCAATTTCAATTAGCAGCGAGAGCCTAAATAAACTTCACCCTTATTGAGTAACAGGGTTTACAGATGCTGAGGGATGCTTTCAGATTAGAATTAGGGAAAATAAGAGAAAATCTGGGTGAGTATTTGAACTTATTTTTCAAATAAGTTTGCATAAAAAGGATCGATCACTATTGGAAGGAATCATAGCATTATTAGGCGGAATTGGTAGTATAACTAATCTTGGAAAGGACTCAGTTCAATATCGTGTCAGTTCTGTTAAAGATTTAGAAGTAATAATAGATCATTTTGATAAATATCCATTAATAACTCAAAAGCTTGCTGATTATCTTTTGTTCAAACAGGCATTTGAATTAGTTAAACGGAAAGAGCATTTAACTCCAGAAGGACTACATAAAATAGTTGCAATTAAAGCTACAATTAACAATGGATTGACAGAAACATTAAAATCAGCCTTTTCCGGGGTCATTCCTGTGCCAAGACCCGTAGTTGTAGATCAAGAAATCAAAGATCCTTATTGGCTTGCCGGGTTCGTGAGTGGTGAGGGGTGTTTCTTTATTAATATTTTCAAATCTTTAGCTTATAAATGAGGATTTGCAGTAAGATTAAGATTTGCACTCACTCAACATACTCGAGATGAAGAGTTCCTGAAAAGTTTAGTTGATTATTTAGATTGTGGCTGCTATCAGCTTTGACAGGGGCAAAATTGAGGAAATTTTATTGTTACAAAATTTTCAGATATCACAGACAAAATAATACCATTCTTCGATAAGTATCATATTCTTGGAGTTAAATCGCAGGATTATGTAGACTTCAAGCGGGTTGTGGTTCTAATGAAAACCAAAGGCCATTTAACTACTGAAGGGTTAGAACAAATTAAACAAATCAAGAGTGGTATGAATAGAGGGAGATCTTCGTATCAACCTTTATAACGTTTCGGACTATCTAAATATACTAATACCTAAACAGCATGATATGTAAAAGCATATCGAAATATATATAAAATCAGGCCGGTTGATCCTTGGATCTAGCCGGTCGACCTGTCCGGCGCCCAGGCTGCGGTAGACTTCGTCTTTTAAAATTCTTAGTTTAGGTTAACAGTTTAAGTGATAAACTTTTTATATATTTGTCGAAAACCTACCAAAAGGGGTCCGCGTCGAGCCCCATATTCTTCAGCTTCTATATACCTTTACGTTATATTTTTTAGTGCGCAGTAAAATTTACACTGGTGGATTATTATCTCGGCGGAGCAGGCGGAGCCTGCGGAGCCCTAAATATAAATATCTTTATTTATTTCTTTTTCTTTTAGTTATAAGGCTACCAAATTATTATTTTTTTTTCTATGAACATGAATTTATATATTGTATCTGTAGATCTAATTAATGGATTATATCCTATTGTATTAGATGTATTATCTTTAATTGCCATTTTTTCGGGGGTATTGGTTATTACAACAAAAAATCCCATAGTTTCCGTCTTATTTTTAATATCCTTATTCTTGGTTATAGCAGTTTATTTAATTATGGTCGGTATTCATTTTATTGGTTTGGCCTATCTTTTAGTGTACTTGGGTGCTATTGCTATACTTTTCTTATTTACAATTATGCTAATGGATATTAGATCAGCTGAGTTAAGCAGTTATGTAAGCAATAGTCTACCATTAGCTTTATTTTTCTCTCTAATCTTGTTTTATACACTTTCTTCAGATAATCTTGTCGAATGTGACGTAGATATGTCTTCTTCTTATAATTGGGACGGTGCACTTGTAGGTGTCTCTCATATCTCAAGTATTGGGAATATCATGTATACTAGTTACTCTATTTGGTTAATAATTACAGGGCTTATCCTATTGCTAGCCATGGTCGGGGCGATTGTAATATCATTAAAGTCTACATCTAACAAGGGGACTGTTTTAAATAACACAAACCTTTATAGCTCTTCTGATAAAAATACTAGCCTTACCTTAAAACGTAGTTATTGTGGGCAAGCCAAAGGTAAAGGTAAAAATAACAAAAATGTTATTGATAAACGTAGGCTTTACTCGGTTAAAGTTGGTCCTAGTCCTAGATGTATAAATATTCCTGGACAAGAAAATAGTTCTATCTCTCCTCAATATATTACGGGCTTCATAGATGCTGAGGGTTGTTTTAGAGTTAAGATTACAAAGGATCCTAAAAGACCCTCAGGAGTGAGGGTAATTCCATTATTTACGATACATCTCCACATAAGGGAAATAACTTTATTGGACAAGATAAAAGAATATTTTGGAGGGGCAGGATCTAAACGAGTATCAGGTGGAGGTAAAACAGTTACTTACTCTGTTTCTTCTATCAAAGAGATAAATGATGTTGTTATTCCTAATTTCGATAAATACCCGTTAATTACTCAAAAGAGATCCGATTATTTATTATTTAAAATGATTATGGACTTGATTAATAAGGGAGCACATCTTACTCCTGAAGGAGTAACTGACATATTGAGATATCAAGGAGCTATGAACAAAGGATTATCCCAAATTTTAAAAATTAGTTTTCCTAATGTGGTTTTAGCAGAAAGACCACTAGTTGATGACCTAGATTTTATAGACCCTAACTGATTATCAGGATTCGTGGATGGTGAGGGTTGTTTTTATATAAACATAATAAAGGATGATTCTATGCTTAGTGGAATTAATATTTCTATAAGAATAGAATTAGTACAGCATAAACGTGATATTAAGGTATTAGCAAAAATAATTGAGTTTTTAGGTTGCGGTAATCTTTATATAAGAAAGGATAAAGATACGGCTTCTGTCATCATAAGTAAATTATCGGATGTGCTAGAGATAATGATACCGTTCTTTGATCGTTATCCTTTACAAGGTGTTAAAAAGGCTAATTATTTCGATTTCCGTCGTGTAGCTTTTATGATGAGGGATAAAGCTCACTTGACAGAAGAGGGGAGTCAAATAATAGTTCAAATCAAATCAGGTATGAATACTAAGAGAGTTTACGAGATAGCAGATGATTTGGACATACAAAGCGTAAAAAGATCTTCAGATAAGTATAAAAAATGCCTATATTTGTATGATGCCAGCACACTCGAGTTAATGAAAACATTTTCAATGCAACGTGATTTGTTAAATGAATTTCATGTGTCATGTAATACTGTTACTAAATATCAGGACACAGGACTAATTTTCAGAGGTAAATATATAATTACAACTAAATTAATGTCTGATGATGCTAGTGAAGATTAGTCAGTGTTAACGGTTTAATTTTTATAGCTGTATTTGGGGGCCCTGGGCCCCGCCGAGGTGTTATTAATAAAAGCACGAAGTTATTACTAGTTTTTATATCTCAATTCTTTTCTTGTTTACTCTTATGCTAATGAATATTAGAGTAGTTGAGTTAATTAGTTATACAAGCAATAGCCTACCATTAGCCCTATTTTTCTCTTTAACAATCTTTTACGCACTTTCTTTTTCTTTAGGGAATCCTGGCGAATTAGACCTAGACATGTCTTCTTCTTACCGTTGAGATGGAGCACTCGTGAACGGTTCTGAAATCTCTAGCATTGGTAATGTTATGTATTCTAGTCATGGCATTTGGTTAGTAGTCACAGGGTTTATCTTACTTTTAGCGATGGTAGGAGCAATTGCAATATCATTAAAGCCTAAATCTAACGAGGGGATTGTCTTGAACGACAAAAACCTTTATAAATCTTCTAGCTCTGGTAAAAATACTAGCTTTCCCTCTAAACCTTACAGAGAGGTAGGTTGTGGGCTAGCCAAAGGTAAAAATAGAAAGGCTGGGGGTCAACGTAGGGATTACTCGGTTAAAGTTGGGGCTAGCCCCACACGCCTGGCGGCACAAAAAACAGCTCTCTCTCCTCAATATATCACGGGCTTCACAGATGCTGAGGGTTGTTTTATAATTAGTCTTATTACAAAAGGATCAAAAAAGAACATCAGGAATGAGGGTCATTCCCTTGTTCGTCATAAACCTAGACCAGAGGGAGATAGCTTTAGTGTACCGCATTAAAGAATACTTTAATGGGGCAGGGTCTATTAGAGTATCCGGTACAAGTGTGACTTACTCTGTTTCTTCTATCCAAGATATAAATAATTATATTATTCCTCATTTCGATAAACATCCACTATTAACACAAAAAGGAGCCGATTTTCTTTTATTTAAAATGGTCATTGGATTAATCAATGAGGGAGCACATCTTACAACTGAAGGCTTAACTAAAATAGTCAGTTACCAAGGTGCTATGAACAAAGGTATATCTAAAAATTTAAAAATTAGTTTTCCCGATGTAATTATAGCAGAAAGACCTACAGTTGATAACATAGAAGCTATAGATCCTAATTGGTTAGTACGGGTTCATAGATGTTGAAGGTTGTTTGTTTTATTGGTATAACTAAAAATGATTCTATGCTTACCGGAGTTTTAATTCGTTTAAACATAGAAATAGTACAACACACACGTGATATTAAGGTATTGGAAAAAATAATTGAGTATCTAGGGTGTGGGAATATACATAGAAGAGGGGATAGAGATACTGCCGCTATCCATGTAAGTAAACTATCAGCTATACTTGATATTATGATACCCTTCTTTGATCGTTATCCTCTACAAGGTTCTAAAAAGGTAAACTATCAAGATTTTTGTCGTGTAGTTTTTATGTTGAGGGATAGAGCTCACTTGACAAAAGAGGGGTGTGAAGTCATAGCCCAAATTAAATCAGGTATGAACAAACAGAGAGTTTATGAAGTACCTGAAGATTCGGACACACTAAACGTAGTAAGGGGTTCCGATATGTTTCGAAAACGTCTCTATCTGTATGATGCCAGCACACTCGAGCTAATAAAAACATTTTCAATGCAACGAGACTTACTAAGTGAATTAAGTGTGTCACCGAAGACTATAACTAAATATCAGGATACAGGGCTAGTTTTCAGGGGCAAATACATAATTACAACTAAACCTACGACTAATGGTGCAACGGAAGGTTAGTTTGTGGTTCCGCTGATTGACCTTAGGGTTTAGATTAATAACATAGCAGCTATGTGGGTGCTATTGCTATTCTTTTCTTATTTACAACTATGTAAATGAATATTAGAGTTTCTGATTTAGTTAGTTACTCTAGTAATAGTTTACCTTTAGCTTTATTTTTTTTTTTATTACAATCTATTTCGTACTTTTGGAGTCTTATGTTGGTAACCTGTATAAGGGGGCTTCTTAATTGAACAAGTAGCGAATTAGACTTAGATTTGTCTAACTCTCTATTTCATTCAAGAGGGTTATAGGCCTCTAATGAAATTGGAATGAGATGGTGTACTTGTAAGCGGCTCTGAGATTTCTAGTGTACTGCTATGTACCCTAGTCACGGTCTTTTGTTAATAGTTACAGGAGTTATATTAACATTAGCGGCGGTAGGTGCAATAGCAATTACACTCAAAACTCTATGGGACTATTAAAGGAGGTTTCCAAAGGAAACCTTTATATACACTCTAGGGGTACGGAGATTCGCTTCGCTTAATAAAATCCGGCATGAATAAAGGTAGAAACTTGGACTTCGTCCAAGTACTTGTATACATGGCGCTATTTCCATTCTTTTCCTATTTACACTTATGCTTATAAATGTAAGAGTTTCTGAGTTAGTTAGCCATACTTCCAATAGTATACCTTTAGCTTTTATTTTTTCTATTATAATTTATAACTCGCTTTCTCGAATTTACGCCCCTGGCCAGGGTACTCTAGAGGCTGAACTTGGTCCCCATTCAAGTATAGATATGTCTAGTACGTACAAGTGAGATGGTGCACTTGTAAGCGGCTCTGAGATCTCTAGCATTGGTAATGTTATGTATTCTAGTCACTCTATTTGGTTAATAAGTATGGGGATAATATTATTACTAGCGATGGTTGGAGCAATAGCAATTTCTTTAGGCCCTGTGCAAAAAACTAATGATTTAACTCAAGGTTTGTCAAGATAAACCTTTATAAAAGCAGTTTTGTGGGGGGGGTGAGGGGCGAAGCCCTCCCCCCACAAAACGTAGCCGCCGCATGCATTTTTTTTGCCTAAAAAAACAAAATATATGCGCGGCCTCGATAAACCTACTAATAAAAACACCTTTCCGCCTTCGGCCTTCCTCTCTCCATCCCCTCACTCTCTTGTTTTATATATATAAATATATATAAATCAAGTTCTAAAGAACTAGTGAGTGGGGAATTGTTGCACAGAGAGAGGAAGTTTTTTGTTTATAAAATATTTTATAAAAACAGCGCTCGCGCGCGCGTCCACCCGCGGGCGTCCGGACTAAAAGTTAACTCAATGCAACGTAGCCCTGCTGTTTTTTATAAAATATTTTCGAAAACAGCGTGCGCATAATTCAATCCCCCCCTGCAACCCCCTCCATCATAGATGAGAGGGCTGGGGGGGGACTCCGCTCCAGGGGGGGGGAATTGTGCTTGGGGCTGGCCGGAGGGCTGGGGTTATTCTATTCTAAATTCTGGGAATACAATTCTTAATGGATTAGATTTGAATCCTTATTTCATTTCAGGATTTGCTGATGCTGAGAGTACATTCGTGGTTTTAATTGCTAAAACCTCAAATTTTTACTCTCCTCCGGAGCTTTCCTCTCACTCCCCCCCCCACGCAAGTGTGGGGGGGGGGGGGGGTGGATAGATAAACAACAAGTGTGAGAGGAAAGATAAGTAAACTTAAAAACTTGTAAACTTTTTAGCCCCTCCGGTCCTTACCTCTGTCCGGCTCACCTCCAGAGGCGGACCAAGAGGGGACGGAAATACTCAACAACGGGTAAATAGAAGGTAAACTGTATTACCGTATTCGAGACAATAGTCTTAACCCTGTTTTCTAAAATACGGAAACATAAGTAGCCGAGGGTGATAAATAGGTGGTTTAATGTTGATGACATTAAAATATGGTCAGGCAAATCAGATGATGAGCGGCTGGATTAACGATGGGCCGTGGAACTAGAGTTTTGTGCGGGGGTCCGATAATGACTCGGCCCCTCCTCAAAACGTAGGCGCTACATGATTTTTGGTTTTTTATAAAAAACAAAATATGAACGCGCCTTCGTAGAGACACCTTTTCTTAGATACTATAGCGGCTCGACCTTAAAGGATGTCCCCTAACGAACCTCAGACGAACCAGGATAAAGCCCTGTAAACAATAAGGTGAGGTTGATAGGTGGGCGTCAGTCAATAAAAAAAAAATATGTAACCAGGAAGTAGGCTTGGAAGCAGCCATCTTTAGAATATAATAGATCTCGTGACAGAGTACTGGTGATCGTTACTCTTTTTTAACTGCAATATTTAATTATTGATTAACCAGTCCATACTAATTTCCCTAGGACAAGATAATTACTTGAGGGCCAACCGGGAGTTTTTATATATAAAAGCTTTTTAGAGAAAGACAGCGGCCCGAGAGGAGGAAGTTGAATTACGGAAAAGGAACAATCGCTTAAAGACGTCCCCCTGCAACCCCTCCATCATAGATGAGAGGGGTGGGGGGGGGGGGGGGGGGGGGGGGGGGGATGTCTGCTCCCTTGTGGGGCAGACTGAAAGGTAAGTATCCATTTAGAATCCAACTCTGGTAGGGATGAGATAGGCAACCCTAGGGGGGAGATCTCTCTAAAAGGCGTCCCCCACCCCCCCACGCAAGGGGGTGGGGGGATGCCTGCTCCCTTGTGGCCCAGGCTATGAGATATAGCATAATTAAGTAAAGTATGAAATAGACGGCGGATGATCAAAAAACAAATTTTCGTGATCATCCGACGATCTACCCCTTTCAGCCCCCGATCTCTTGACGTCATAAACCATTTTTTTATAATACCTTTTTTAGTTAAACCTGGTGGGCAACGGTCTAATAGTAGCAGAGTGGTGGTCGGTAAGATAACCCAATTCTCCCAACCCCTTACGTGGAAGGGTATAGCTATGTCAATCCGATTCAAGCCGGGAGGGTTCTATGTACCTTATCAAGGATGTTTTTTACTTAAAAATAATGCTTTCGAAATCGTACTTATATCGAGGAAACAGATAAAAGCAAAGAGACCTATAAAGCTACTACAGCAGAGGGCAGTAAAGCCCCTTCGTGAGAAGGACAATCGGAGAGCGTAACCTCCCAAATATGACCGATACATTTAAGTAACGCAACTATAATATAAATAAACCATGAAAAACACAAATAATAATAATATGTCCATTGTCCCAGTTGTTTCTTATAATAATGCTGCGGGTAGAAAAATATATATATTGTTTTGACCCACCCAAAATTAACTATATACAAAGTTTTGTGCGGTCCCCGGTTGTGCATTTTCAAGGTTTTTTTTTTATGTTTATATTATAAAACAAAATACATCCATCAGCCCCGGACCCCTCTCATCGGATAAATATATATATTTATACGTTTTATATATTTTATATATAAAACTACGATGGAGGGGTTGCAGGGGGGGGGGTAAAAACAAAACCGTAGGCAAAACCCCGGCCCCCGGGGGGGGGGGGGGGCCGGTATTCTGCTTTTTTTTTTTATAAATATTTTAAAAGTAAAAAATGCATGCGCGCCATAGCTTATGATCATGCAGAGAATAAAAAAAAAAATCAGGTATTTATAGATGAACAAATAATATTACAGGTAGTAGTTATATCGGTTCTGCAATAGATTTATCTCGAAGATTAGGGCATTATTATTCTTTTGCATACTTAAATAGAGTAGTTAATAAAGGTAATAGTATTATATGTAGAGCTTTACTAAAGTACGGTTATTCAAACTTTAATCTAGATATTATGGAATATTGTGATTCTTCAGTTTTAATTGAAAAAGAACAGTATTACTTAGATATGCTAAAGCCGAAGTATAATATCTTGTCAATAGCGGGATCTTCTACAGGTTACAAACATAGTGAAGCTTCTCTGGAACTTATGCGTGCTGCAGCTCGAACGTGAAAACGGCGTCCTATTTCTGAATAAACCAAGGCGTACATGATCATACAAAGATTAGTGCAACACTTCTTGGAAGAACACTTTCTGAATAAACCAAGGCGTACATGATCATACAAAAATGAAGGCCCGTACCCATTCTGAATAAACCAAAGATTAGTGCAACACTTCTTGGTATAACCACTTACTGAGGATACTAAGGCGAAAATAGGTACGGCGCGCATGTATTTTTTGTTGTTTTTTTTTTATAAAAAAAAAAAATGCATGCAGCGCGCGACGTACCGTCCCCCGATTAGGGGGCCGGTACTAAAATTTCCAAGCCTGTACTTGTAACAAATATAGAAACAGGTGTTTGTGTAGAGTATTCATCTATGACAAAAGCCGCAGAATTTCTTAACACATCTACTACTCAAATAGCAAGTTATATCAAAAAACCCAAAGCCTTTTAAGGGTGTATATACTATAAATAAAAAATCTAGTTAATATGACCTAGTAGTTAATACTAAAACGCTAAGTTATCTATACTCCTGAAGATCCGGCCACTGGCCGGAGGGCATTTTTGTATACAAATGTTTCTAATTTGTATACAAAAATTATAAAATGGCGCGGTAAAAAAGTACACATTAAAGATTTCCCGGCGCGCGCGGAGCGCGCGCAGGAAAATATTTCCCCCTCACTCTCCCCCACGCTCCCCCGCATGCAGAATTCAATCCCCCCCTGCAACCCCTCCATCATAGATGAGAGGGCTGGGGGGGATCTTGTGACGGGGGGGGGGAGAGGGAGGAGACGCAGCCGGGTGTGGTAATAAGTACAGTGAGCCAAACAGACCTTTTTCTAATTTCTATGTGAATAGATTTCTGGACCTATCGGATATTATAATCCCGTTCTTTGCGCTTTTTAGAATTATAATTATAAAAATGCTTTTTTTATATATATAAAAAAATAAATATCCGGCGGATGATCAACAAAAATATTTTGCGTGATCATCCGACGGACGCTGGCGCAGGCGCCGCGTCCTCTACAGGGATCTAAAAGATTGGACTATTTGGATTTTTATTTTTGTATGATCATGCAGTAAATTTTACATAAAAAACAAAAAGAGTCGCGGATCGTTTTGTTTTTTATTTATATTAATAACTAAAAAAAAATTATTTTATGTTATTATATAAAATAATAATTAAAAACAAGAAGCATGGGACACCCGAAGGGTTAGCACAGATTCGTTTAATTAAACCCGGTATGAACAAGGGGAAGGTAATAGTTGATACGGTTACTTGTGTTATGTGATAAGGCTACGATTACGGGGATTTGCTAGGTTGAAGATATAGTTGGTAAGTAGATAGCCAGAGCTAGCTATGCTTTAACTGAGGGTGGGTGAGGGGAATCTCTAATCTAAAAAAAAAAATAAGTTGGTAGGAGCAATTTCAATACTATTCTTATTTATATTAATGCTTATCAATGTAAGAATTTCGTAATTACTTAGTTATACTGGGAATAGTATACCATTAGCTCTTATCTTTTCGACGGCGTCCCTGCTGGATATTTTCGAAGGATATCCGCTACGCAACCCGGCTTAGTATGAATATTGAAAGTTTTTTTTTATTTCGTTTTTTTTTTTTGTAAAACTCACTCGAAGGGATAAATTTCATTTATCCCAATTCCCCCCTACCCCTCCATCATAGATGAGAGGGGGAGGGGGGAGGGGGGGGAGCCGGGGGGAGACTAAAATAATAATTAAGCCGGACCCCTTACTTTTTATATGGGTAATCTACAGTTTTATATTAGATAAATTAGTAACCACAAAACTTGTGTTTAATTTATAGTAAGCAATACTTTATTTTTGACTTTATATTGTACTTTAATTTTTTAGCCTGAACAGGCTAACCTTAATAAACACAAGTTTTTTTTTCTTTTTTTTTTTTAGGTATGTAAAAATCCTATGTATATAATACTTTTTCGTAGTATTCTTTTTAGCTCTAAATACGCAAATTATTCATAGGTAACTTATAATAATTATATATAAATATGACAAATTTAATAAGAAGTAATTTTCAAGCACATCCTTTTCATTTAGTTTCTCCTTCACCTTGGCCTTTATTTACTTGTATTTCTTTATTAACACTTACTACAGCCGGTGTCTTCTGAGATATGCCGGCTCTAAATCAAGCAGTATGCTGAGAACTCTTTAATGCATATTTAGAATGAAGACAATCAGCAGGAAACCTATTAATACTTGAGTCTTTAGGGATCCTCAGAGACTATACGCTTGAGTTTTTTAGTTGTAAAACTGGTAATACAAATATAGTTCTATTATTCTGCCCTACTGTTACCCTACATAAAAATAAACTGGACAGTAAATATATTTCAGGTTTTTCTGCGGGTGAGGGATGCTTCGCAGTTGTTATTAGAAGGAATAACAAATTTAAAACGGGGTGGGAGGTTCTTCTTTCATTTAGGATTATGTTACATAAAAAAGATCTTGCTTTATTGGAACGTGTGCAAGCATTTTATGGTGTAGGTACAATTATTAAAGGAATAGATTCCGTATGTTTTAGCGTACAATCAATAAAAGATTTAAGAAATGTAATAATTCCGCATTTTGATAGATATCCTTTAGTCGGTGAGAAACAAGCTGATTTCCTTCTATTTAAATCCATTGTAGAATTAATGTATAAGCAAAAACATCTGACAATTGAAGGACTACGTGAAATTGTTAGCATTAGTGCATCTCTAAATTTAGGTTTATCTGATGGATTAGTGAAAGCTTTTCCTGATATTACACCAATTAAAAGAGCAAAACTTGAAGCACCAGAAACCATAGATCCTCACTGGCTAACTGGCTTCGTGGATGGCGAGGGTTGCTTTTTTGTAGGCTGTAGCTCCTCTAAAGCATACAGAGTTGGCTACCAAATACAATTGAAATTTATATTAACACAACATTATCGTGATATTCAACTAATGGAAAAATTAGTGAACTATTTTGGCTGTGGTACTATAACGTTCGATTCAAGAAAATCAGTTGTTTTTTATACTGTTACTAATTTTTCATGCATAATTAAAAAGATTATACCATTCTTTAATAAATATCCACTAGAAGGAGCTAAACATTTAGATTTTCAAGATTTTTGTAAAGTTGCTGAGTTAATGATAAAAAAAGCTCATTTAACAGAATCAGGGCTAGAAGAAATACAGAGAATCAAAGCAAGAATGAATACTCAAAGAGTGCAATAGTTATTAGTAATATGTTATACAAAATTTAAGTCAGATAGATAAGAACAGAGTAGTTGTTATATACAACGAGGGCGGGTTAGAGGGTAGAGTATCTATCTTAGAATCCAAAAACTAGAATCTTACATATGGAAAAATTAGGGACACCCTATATTATTTTACAGAAATAGGACAATCAGCAGGAAACCTGTTAAGTTTGAACTTTTCAGGGTTCTTCAGAGACAACACGCTTGAATTTTTTTGTTGTATTACCTTTTTAACTGCAAAAAAACCTTCATCGGATCTGCCTTCAGAAAATTCTGCGCCTAATGATACGTTAGGACATTATCTGGCGGGTTTGATTGAAGCCGATGGTACTATTATAGTTCCAAAAACGGAGAGATCCCCAAAAGGCAGATGAAATTACCCATCCATACAAATAATCTTTGACTCTCGTGATGCGACTTTAGCTTTAACTATTCAAAGTACCCTAGGGCACGGATCTTTATCTAAAAAAAAAGGAGCTAACGCTTATGTTTTGACTTTTAATAGTAGAGAAGGTATATTATTAATTGTGTCTTTAATAAATGGAAAAATGAGAACACCTAAAATTCAGGCCTTATATGCTTTAATTGATTGGCTAAATTTAAGACAAAACTCTGATTCATCGACAGAGGGCCTGGATATAAAAGAGCCAGCAGCTAAGACTATTGTAAAATTACCTTTAAATTCAGAACCTTTAGACTCTAGCCCTTGGTTAACAGGTTTTCTAGAGGTAGACGGTTCTTTTCAAGTTAGAGCTACAGCTCCAAATGCAAAAAATAAGTATCCAAAAGTAGAATGTAGATTTGAATTATGCCAAAGAATTGATGTTAAGTGAGGTGTTAATTATGAACCCTTCATGAGTACCTTAGCAGAGTATTTAAATGTTAAGCTATACAGTCAAAAAATTAATTCTTATACTATATTCACCGTTCGAACGGTAAATCTAAAATCTAATGATATTTTAATAAAATACTTAGATTCATTCCCATTGTTTTCAAAAAAATATTTAGATTATAAAGATTGGTTAAAAGCACTAGAAATATATAAAAAAGAATTTGTTAAGGGTAGATCAGATGATATTATTAAACGAATTAATATTATTAAAGATAGAATGAGGGATAAAAGAACAATATTTACTTGAGACCACTTACAAAATTTTTACCCCTTAAAGAATCCCTTTTACTAATTTTAAAAAGCCAAACTGTTTATACGTCCCCCCCCGGCTCCTCGGGTCCATCATAGATGAGGGGGGCCGGGCTGGGGGGGTGTGAGTAAAAGTTAGGTTTAAATTTAATTAAGTAGTAGTTGGACCGTCACAATATAAAACGCCGGTATCCTATGAAGCTGAGCAGGAGGTCTTCGATTTATTCGGTTAGTTTTTTTTATAAAAACCTACCGAAGAAAGAATGTAAAGAATTTAAGCAGAAAAACTGAAGCTATAATTGCTATCTTTTAAATAATTTTCTTGTTATTAACTTGAGTCAAAAAATATATGTACCATGAACAATAAATCAGAATCTAATTTAACTCCTATAGTAAGCGACGTAACCTTTGGGTATATCGACCCATTACCTGAAGATGATGGCTGAGACTTAGCCCCTTACTTCGTTACAGGGTTCTCAGTTGTTGAAGCTTGTTTTTATATTAAAATTAGCCCAAGTAAAAGTTATTCAACAGGTTGAATAGTACAGGCTTGTTTTAAAGTTTACATCAAAAGGATCGAGCATTATTGGAATTAATCAGAGCATCCTTCGGCGGAATAGGGAATATTACTAAACATGGCAAGGATTCCATTCAATATCGAGTCACTTCTGTTAAAGAATTAAAAGTAATAATAGATCATTTCGACAAATATCCGCTTTTAACTGAGAAATTTGCTGATTATCTTCTCTTCAAAAGAGCTTTTTCGATTATTAATCGAAAAGAACATCTGACTACCGAAGGGTTACGGGAAATTGTAACCCTAAAAGCATCGATGAATAATGAATTATCCCATGAACTAAAATCAGCCTTTCCTTCTATTATTCCAGCTCCTAGACCTAAGTCGGGGGGCGCCCAAGAAATAACAGATCCAAACTGGCTAGCTGGATTTGCATCTGGGGAGGGTTGTTTTGATATTAAAACTTCAAAATCTTCAACTCACAAGTTGGGTTTACAAGTCCAAATTAGATTTTCATTAACTCAGCATTATCGTGATAACGAATTAATTAAAAGTTAATTACTTACTTAGGGTGTGGGAATGTTGAGGTACACACAAAAAAGTTGGCTGTCAATTTTGTTGTATCAAGATTCTCAGATATTACTGAAAAGATAATTCCATTCTTCGATAAGTATCCTTTAGTAGGAGTAAAATCTTTAGATTATGCTGATTTCTGTAAAGTAGCTGATCTAATTAAAAATAAAGCACACTTAACTACTGAAGGATTATCTCAAATTAAACAAATTAAAAGCGAATAGTGGGAGATCCTCAGATTAACCTAAGGGGCACTGATGGAAAGAAAAGAATTAGCAGTGAACCCCTTCGGCGGCTCACAAAAATATTTTCGTATATTTTCAGAGGAATCTCGTGCTAAAATAGGAGCATCACGCCTTGGACGTAAACACTCAGAAGAAACTATGGTTAAATTTAAAGCTCGTAGACATACGGAAGAGACTGTTAAAAAAAATGAGTGAAGCCAAAAAAGGTAAAAATCATCCATTATTTGGCAAAAATCGTCCTGAAGAAACTTGTAATAAAATTCGAGAATCAATGGGGATATCTGTTAAGGTAACAGATACTGAAACAGGAATAACTAATATATATTATTCTAAAACTCAAGCAGCCAAAGAGCTAAGCACGTCTTTAGATACCGTTCGTAGATATATTATTAGTCAAAAACCCTATAAGGGTAGATATTTAATATCTATTATCTATAAAATTATAAGGTAGGACAGTGTTATTTATCTACACTAACTTTAAAGAGTGCAGACTATGCATGGGTGTTATGTTTGAGGGCCTCCACCCTCACGTTTATAGGATATGGTAGGCCAGGCCGTACACAAAACTTATTATAATTTCGATTGATATGAGTTCATTTTCCTTTCCTCTGTGGACGCAAATACTTTAAGGTCTTATTGTGAGGGTAGTAGCAAATATTTCAACTACAAAGATTGATTAAAAGTATTAGTCCCCGCGGGCTTTGACCGCTGGGGACACCGACAGGTCCCGCGGGGACCCGAGGGGAGTTTAAAAAAATCGCAGCGGCATCTGTTCGTTCCACTGTAGGGACTAAATATGATGCTGACTTTTTAGATAAAGTAGTCAAAATTAGAAATGGTATGAATAACTGAAGAGAACTATATTTGTATGGGATCATCTACAAGGGTTTTACAGATTAAGAAAATAAGATATAGTCCTATCCACTACGTAGGTAGTGGGGTATCTACCTTAAAGGAGGGATATTCTAAGTGGGAATGCTTGCCTTTTTGAAATCTAGTTAATGGAATTATACATAACTTGTAATTATGGGGCTTTATGCCCAGTAGATCAAAATATTGGTATTAACAATGCATGGTTTTTCTAATGGAGGATATTTTTTAACATTAGGTTTTTTATCTTTAATAGGTTCTATGGCATTTTGGTTTAGAGATGTAATCTCTGAAGGTAGATTTTCACTTAAAGACGTACTGTGTAACTATATACTAAAGCTTGTAAAAGCTATACCTAAAGAGGAGATAAAACAAATACTTGATAATTACTCTAAAGATACAAGTGTTTCAAGAGCGGAGCACCTTCCTAAAGAGGAGTTTGGTTATTATTTAGCTGGATCAACTAATAATGTTTATCATCATTGGCGATAACGGCCCCCAGCAAGAACCTAAAAAAAAGCTCTTTAATTCGTAAATCAGAATCAAAAACTACAAGTACTGATTTAGTAGTTTGAGGGGTAAATTTGTCTTCAGGGGTATCCAGAGGAAGATTAACAAATAAAGAAATAAATATGATAACATTACCGTTGTATCAACGAAGTATAGTTGTAGGGTTATTATTATCTGACGGTTGGTTATCATTTGGTAGTGCAAAGAGTACAAATGCTCGGTTAGGTTTTGAACAATCATATTCTCGTTTTGAATATGTTTGGTTTGTCTTTAACTTTTTATCTTCCTATTGTTCAAGTTTACCTTCTGTTAAATCTAGATCTAGACATGGTGTACGGACTTATTCATTAGGGTTTAGTACCCGTAGTTTACCTTATTTTACAAAATTACGTACCATGTTCTATTTAAATAATGTTAAAAGAATCCCACATAATATTTATGATTTATTGACTCCTGTTGCTTTAGCTCATCTCATAATGGGGGATGGTACAGTCGCATCTCGTGGTTTAAGAATATGTACAGATTCTTTCAGTATACCTGACGTAGTTTTATTGCTTAACGTGTTAATGATTAAATACAGACTTGACTGTACACTACATTTAGATAGAAATAAGCCTAGAATATATATTTCCGCAAAATCTATGAAATTGCTAGCATCTATCGTGAAACCGTATACAGTCCCTAGTATGTACTATAAATTAACCTTTATATAACTTCAAAAATGTTGTATAAAACCAAATCCAAAGGTAGTAACACTCAATTAGTGGTTTGAGGTGCTAATCTAGGATATACAACTCTGTTGTATAGGGAGCTAATAAAAGAAATTAGTGATAGCACAGTAATACCTCCTTACCAGTATAGTATTTTTGTAGGATTGCTTTTGTCTAACGGTTGATTATCTATGCCTTATAGCGGGTCTAGAAAACCAAATGCACGCTTTGGACTTCAACTGCCTTATTCTCAAATTGAATATATTTGACCTGTATTTAATGGTATATCTTTTTACTGTTAAAGGTATCCTTATTATGTTGGTGTACGAAAAAGTACACCATTCCCCATTGTTACGCTAACTACTCAGCGGTTGCCTTGCTTTACAGAATTATATTCTATGTTTTATTTTAATAAGAAAAAAATATTACCACAAAATATTTATGATAATTTTACACCAGTAGCACTAGCTCATTGGGTAATGGGAAGCGGTATAAAATTACAAGGGAGGGGATTAAGACTTTGTGCATATTCGTTCAGTATTCCTGAGGTAGTTACATTGATGAATGTATTAATTATTAAATATAGACTTGTTTGTACACTACAACTAGATAAGGATAAACCTGTAATATTCCCCGTAAATCTATGGAGTCATTGCTATCATTCATTGGAAGCCTTATATAACTTCAAAAATGTTGTATAAGATTGGAGAATAATTTCTATACCGGCTCTGGCTAATACTACATTAAATAGAGTATTAAACCCTCGTATTGTATTTACTATAAGTAAAGTAAAAGTATTATGAAAAATAATAATATTCAATAATTGGAATTATACAAATTATATATTAAAAATAATTTGTTAATATTATAAATGTTAATCGCATTTCGCCACAGGGTTTACCTAATACTCGGTTAGAGTATCTAAGGGCTGGTCACTGAATTTACTATACTTTCCTAACCCGGTTATGTAGTAAAAGTCTTATCTTTAGTTCCGAAACATTCTGTCGTCGACTTATCTATTGGGGTTTTAAGAGATAGATAATAGAGTGGAATGCATACGCCTTGTAATTCTAATGTGCCCTGCTTCAATGAGGGAGTGAGGGTTTGTTAAATTAGAGAGGATAAATGGAGGAACACTTATTTATATAAAATTACTTATGAAAACAATAACACGAACACAAAAAAAATATGTAAGCTACAATGGGTTAAAACCTTTTAAATGTCCACCTTCACCTACAGTGTGCCTAAAAAAATACTGAGACTAGTATTAAAAATCAGCAACTTAATCCTTACTTTGTTTCAGGATTTGTAGATGCTGAGGGGTCATTTGTTATATCAATAATCCGACAATCTAAGGGTATTAAATGGTCAGTAAGAGCTAGATTTAATATTCATTTACATCCGAAGGATTTACCTTTGCTACGTAGTATTCAAACATTTTTCGGAGGAATTGGGTCTATTTATGAAAGTAAAGACGGTAAATCAGTAAGTTTTGTTGTGTGCAAATCTGAAGACTTGATAACTGTGATTATTCCTCATTTTCTTAAGTATCCACTGGTAACTCAAAAATGAGGAGATTTCCTTCTATTTAAATGGATTATAGAATTAATGAATAAAAAAGAGCATTTAACAGAAGAAGGGTTATGTAAAATTGTGAGTATCCGAGCAGCTCTTAATAGAGGTTTAAGTGAAGAGTTAAAAATCGCTTTTCCTGGTATCATTCCTGTAGAGAGACCTGTAGTCAAAATAACAGAAAACCTCGATCCTAATTGACTTGTAGGGTTCATAGAAGGAGAAGGCTGTTTTGCAGTGGAAATTACTAAATCTAAATTAGATAAAGTAGGGTTTGTACTGAGCTTAAAATTTATTATAGCTCAAGATTCACGTGATCAAGTATTAATGAATAGTTTAGTTAACTATTTCGGTTGTGGTATATTAAAGGTATCTTTAAAAACCTCAATGCTTTATTTTACTGTACATAAGTTTGCTGATCTTAGGGATAAGATAATTCCGTTCATTAATAAATATCCTCTTCAAGGATCCAAAACCTTGAATTTTGTGGATTTTTGTAAAGTAGCAGAGTTAATGAATAACAAAGCCCATTTAACATCTTCAGGGTTAGAGGAGATTAGAAAAATAAGATCTGGAATGAACAATGGAAGAATAGAGTAGATTAACTAAACCTTTATCGCCCGTATCTTCAATCTGAATTAGGAGGTATAGGTCGTTTTCAGGTAGCAAATAATACTATTCGTTATATTATTGGTGACATAGAAGGAATTAAAGTAATTATTAATTTAATCCATGGTAAACTTAGAACCCCAAAAAATAAAACATTTAATAAACTAATCGAATTTATCAATTATAAATATTCTTTAAATATACAAGAAAGTTTATTAGATAAGTCAAATTTGGCCGACAATAGCTTACAGGGTTTACCGAGGCGGATGGCTATTTTGGTTTAAAGATTGTAGAAGCTAAACCGAAATCAGACACACGAAAAAGATCTGTTAGTGAAAGTATTAATCTTATATTTAAATTAGACCAACGTGCATGAGATAAACCTACTTCTTCATTTATGCTACCTATTATGGAAACAATTGCTCAATTTTTAATGTGTAATATTCTAACATATAAAAAGAGTAACCTTAAACAAGAATTAAGGGATCTATACTCTGTAAGTGTTACACGTATAGATCAATTAAGACCTCTTATTGTTTATTTTAATAAGTACCCCTTACTGGGAATTAAAGGTAAGGATTTAAAAGATTGAGAAGTAGTTTACCATATGCTTGTTTCGAAAGAACACCTTACTGAAGCAGGAAGGTTAAAAATAAGATCTTGCCTTGTCTGAAAAGGTGTACTGTAGATTTCATATTGCTCAACACAGTAAACTTTGTTACTATAAGTAAACATATATTTTATTCATTTACCAATTATTTTAAATCCGTCGACAAAATCGGACATAAGTTAATTGATCCATTAGGCTCTAATAGAGTCTGTTAGTTAGAGAAGATTAATAGATAAACATCTTTAATTAAAGCTAGCTCTAGTACCCACAATTCACGTTTAAGAATTGGGATTATACTAATGCGCTTATAACACTTATTTAATTACTGGCGTGAACATTAGATCGTGGCTTTTTACCATTAAAATCTTTTGTTTCAGAAAAGTTCAATAAGCTTTGTTATAGGTATGAGGAAGGCGGGGCTTTTACCCTTTAATCCCTTGAAGTTTATTGCTACTCGACCGGCTAAGAGGGGGTATGTATTACATCGTATCCATATTCTACGCAGATCATTCACCTGCGTGGCCCTAAGTCTACGATAAACAGTCTAATTTGTCCAGGCTTCCGTCTGCCCTTGAATAAGGTGGAATAAGCCAGGAAATAGAAAAAAAAACTAAAATATGAAAAGTTCAAATTTGGATAAAATTGTTACAGTGGTTACTTATAATGATGCAAGCGCAGAGATGAAATCTATCCTTAAGGATAATAGAGGTAAAAGTGGTGTTTATCTTTGAACAAATAAAGTTAACGGGAAAAAATATGTAGGCTGTAGTGTTAATCTAGGGAGAAGATTTAGTATTTATTTTAGTCACGCAAATATATCTAGCAATAAATTCCCGATTTCAAAAGCTCTTTTAAAATATGGGTATGCAGAATTTAGATTAGAGATGATAGAATATTGTGAACCTAAGGATGTAATACAAAGAGAGCAATACTATATTGATCTTTTAAAGCCAGAGTACAATATCTTAAAGGTAGCTGGTTCACTTTTAGGTTTACACATTGAAGAGACTATAGCTGCTATGAGACAAGTAAAACTAGGTCTTAAATTCTCAGAATTAACTAAAGCAAAAATGAGAGGCCCTCGAGGGAGTATAACCGGGGATAAAAACCCAATGTTTGGTAAAACTCACACTGAAGAATCTAAAGCAAAAATAGGAGCCTACAGTCTTGGTCGTAAACACTCAATGGATGTTAAAACTAAAATTAGAGTCAATTCACCCTTATCTATGTGTGTTAAAGTGACTGATAAACAAACAAATGAAACCACGGAATACACTTCTATGCGGCAGACAGCAGAATCTCTAAATACAAGCCTTGGGACAATAAGAAACTACATAAGAAGTGGTAAACTTTTCAGAGATAAATATTTAATCGCGATCAAACATGAATAAACAAAGAACCCTTTAGGTTTAAATGGGCTCTGGCCAGCAATCGAAATAAAAAAAACACAGTACGGCAAAAAATTAATAAGTGCTTTCATATACTAGGCTGTATGCTGTAAACTCTTAAAGCTTTAAGTACTAGACCTGGAACAATGGTCAGTGACAATCTTAAGGATATTACAATAGACAAGCAGCAAGAAATGAACGGACGTAAAATTATCCTAGTAAAATCTTCAGAGACTATGTGGCTAGAGCGGATGCGCCAAGCGTAGCTTGGCCCATCAGTTAAGATATAGTTCAGCCAATGCAGAAATGTTTTGGGTAATATGACTTACATGGGAAACCATACGGCACAAAAAAGAAATTATTCTTCGTACACAGAGAATGAAGAAAATTTGGCTGATGCCGAGTTTGGTTATTATTTAGCCGGGTTAATAGAAGGAGATGGCTCTATCGCCGTGAGAGAGGGTGTTAGAGAAAAAATAGCTCCGTCCTTTGTTTTTACATTCCATAAAAGGGAGCTTCCCTTATTCGAAAAACTAAAACAGGAGTTTGTTCAGGAAGTATTAATCAAGATAAAAATAGTGTTTGTAGAGTCAATCAAGATAAAAATGGTTGTAGATTTATAGTTACTAATATTTATACAAATGTATTTAGCCTTTTCCCTAAACGTATTTGTATATATCTAATTAAAGTAGTGTTATTCTTTACTATTTATGCTTTGTGATCTAGCTTCCTTGGGGCCTTAAATTTTAATTGCCTGTCACCCCCTCCTACATATGCATTGCATATTGAGGGCGGTGGTGGGGGCTGCTGCACGGCCGTAGGGTTATTAGGGATTTTCTATTCTTTATTTTCAATGTCTCAAGAGCCTTCTATTTTTGAGCCCTGCCTCGTTTTTGCAATAGTTCCTGTTTTGGTCTACTCCAATGCTGATCTACAGAAGGAGCTTTGGACGATAACAAGAAAAAATGTGGGATTTATCGTTGAACTAATAAAAAAAACGGAAAATCCTATGTAGGGAGTAGTAATAATTTATCCAAGAGATTTAGCCAGTATTTTATTAACTCTAAGAAAGTATAAGGGATCTAGCTCTATTATTAGAGCCTTGCTTAAATATGGTTATTCCAATTTTACCATAGAAATACTAGAGTATTGTGATCCGTCGGAGGTAATTTATAGAGAACAATACTATTTGGATTCATTAAATCCCGAATATAATATCTTAAAGGTAGCTGGATCGTCTTTCGGTTCTAAACACACCGAAGAGACTATATCTAAAATGAGAAATTCTCATTTAAATCGGATATGAAGAGAAGAGGATAAAACTAAAGCCAGAGAGATTCTGTCTACTGGTTCTCTTGCCAGATCTCAAGCTATTTTGGTAACAAATAAACTTACAGGAGACGCTGTTGAATACCCATCTAAAAGACAAGCAGCCAAAGAGCTAAAAGTTAGTGATGTTACTATTAATAATTATTTAAGAAGTGGGAAACTTTTAAAAGACATTTGACTAATATCAAATAAATAACGACATTACTAATCCAAATGTAGTTATTAAAATAATTAACATGGTGAATGGAAAATTCCGAACACCTAAGATCGAAGCTCTATATAGAGCTATTGATAATGTTAATAAATGACGTAATTTAAACATTGAAAAATTGCCTTTAGATGCTAGCCCTATTGATTCTAATGCTTGGTTGGCAGGGTTTTCAGACTCTGACGGGCATTTTTCAGTAAGACTAAGTGGTTGTTATGGTTCAGATGAATCACAAGGTAGAGGTAGAGTACAGTGTGTATTTACTATTAATCAAAGGGAAATTCATAAAAGAACAGGAGATTCTTGTGTACCTTTTATGCAAAAACTGGCGGATCATTTTCTATGTAATTTAAACTATAAAACTACTATGATTGATTATTTTAAGGGGCCTGCAAAACTTGTAGTCTTCTTTGTTCAATCAGATAAAACCCATCACTTGGTTACTTCTTACTTTACTAAATACCCTCTAATGTCAAGTAAACATTTAAATTATCTCTGTTATGAAAAATCATTGAATTATTTAGGTAAGCGTTTAACACAAGAAGAAATATCTGAGCTACGTAATATTAAAGGTTCAATGAACAATAAAAGAACAGAGTTTACTTGAGACCATTTGGATAATTTCTATAAGTGGCGGCCCTCCACCCCTTCACCCAACAGCAAAGTTGGGTAGTAGGAGGGAGGGATAGCGCGCAGCCGAATAGGCGCGCGCTTTATGGTGACTAGGTAGTCAAAATATAATATAATTTATTTTGTATTATATCCCCTGGGAGCCCGGGTGCGGGCTCGGGGAATAATGTGTGATTGAACAAGCTGACTTACTTAGGAAATCACACCATGGCAGTCCAGCGTGGAATTAATATGGGTGTTGCTTTATTTATAGTATCTGAAGCTTTATTCTTCCTTGCTATATTTTGGGCTTTTTTCCATAATTTGAGCCTAGGCAGCTCTAATCTTTGTGGGTAAGAATCAAACTCCGGGGAAGCCCTAAAGCTCTAGTAACCAAGATTATTTTGGAAACATATAATTGGCTTAATTAATGACTTAAGGTATGGTAATATCACTAGAGATGAAGGAAACTGAAATGGGTAATCGCGGATCTAAATCAACCAGTTAAAACAGAAAAAGGAGTAAAAATCTCATTCTGGTTGTAAAAGAGCAACGAGTAGACGGTTCTTCAGCATCTAAAAGAGACTGTAAGGTATACTCTATGTCGCCGGGAAAGCCGGTTTTTTAAAGAAATAAATACATATAGATGTATTTTATATTATTATATACAAATGTACAAAATATTTACACTATAAGTATGGAAGTATTGCTGCCTAATGGTGAAATTATGCATGCCGAGGGGTTATACTTTTTAGCCAACGCTGCTAAAGATATAGGTGATTTCTTTTTTTCGTGTGTGGTAATTTTGGTTTTATCGGGAATCAACGCTGGTTTATTAACTAGTTTAGAATTTGTAACCCCAGGTGGAATATACCTAGCTTGCACTCAGCCACTTTACTTATTATCTTTTTTAACTCCTCCTTACCCCCCTATTGTACAATTAAGTCGAGTCAAAAAAAGTTCCATGAACAATAAATTAGAATCTAATTTAATTCCTACAGTTAGCGACGTAACATTTGGCTATATGGCCCCTTCATCTGAAGATGATGGGGGCTGAGTAAACGGCCCCCCAAACGAATTGGACCCTAACTTTGGGAACAGGTTTTACAGATGGAGAGGCTTGTTATTTTATTGGAATTAGTCCTAACTCAAGATTAAGTGCTGGTTATAGAGTAAAAGTATCCTTTCAAATTGGCTTACATGAAAATGATCGAGCACTATTAGAATTAATTAAAACATCCCTTGGAGTAGGTAGTATAACCAAACAAGGCCAAAAATCTATTCAATACCGTGTAACTTCAATTAAAGAATTAAAAGTAATTATTTCTCATTTTGAAAAATATCCTTTAATGACTAATAAGTGAGCTGACTTTGAATTATTTAAACAAGCGGTTAAATTAATAGAGCGAGGAGAGCATTTAACTACTGAGGGTTTAAATAAACTAGTATCAATAAAAGCGTCAATGAATAGAGGTCTTTCGGACAAAAATACCTTTTTCAGGTGTAACACTGGTTCTAAGACCTGTAGCTCCAAATCAATCAATCCCAGATCCTCATTGAGTAGCTGGGTTTACTGCTGCAGAGGGCTGTTTCTTTGTGGTAATAAAAAAATCTATAAAATCTAGATTAGGTGAATCAGTAGGATTAAGATTTATAATTACTCAGCATAGCCGTGATGAGAGATTTTTAATAAATTGTTTAATTAAGTATTTAGGGTGTGGAAAGTATTATTCTCATTCAAATAAAGATTATGGGGAGTAGTAGAAAAATTCTCTGACATTGTTGAAATAATAATTCCGTTCTTTGAAAAGTTTAAACTTCAAGGAGCAAAGCAAAAGGATTTTGAGAATTTCAAGAGAGTAGCTTTGTTAATGCAAAGTAAAGCTCATTTAACTTCACAAGGATTAGAAGAGATACGAAAAATAAAATCAGTAATGAATACTCGAATATAATGCCTTAAAAAAGGATAACCTAATCAAAAAAAATAATATAAATATCTTTAAAGATTAAAGTTTTAATAATAGCCTAATCCTAAGTTAAGTAACAATATCATGAAACTAGTTACTTAATAGTAAGGACAAAATTATGAGAACGAGTGCATTATCTCCAACTGTTGAATTAGGAGCTCAGTGGCCACCAATAGGAATCATGGCAATAAATCCTTTTAATAAGGGCGAAGGATCAACTGTTTTACTTATATTATCTGTTATGCCAGTTACCCGTAATTGTGCTGACGGTAGTGGTTTAAATCCATTTTGAATTAGTGGGTTTTCAGACGCCGAATCTACATTTATAATTTCTATTCGAAAAAAATTAGACTTAAAACTAAAGTGATCCGTGGAGGCTGCGTTTTCTATCAGTGTTAATAAGAAAGATCTAGGGATTTTAAAGTCAATTAAAACTTTCTTCGGTGAGGGTAATATCTTTTACAATAAAAAAGATAATTGTTACCATTTTACAGTTTCATCAATAAGAGACTTGACTAGTGTAATAATCCCTCATTTTGTGTTATATCCTTTACTTTCTCAGAAACAAGTAGATTTCTTTTTATTTAAAGCGGTTGTTGAACTAATGAATGCCAAGGAGCATCTTACCCTTTTAGGCTTACAAAAAATTGTTAACATTAAGGCTAGTTTGAACAAAGGTTTATCAAAGAGCTGAAGCTTTCCCTAACTGCAGTCCAGTGCCAAGACCCGCTCTTCAAGTTACAGAAATTCAAGATCCAAATTGACTAGCGGGTTTCGTAAATGGGGATGGTTCTTTTCATGTAACAATTGCTGTATCTAAAACTAATATTACAGGGTATGCAATTAGATTGCAATTTAATATTGGTCAACATTCTCGTGATTTCGAACTACTTAGTAGTTTCACTAGATATCTTAATTGTGGATTTGTAACGCTTAACGCTCAATTACCTAACTGTGCTTTTACCGTAACGAGATTTTCTGATGTGGTAGATACTATTATACCGTTTTTTGAAAGATATCCTTTGGAGGATACAAAAAAACAAGATTTTATGGATTGATGTCGAATTGCGAAGTTAATGGCGGACAAAACTCATCATACTAGTGCAGGATTAAGTCTAATAAGAGAGATTAGAAATGGAATGAATCAAAGAAGAAGCTAGTAATTCAAGTTTTCAATCCTTTGCTCAAAGGGGCATCGGCCCTATAACCCGATGCGAAAAAAGCTATATGCGGGGAACTTTAAGAAAATCTACACTTAGGTATACCCCTTAGGAGGGATCAACCCCTTATCGAGATAGGGTGACTGCCGAGTAACAGCTAGGTTTTTAGTTAAACAACCCGCAGGTTATATTTATATAACTGGTAAATCAATAAGAAAATTTGTTAGGTGGCCGCGGCTCGATTCTGTATGATAGTGAGCCCTTTAGAGGCATTTGCCGGAAAATATTATGGTTTGTCTCATTGTATAAGTAGAACCTCAACGATCACATGCTTTTGTGTAAATTATCATGAAGTGACCATAGCTTGTTCTATTTTTTTACCCCTGGCCTCCGTATTTTTTTTTTTATAACAAAAAAATGCCAAACACAAAATAAGGGTGCGGTTTTCATAGGTGGCAATACCACCGAATTCTCTAACAGTAGGTTCGAAGGGATAAATTTCATTTATCCCAATTCCCCCCCTACCCCTCCATCATAGATGAGAGGGGGAGGGGGGAGGGGGGGGAACGTTTTGAGGATGTCCGAGTCATTCTCGGACACCGCACAAAACTCTAACAGTAGGAGGGGCCGGAGGGAGGGAGCCGGAGGACCCCCATTAACAGGTCACACCCGGCGTCCGACGGTGCCTTCTGATATATTTATATAAGATATGATCTAAATATATTTTTTTTTAATCAATATAGAAAGTTTATGCGACTAACCTTCTTTACATTCGTCCGTTGTATATCAACCACAAGCATATTACATCGGGATGTAAGCCCAGTAGGTTATAACAAGAGTAGTCTTCCTTGAAGAAATAAAGAAGACTATGAGATATTATATGGCCTGATATTAGGGGATGTATTTATCTCGAGAAAAATACTGAAAATGCTCAGATAAAATTTGAACAATCGGCGGGCGCGCCTGCGCGCCGACGTCCCTAAGATTAAAAATCTTCGGGACTATAATTCAGAAAGTTTTGCGTGGGGCGTGTAGCCCCGTAAAACATAGCCCGGAGGGCTTCGCTTATCTTGAGCATTTATTCAATAAATTTAGCTATCTATGTACTAGCAGTGCGTCAGTTAAAAAAACGGATAGAAAATTATTTAATACATCCAGTTATTATTTTGTCACTCGTCAATTGAGAGCTATAACAGAACTCCATACTTTATTTTACCGTACCCCTCCCCCCGCGGGGCGCCCGCGCCTAGGCGCGGCTCGACCCCCGCGGGGTGAAGGTAGAAAAGTACGCATAAAAGCTGTCCCTATACAGGTCTTGAATGAAAGCGAGAGGTAACTGGCGCGTCCGAAGATAACGGGTATCGTGGCCTAGGAACCGGGGAAGAGGCAAAATGCAAAAATGTTAACGCGAACAGGAGTTGACCCGCGAAAGAATGGCTGAGGTAACAACCCAAAAGAGCCAAGACGCCCAAACTAAATAGACCACCGAATTTAACTCTATATCTTTTTTTTTTTTGACGAAGGCGCACGTAGCGCGCCAACGTTTTAAGGATGTCCGAGTCACTATCGGACACCGCACAAAACTTGTTTTCTATAAGTAAACAAATAAATTTTATTTGAAAAAATTGAAATGAATTCAAAAACTCATTTCGACACAGGGTTTTACCTAATATGCGGTTAGTATATGCAATATACCTTGTGGCTGAATTTATTACAACTTCCTAACCGATCTTGTAATAAAAGTCTTAAATTAATATCTGAGGCTTCTATCACCTTATTCTGCTTTTCTACCGGGTTACGCCGATAAGGTGGGGTAGACGACAGGAGATGATAGAATGAAGAGTGTTATATAATTTGGCTTTGGTGGCGCATAGCGGCTCCGCTCAAAGAATAATTACCAAACCGGATCCGAAGAAAAACAAATTTTTATCATGAAAACAAAAAAAAAATCTACGATCTAGCGGGTTAAATAATTGGAAATGTCCACCCTCAGCGAGGGTATTATGTTCAGTGGCTAAAAGTACCCTCCATCCTTGGTTTATAACTGGGTTTTCGGATGGAGAGGGTTGCTTTTATATTGGAGTTAGACAAAATAATAGTTGTTCAACAGGCTGAGAAGTTGGACTTACTTTCATCATTGGTTTAGATCGAAAGGATCGAGCTCTTCTAGAATACATCCAATTACTATTAGGAGTAGGAAATATTACAAAACAAGGAAAGGATATGATTCAGTATAGAGTCAGTTCTGTTAAAGATTTACAAGTAATAATAGATCATTTTGATAAATATCCTTTAATCACTCAGAAACTTGCTGATTATCTTCTATTCAAAAGACCCTTTGAATTGGTTAAACGTAAAGAACATATAACAACAAAAGGATTAAACCAAATTGTAGCAATAAAAGCATCAATGAATAATGGCCTATCGGAAAAATTAAAAGCAGCCTTTCCAAATACTATTCCCGTCCCGAGACCTTTAATTATGAATCAAAAAATCCAAGATCCCAATTGACTAGCAGGGTTCACGAGCGGAGAAGGTTGTTTCTTTATTAATATTAAGAAAGGTAAAACTAAAACCGGCTTTATTGTTACATTAAAATTTCGTATAACTCAGAGTAGTCGGGATAGCGAATTAATGAAAAGCTTAGTTACTTTCTTTGGGTGTGGAAGAATTGAATCAGACTCCCGAAACTCAACAGTTGATTTTGTCGTAACAAGATTTTCTGATATTACTGATAATGTCATCATTCCGTTCTTTAATAAATATAATATTATAGGAAAAAAAGAAGATGATTTCAACGATTGATGTGAAGTTCCGAAGATTATGGTAGAAAAGGGTCATTTAAGAGTTGAAGGATTAGAAGAGATTCGTTTAATAAAAGCAAGAATGAACCGAGGAAGATCAAGATCTACGTAGTACTTTTTAACGGGGTAAGGATGTAATTAAAAGAGAGCAGTATTATTTCGATCTTCTAAAGCCAAAATGGTAGGACCTAGATAATCAATGATCGGGAGCCTGTTAACAGCAAGAAGTTTAGCGTACTGAGCAATGGGCAAAATTTACTGGGGAGAGTCATAAATCAGGTTTTATTCTTAATACCAGCGGATTTACTCTTAGCGACATAAAATTATTAACGGCACAATCCCGGCCCCGGGGGGCCGGGATTATGCATTTAAAGATAATTGGGATATAGATACTTCTATCCATAGCAGAAATAGAATTTATATAAATTCTTATTCACCTTCCGGAGGAAGCAGAAAATTTTACTGCTAATTCCATCCCCAGGGGATGGAATTGTGCATTTTTTTTTTTATAAAAACAAATTTATTGAGTTAGTTAAACCTCATTTTCACTCTACAATGTTATACAAACTTGTTTAAAAACAAAATCATTTGTTTGAGTTACCTTTATTAAATACAGTAATACTATTATCATCAGGTGTGCGCCTGAAATGTAATAAATTTGAAACTTCTAATAAATTTTATTCTACACAAGCTCCTTTGCCTTTTAGCTCCCCTAGAGTTTTATCCACTAAACGTATAGGTCCTCACAACTATAAAGTATTATCTATCTTGATAGGGTCTTTATTAGGAGATGGCCATATGGAAAGAGACGGTCAAGGGTCTAGATTCTGTTTTTACCAAAAAGGATCGCATATTGAATCTTTGCTATGACTGCATCGTGTTTTATTATATTTAATTCTATCTGATGCAGGGCTATCAAAAAATAAATGTGGTAACGCAAGCTTCCCAAAGGATCGGAAAAAGAATAAAGTTGTAAAAATAGACATTCGGTCTTCCGGTAAAAATAAATCAATTATGGAGTTTAAGAATAAAAATAACGAAGAAATACCTTATTGAGGTATAAATCGTGAAGGTCCACATCATCAAGATGTTCTTTCTATAATATTTGGATGTTTATTAGGTTCTGGGGAGATGGTACAAGAGAAGGAGGGTAGTCGTATGGTGTTCCGCAGGGCGGCCGATCATGATAAATATTTAATATGGCTGCACAGTAAACTAGTTGAACTAGGGTATACTGAACCTAGTCGTCTGCGTATCCGTACATCTAAGGGCGATAAGGCTAGCTCCGGTAGTTTTGAATCTTTTACTCTTACTAGCTTTAATTGAATTCGTAAAGCGTTTTATCCTAAGACTAGAAAAGTAGTCCCGCAGGATTTAGGTAATTATTTAACACCCTTAGCTCTAGCCGTATGGCTGATGGACGATGGAACTTTGCTTAACAAAGGAATTAAGTTTACTGCTAATAGTTTTTCACTAAATGAGGTTAAGTTACTTTCAAAAGTTTTAACTGAAAAATATAACTTAAAAACTTCTATTGTTAAAGTAGGAGTAGTTAATCAATATAACATATACATACCAAAGTCTTCTTTTGAAACTCTTAGAGATATAGTGAGACCATATATACATGCAAGAATGTATATGTATTTATGCGGCCTCCCTAATAAATTGAATTAAGCAGCCAATTTCTACTAAACTAAGCAGCCAGTTCCTACTAAATAAAATAAGTCACAATCTGATTATGTGCCTACGTTTTCGTACTACTAGCTCTCGAACGGGTTTTTCCCTTCCCCCCCCCCCCGGCCTGTTTATCTAGCCGGGGGGGGGGGTACCGGACTCCCTAATAAATTGAATTAAGCAGCCAATTTCTACTAAACTAAGCAGCCAGTTCCTACTAAATAAAATAAGTCACAATCACTTAAAGCATATTATTTTAATATGCAGGCATACAAACTATCACAAAAGTCTTCGAATGAAGTCTTTTACTCCAAACAGCATTAATGTATTAATTTGATCATTTTTGTAATCAATGGGGACCCATGGAGGCCCAAAACGTTCTTTAGTCTCTATTGAAAGCTTGAGTTTACAAAACAGTTTTCAAATAGGTTCTTTAGGATAAGGTTGACACTAGCTACCCAGGCAAATCGGCACCTACTCACCTGCTGATTTGTACGCAAATAAATGGGCAAAATGAGTGTGTAACTTTTGTTAGTTTTCTTGTTATTAACTCGAGTCAAAAAAAAATGCGTTTCATGAACAATAACTCAGAATATAGTTTAATTCCTACAGTTAGCGACGTTACCTTTGGCTATATCAACCCATCACCTGAAGATGATGGGGGATGAGGAGACTTAAGCCCAAACGAGCTGAACCCTAACTTTGTTACAGGTTTTGTTGATGCGGAGGGTTCATTTATGGTTCTAATTTTGAAGAATAGTAAAATGAAAAATGGCTTTCAAGTTGTTCCTTGTTTCTCTATTGGATTGCACAAAAAAGATCAAGCAATTTTAGAAGAGATAAAAGTATATCTTCAGTGTATAGGTAATATAACTCGTCAAACAAAGGATGCAGTTCTATACAGGGTTACTTCTAAAAAAGATTTGGCTGTAATAATCAATCATTTTGATTCCTATCCCTTAATAACGCAAAAGAGGGCTGACTATGAGCTTTTCAAACAAGCCTTTGAATTAGTTGATCGCAAAGAACATCTTACTCCCGAGGGTTTTCATAAAATTCTTGCAATTAGAGCGTCTATAAATAATGGTCTATCAGAGGAATTAAAAGTAGCCTTCCCAGATATTACTCCTATATTAAAACCAACTATCTCCGTTCCAGAAACTATCGACCCCGAATGGCTAGCTGGATTCGTTTCTGGTGAGGGTTGTTTCTATGTTGTGACTAGCGAATCTCGGTCCGAAGGGTTAATCGTAAGATTAAGATTTATTCTTTCTCAAGATTCTAGAGATGAGCAGCTTATGAAAAGTTTAATTACTTACTTTGGTTGTGGTAGATGTGAAAAAGCTAAAGACGGTATGGTGTATTTTCGCGTTACCAATTTTGCAGATAATTATGAAAAAATCATACCCTTCTTTAGTAAACATCAGATAGCTGGTATAAAAACCAAGGACTTTGATGATTGGTGTAAAATAGCGGCGATAGTTAAAACCAAGGCTCATTTAACTAAAGAAGGATCAGACCAGATTATTAAAATAAAAGCACAAATGAATAAAGGTAGGGAAAATGGTTTATAGTATCTCCTCTTTCCCCCCCCCCTTCCCCCGAAGGGGGGAGGGGGGGGGGGAGGGAAAATCGTTTTGAACCAAGCCCCCCAGGGGATGGACTCTTCTCAAAAGGTTATGTGAAAGCATCTAGAACTGTGGTAATCATCTTACTCGTATTAAGTTTCATCATTGATAACCAAGGTAGTATGCTTTGTTCCGCCCTCCCCCTCGCATTAGGTGTAATCCCTGTAGTGAGCTATTCAAATGCAGATTTAGATAAAAAATCAATTTTTAAAGAAAATAGAGGTAAATCAGGTATTTATTGTTGAACAAATTTAGTAAATGGGAAATCGCCCTCCTAATTTATCTTAATAATTCAATATTTATATACATATACTTAGATTAATTTCAAATTTATTATATAGTCCTGATGAATTTAATGTGCAATTTTTAGAAAAAAACATTAGTCGGAGCAATAAGCTCCGACTTGTTTATCTCCGATGAGAAAACAAAATTAATAAAGTTTTACCTTAAAGTCTGGGTTCCCGCAGATTTTTATTATATTTATCTCCCTAATTCTTATTTATAGGAGCCGGCCGGGGCGCAAGCGTTCCCAAATCCGAGTAGGTCTGGCTAGGATCTATTGGCAGGCTTTTCCTATAAAATTTCTTTTCAGAATTATGAAAGTGTAGCCCCCAGCCCCCACACTGTGGGGGGGGGGTGGGGGGGATGTAGTAGAATTATAACATTCCTTATTTATATTCTTTATAGCAGGATATATTAATTGAAGTTATAAAGATACTCATCTCAAGAGGAGTTTATTCTCTTACTTTTTTAGCAAAAGCCAGCCTGAATGAAGTGTTGGTTACTATAAAAAAGAAACGGCCCTACGGCCAAATTATTTTTGTCTTAGAGTTATAAGGTTATTAAAGAAAATATATAATTAATGTTAAATTTAATATGCATAATCTTGGTGATAATATATTTAATACAGATAAGTTCAGTTAGGTTTACTCATACATCCAGTCTATGTAGTGTTACATCTTCATCTTTATTATTAATAGCTGGTGCAGAAACAGCTATTGGTGGTCTAGTATTTTTATATCTCGAAGCTAAGTCTGGATTCTATCCATTATTACCTAGTGTTATTTATGCAGCAAATTTACGAGCAAGACAAAATTTGCATAACCATACGCTGAGACGATTAACTGATATTTCTACTGGTAAGGGCGGTGAAAATCTATCTGCTTCTTATCAACACAAAATCACCTTGGTGACTTACTGGGTTTTCTGATGGTGATTCTTCATTTTCAGTAACTATTTATGCAAGTGATATACGTAAATCAGGATGACATATAACACCCTGTTTTATTATTGGATTACATGAAAGAGATGCTGATTTAATATATCGTATAAAATCACATTTTGGGGTAGGGACAGTAAGTTTCAATAAATCTAGTCAAAGTGTAGTTTATACTGTTAGATCAACTAAGGAATTAAAAAATATAATCCCACTTTATTAGATACCCTCTCTTAACCCAAAAACGTGCGGACTTTGAACTGTTTAAGCAAATTGTAGATCTCTTGGATCTCAGAGAACATCTTAACCCTGAGGGTTTACAAAAAATTGTAAACCTCAGGGCTTCAGTTAATAATGGGTTGAGTGATTCATTAAAAGCAGCCTTTCCTAACACTCAACCTGTATCAAGACCGATCGTCGAGTTTAAAGGAATACCTGACCCTAATTGGTTTGTAGGTTTTTTTGCTGAAGGTTGTTTTATGGTGAAAGTTAGGGAATCAAAAACACACAAAATTGGCTCTCAAGTATCTGTAGATTTTTCTATTACTCAAAACCCTCGTGATTGTGTTTTATTTAAAAATTTCCAGCAGTATTTAGATTGTGGTTCTACACATGTACATTCTGACCAAACTGCGGTTACATTTTTTGTAAGAAAGGGACATTGATTTAAAGATTATTCCGAAGGCGCGCGTGCGCGCCTACGTTTCGAGGAGGGTCGAGTCATTATCGACCCCCGCACGAAACTTTATTAAAGCAAGTAAATCTAAAACACATAAATTAGGTATTAGCGTTGGTTTGAACTTCTTTGTAGTTCAAAATATACGTGATGCTTATTTATTGGAAAGCTTTGTACAAGTTTTTGGTTGTGGTTCTTTCTCTATTGTAGAAAAGTCTGGTATTGCTAGATTTGCTGTGTTAAACTTTTCTCAGATAGTCCCTCCGCGCGCGCGCGGCGTAGAGAATATTATACCTTAGAGGTAATACCTTTTTTCTATAAGAAAAGTGAAATTAATAATTTTCTTAATTTCACTTAAATGAGAAAATCTAGTGATAAAGGTAACACGTAGCTGTGGATAAGCTAAATATTGGTTCGAGTCCAAGTAAAATTTTCTCCTTTAGTGGTGTTGCTAAGCTACCCTCTATCGTAGGCATAGTCTTGATTTACTGGAGTGATCCTCTCTTGTAAGATCGGTTAGATCTTAAAGGGTCCCGCTTTCTAGGGGTAAGTTAACGATGATATACCTCAATACATGTTCATAGAGTACATAATCTATGGAATAATCCGAGTGTAAACCAATTGAGGAAATATTTAAAGCCGATATATAAATGAATTTATTACATTTTCCTACCTGGTTATGTAGTAAAAGTCTTATTTGTTTTCTCTACACTTGCAGATTATATAATTTCTACAAACCTAGTAAATTAAAAAATCTGATATAGAGAAATTAATTAGTTAATAATAAATATGAAAAATATAAGTAATAACAAATTAAACATTCGTAGATGTCCACCTTCACCGAGAGTGTTGTGTCGAAATTATTCTGAGGCTAAGGCTATTAATAATCAGCTTAATCCTTGGTTTGTGACTGGCTTTTCAGATGGTGAGGGTAGTTTTGGTATAAGAATAACTCAAAATAAGACGTATCTAATAGGTTGGCGAGTTCAACCCTGTTTTGAGATAGGTCTCCATCAAAAAGATATATCGTTATTAAGAGAAATACAATTATTTTTCGGTGTAGGTCAAATCTATGTTTACGGTTCTATGGCTTATTATAAAGTTACTTCGATAAAAGATTTAGCAGTAATAATTTATCATTTTGATAAGTATTCTTTAATAACTCAAAAACGGGCGGATTATCTTCTCTTTAAGTTCATTGTAGAATTATGTACCCAGAAAGAACATCTTACACGGGATGGCTTACATAAAATTGTAAGTATAAGAGCAACAATGAATAAAGGATTATCTAATGAACTCAAAGCAGGTTTTAGTAACGTTATACCTGTTCCAAGACCTATTTTTGCCGAACAACAAATTAAGGATCCTAATTGGTTAGCTGGTTTTGTCTCTGGTGAGGGATGTTTTATGATTAAAGTAATAAAATCTTCATCAAATTTTGTAGGGTGTCAAGTAAAATTGGTATTTCAAATAACTCAGCATAGTCGTGATACCCAATTAATGAAAAGTTTAGTTGAGTACTGAGGTTGTGGCCGATATGTTGTGAGACCCAACGGTTTAGCAGGTGATTTTGTGGTTACTTTTCTGATATCACAGATAAAATAATTCCCTTCTTAGATAAGTATTTAATTTTAGGTGTAAAATCGCAGGATTATGAAGTCTTTTGCGAGGCTGTAAAATTAATGAAAGTTAAAGCACATCTTACAACAAAAGGATTAGATGAGATAAATAAATTAAAAGCGGGGATGAATCGGGGGAGATACCTTTAAGGGATAAATCTTTATTAACATCAGAATATCTTGACAAAGATATTAATAATATATAATTATTATATATTGTTGGCAATATCGGTGGAAACGGTTAACGATTAATATTTTAAGTAAAGACCGTCGGCTATCTAAAGAGTCGCTACAGACTGGGTCACCGGTGGGTATCTGAAATGATGCTTAATGTACAGTCGGGATCTCATTTAAAATGGAAGCTTCTCTAAGAGAAGATATTAAATTTTAAACGTAAGGGTTTATACTAAATTTTCATATCCTTGGCCAATTGTCAAAGGGAAAATATTCCATTAGTATAAATTACAGGAATAATAGAAATAAATAAAGCTATTATTTGAGATTTGGTTCCTATTTGCCTGAAATGAGAACAATCTCGCGTATCTTGTAGAAAATTATCAAGCTTGTCAAAAAAAAAATCAAGTAGCAAATCTTTAGAGTTAAGTGAAACTAGTGAAGAGCCTCATTTATACGAACTACCCTTTAATTCGCCTAGAATAAAAGGAACAAAGCGTATAGGTCCACATCATCGAGATGTATATTCTATAATATTCGGTTCTTTATTGGGTGATGGTCACATGGAAAAAGGGAAAGAAGGTTCTCGTATGATGTTTTATCAAGGTGGAGCAAACAGTCCTTATCTCTTATGATTACATAGTCTATTGGTTCAACTAGGCTATTGTAAGAAAAACCCACCAATTTTACGATCTCGTCCCCTTAAAGATGGAGGGGTAGCTTATTTCATGAGATTTGAGTCTTTTACGTTTACTAGTTTTAATTGAATACAAGAAGTATTTTACCCTAAAGGTAGAAAAGTAATACCTTCTTGTTTAGCTAGTTATTTAACTCCTTTAGCTTTAGCCATTTGAGTGATGGATGATGGTTGTAAGCTTAAAAACAAAGGATTTAAGTTTTGTACTAATGGATATACTTTAACTGAAGTTAAATATTTATCAAGTATTTTAAGCGATAAGTATGACTTAAAGACTTCTATAATTAAAACAGGGGCAGTAAATCAATATAACATCTACATAACAAAATCTTCTATGAGTACCTTAATAACAATAGTAAAACCACATATGCACGGGTCAATGCTATATAAACTTTATGATTTATAATTTACTATTAACAAGATAATACAATTATATTATATATAATATATATATAATTGTTGGTTGATCTTATAGTCACTACAATTAAAACACGTTAATTATTAATGAGAAGTGTTTTATGAAAAATAATTTAGTGGCGACACTTGTGAAAGCGGTTAAAAAGATAGTCTAGATCTTAAGACCGTCGGCTCATTAATAAGTCGCTACAGACTGGTTCACTTGTGGGTGGCTGAAATGCTGCTTAATGTACAGTCGGGGTTTCTATTATAAATATTAATGCACTTTTTATTGGAGTGCAACATATATTAGTAATACGCAAGGATTATACAATAGTATAATTACAGCAGGGGTAGAGAAATAAACTAACAATTTATTTAATTATATTATAAGAATATGGTTTAAATAATTTTTTCTCTTAAGAACCTTCAATTCTTAGATTATCGGCGGAGCAGCCCAAGCCTGTTTCTCTTATCATACATCATAAGAGAAAAAGCAGGGGGGGGGGGGGGGGCTAAGGGCGGCGGCGCAGGTTTTAGCCGCGCGCGCGGGGGGCGCGGGGGTAAAAAAAAAAAAATTTTAT
>Ga0307514_10001091_pt1 | contig 37967 bp, 46 predicted proteins | sample 16_EM_MG_FD_203088 | JGI IMG/M metagenome (GOLD analysis project Ga0307514, IMG submission 203088) | Populus trichocarpa ectomycorrhiza microbial communities from riparian zone in the Pacific Northwest, United States - 16_EM | ecosystem: Host-associated > Plants > Roots > Unclassified | place... | reverse complement strand
TAAATCGTATTCTCATCAACTTCTCCTCGTCCTGGACCCGTCTCGTTTGCACGCCGCGCGCCGTACCCCTTCGAAAACACAGGACCATCTGGGGTTACGACTGCCACTGAAACGCTATCAACATAATCATTCGAAACAAGGTTTTTTAGCCAGGCATCGAGCTTCGTAGCAGCTCTCCGGATGTGAGGGTCACTATGAGGGTTCGGATGAACCTGGCCTAGAGTCTTAAAAGCTGGTAAGGGTGGACGGCAGATTGGCAACTTTGCGGTATGACAAGGAAAGGGTAAAGGCAGCCAGGATGGTAAAGCAAAGCAGCTAAGTGCATTATAATATCCTGTAATGTATATGGAACAAAGCAAAATTAGATATCGAATACAACGGTTTCTTGAGAAATGGCAAGTGGACGTGGACAGAGGAAGTACCATCATGGGAAAAGCGGCCCGGAGATTTCAAGTAAGGCGTGACCATATTATACGTGACATTCTCATCACGCTTGCATCTAAGATGACGGGCCGGCGATATCCTTGGTCATATGTTCCTTAAGGGTCGTGTTGTGGACGACATCGGACAAATGGGCACAGAACCAGTTCAACTATGCATAGCGAAAGGGGTAGCCTACGTCTGGAACGTCGATGACATTGCAATTCTCCGTGCAAAATATCGTATTTGCGGTATTTTGACAGGCACATTGCCTCAGCTCTCTCAACAAAACGTCTTCCTAGGTGTCCCGCTGGTTTTGATGCCAGAAGAGGTCGTCCTTCTCCTCGAGATGGGTATGCCTGACGAATTCGTTCTCATTGCTATCAAATTTCAATAAACATTAGGTGCTGCAGTTCTGATAGATGATCCATCGGCCCACCTTTCTCCCACAACAACCCAACTGACGAAATGGTCTCTGGATCAACAAAACTCGATGCGAACACAACTAGCGTACGTAGAATCGAAAGCCGTGCAAGAGGGCTCACAGGCCGGGAGGGCGATGTCCACTGAGGCGATCAGGAAGAGGAAGGAAAGAGAAGGAAAGCGCAGAGCTGCTAGAGCTGCGAAGCACGCTGCAGAGGCGGAGGAGGCGGATGTAGAAGATGAGGATGGGGTTGTTGACGACCCCGAGCCAACTACTCTAATGGTCTCCTCTGGATCGACGGTGACACCCTCCAAAGCATCTAAAACGAAAGATGCACTGTTCATTCCACAGCTGCCTGCTACACTGACCAAACCCTTGGCATTCTCCAATCCTTCTTCCCTTCCCTATGTCATTACCATTCCTGCTTCCTCCTCCTCTCTTGAATGGTACTCTCCAAAGCAGGCCTCAGCAATCTACCATACTCTCGCATCAGCACGTGAAGCAGGAATCTGGACGTACCCTTCTACCCTCCCTGAACGTGCACGGTGTGGTGTCTTCAAAGATCTATGGCACAAAGGTTATTTTATGGGCGGAGGTATCAAGTTTGGTGGAGAATATTTGATATACCCCGGTATGTCTATTCTTTATTTTTGATAAACAGTTTATTTACGAATGGCATTCATCTCAAGGTGACCCTCTAAGGTATCACTCTCACTTCACTGCCACGGTTATCGACTCTCCTGTTGCATCCTTGCGGCCCATGGAAATCGTTGCACATGGACGTCTGGGCACCGCTACGAAAAAGTCACACCTTTTCTGCGGCTGGAACGACGAGAAGCAGGAAGTATCTTACCTTTCTGTCGAGTGGGCAGGGTTTGGTTAGTCATTAGGATGCCATGGCAAGTTCTTTAGTTTCTCATGGATGAGTCGCGAATAATGACAATTTACAGGTCACTTCCATTAGAGAAGTGGATTGCAAAGAAATCAGGGGCCAACAACAGGCGGCGATCGTTCCTTTTACAAACTTGCAGAATCTTGCCAGGCGATAGGCCGACTGGTGGTACAGGCACAGTGGAGGAAGATGGTGACAGTGTTCCTTTAGTAAGTGTACTTCAAGTTTTGGGATAGCTCCAAGTTTGCGGCATTTTGGCGGACTAGAGATGTGGTAGTAAACACTTCGTAGATGAGAATATTTCATGACGGAACCGCAATGTGCTTATCCTTTCGTGGCTGCTGCGGACAATACGCTGTGAAACTGGATTGGACGTATTCTGCCTATGCGGAATCTGTGATCAAGCCTGGAGACGTTTATGACTTGCCATCCGATACTCGCTGCAAAACATTCTTCCTTTCAAAAAAGTAAGCCCATTGATTGTGACATCCTCTTCAGAACCTTGCTCCTCAGAGTCATTGGCAAGATGGAAGTGGACCAGAGACGCGATCCTCCTTGAGGAAATAAAATATGGCAGCTACAAGCATCCCTAATGGATTGAGCGTATAATACGAGAACTGTGTTTCAGAAGATTCGAATTGGTGGTACAAGCAGAGCAAAGACAGATCTATAGAGTAGACAGAGAGTTGAAATCATGCGTTATTGGATGTCATGAGGATTCAGAAAGTTTACAGTAAGTAATTGGCACGCTGGACCAGACGTATCTGGCTGAAAGAGGGCGGTGCAGTCCACATCCGTCGCAACCGAGAAGAGGATTAGGGGTTACTAATTATTACAGTTGGCACAGGTTATATTTCAATGTTAATTTGTGGAAGATGAAAATTTCTAAACATAATCCTACAGTCCACTTTATACAGACAGGTCCCACCTAGATGTCCAAAATATTGAACCACTTCCTTCTCAACAAAAAAAGTTTCTATAATAGTATTGCGACTTAGCGACTACTTAGGTTATGTGACATGTGACACGACCTGCTTCAGCACTGCCCACAGGGGGTCTTTCCAAAACTTATTTCTTTGTTGTCGCAGTTACCTGTCCGCCCACTTGTCATCTTGTGTTCATTTCGTGGTCGTTGCCGTTTTCCTCCCAGTTGATACCAGGCGCAATGACCGCCACTTCGGGACCCCTGTAAGCCTCCATGTTATATTCATAATTCATTCTCATCAACTCCCACAGACGCAAAAAGATCAGGGTTACAGGTATACATCTCTCCGTTGTTACCTTCTCTCTCTGACAATTTGTTCCAGTTGTCGCTGCGGATGGTCTGTCCAAACGAGATGTGTTCAGACTGCCTGATCCGTTTGCAGTCCTCACCGTGGATGGAGAACAAACAAACACGACGAGCGTGATAAAAAAGACCTTAAACCCTTACTGGAATGAAAGTTTTGACATGTGAGTTTTTTGGCTATATTTCGTGGTTTATCTATTGACCCAACCTTTGCAGAACCGTTCAAGATTCGTCCGTCGTAGCCGTTCAGATATTTGACCAACGCAAATTCAAACGAAAGGACCAAGGCTTTCTCGGGGTTGTGAATATCCAAGTCAGTGATGTTCTTGACCTAGAGTTGAGCACTCATGGTACGTTACCACCGATGACAACGGTACTTGGATAAAATGCATGACTCAAACACCTTCTGTTTTAGAAATGCTCACACTGGACCTCAAGAAATCCAACGACAATCTAGTTGTGCACGGGAAACTCATCGTTATTCTCTCAACCAATCTTCAGCAACCAATTTCCAACCCCGGCCCTTCGCAAGTTGCAGGACTGACAACCGCCTTATCCGAAATGGGACTGAATGCCACCTCTCCTTCTGCCAGCTCATCTAATCTTGCTCTGAACACAACTTCCACGTCTGGGACACTGTCCAGATCTACCAGTTCCCACACCGCTACGGAATTGACATTGGGCCCTTCTATTCCAGTCTCAGGTCCAATCCCCTCCGTTCCTACTACAGAGGATCAAAGTTCTACGTCTCGGCCGGATAGTAGAACTGCCTCAACGGGAACCTCGACAGCAGTAGCACCTCCATTGGCACAAACAACCGTGGTCCAATCCGCAGCGACTGCTGTACAGTCTACTCAGCAAAACACCCAAATTTCGAACTTTAGCCCAACAGTAGATCAACATGGGCCATTGCCACCTGGTTGGGAGAGGAGAATTGATCCTCTCGGACGAACTTACTATGTCGACCATAATACGCGAACGACAACATGGAACCGGCCGTCTTCGAGTGCCGCTGTAAATCATACCGTGCGGGACGACGAAACAAACGCTGCCCGTGATCAACATAACCGTAGGATTCTGGTTGATGATTTATTGGAGGCGAACAATCCCGCCAATCGCGCAAACCAGCAAGCTAGCCAGGCTACTCCGGTACAGCAAGTCCAGCCATCTGTCACTACGAGTACAGCTACGACGACTGTCAGAGGAGTTTTACCTGGTGGGTGGGAAGAACGTTATACGCCTGAAGGTCGTCCCTACTACGTGGATCATAATACCCGGACGACCACCTGGGTCGACCCTCGTCGCCAGACTATCATTCGCGTGATGGGTCCCAATGGAGGCACCGAGCAATCTCAGTCCATTTCTCAGCTCGGACCTTTGCCTTCCGGATGGGAGATGCGTCTTACGTCCACGGCACGCGTCTACTTCGTTGATCATAATACGAAAACGACTACTTGGGATGATCCACGTTTGCCTCCAAGTCTGGATGCGAATGTTCCGCAGTACAAGCGGGACTTCAGGAGGAAGCTTATTTATTTCCGTAGTCAACCTGCTATGCGTGCGCAGCCTGGAAATTGCCAGATTAAGATCAGGCGCAATCATATATTCGAGGACAGTTATGCGGAGATTATGCGACAGACACCGAATGATTTGAAAAAGAGGCTGATGATTAAGTTTGACGGTGAAGATGGTTTGGATTACGGTGGTCTGTCAAGGTACGTTCTTTACGAGAATTTCTCGAAGTATGGTTGCTCATTGTGTGTCTACAGAGAATTCTTCTTTTTGCTCTCACATGAGATGTTCAACCCATTCTACTGCCTGTTTGAATACTCCGCACACGATAACTATACCCTTCAGATCAACCCTGCTTCTGGTGTCAATCCGGAACATCTCAACTACTTTAAATTTATTGGGCGTTGCTTGGGTCTCGGTATCTTCCATCGTCGATTCCTGGACGCTTATTTCATTGTCAGTTTTTATAAGATGATTTTGAAGAAGAAAGTGACACTTGCCGATTTGGAGAGTGTGGATGCTGAATTGCACCGTGGATTAACTTGGATGCTGTGAGTTCTTTTCAAGAGGTCTCCCTTTTTCTGCCTTCTTCGGATTACTGACGGGGAAGTCATAGTGAGAATGATACGACCGATATCATCGATGCGACTTTCACGACTACCGAGGAGCGTTTCGGAGAGATGGTTAACATTGAGCTCAAGCCTGGGGGCACTGACATTGTCGTGACAGAGGACAACAAGAAGGAATACGTCGATCATGTGGTCGAATACAGAATCTCCAAACGCGTCAAGGAACAATTTGACGCCTTCATGTCTGGATTCAGTGAGCTTATCCCTCAAGACCTTATCACGGTCTTTGATGAGCGCGAGTTGGAACTTCTCATCGGTGGTATGTCCGAGATCGATGTGTATGTTGCCCTTCTTTTTATTTTCGTCTTTTTCATTGCTAAACATAATCGTTTCATTTTTTAGGGATGATTGGACCAAGTACACCGATTACAGAGGTTACGAAGTCAATGATGAGGTTGTCCAGTGGTTCTGGAAGTGTGTGCGGAGCTGGCCACCAGAGCGCAAGTCCCGGCTGCTGCAGTTTGCGACTGGCACGTCGCGTATCCCTGTCAATGGGTTCAAAGATCTCCAAGGCTCAGATGGACCCCGTCGTTTCACGATCGAGAAATCAGGCGACCCGTCCCAGCTCCCCAAGAGCCACACATGTTTCAACCGCATTGATTTGCCGCCGTACAAGGATTATGCGAGTTTGGAGTACAAGTTGACACTTGCTGTTGAGTGAGTGAATTTTCCTTTTGCCCACACTTGTGTGTTTCAGAAAGCTCATACATTTATTTTTTCTTCTTCCAGGGAAACCGTTGGCTTTGGTCAGGAGTAAATTCGGACTATTGACCCTTTACCCGCCCCCTTGTTATTTATGTTTCGATGTGTCAATTGTGTGAACTGCTCTTGAAATAAGGCAACGTTATGTGCTATTATTTTCTGGCTGCATCCCTTTCATCAACGATTTGTAAGGCGGTTAGTATGTACCCTTTGACTTTCTGTGTTGAGTTGTTTTTATACCTAAAACTTTACATTTCCTGCTGTTGTACTCCTGTTGGCGTTTTGCTTGGAAGTGCGTAATTTTGATGTTTGCTGAAAAATTCCTCTGTCCGACGTAGTAAGCTATTACATTCTACTGATACATTCATCTGTTAAAGGCGTTATAAACCGGGGTAAGATAGATGAGAACAACTAAATGCAACGAATAAGCGGGGAAAAAATAACACAAGGAATTCCGAAAGATATCACTATAGCTTCTCGAAAGCAAATGCAATGTAAATATCTAAACCGCGATTTAAAAGAGATAAGCTACCTCACCACAAGGCAGGAAAAAAAGAACTTACTAGCAGCTTCCCATTGATCTTCATCCATCGCACTGACGCCTTGTGGATCAATGACCTTCATCTTGATGAGAAGATCTTTGAATTCGGGACGTTCATGGTTTTCTGCGTACACTTGGTGAAATTCTTCCTTAAAGACCGGATGAAGACCAAATTCCGCAGCTAGCCTGTTACAGATCGTCTTTTTAGTAAAATTGATGGACAGGGTGAAATGAAGACGACGCGCACTGGACAAAGGTATCCCAGTGCACGATATATTCGGGTACGTTCTCGACGGCGTCTTGGAGATAGAACCAATATCTATGCCCATAAAGTGGCCGTTCTGTACTATTTTCAAATGTAATCTTGTACACCGAATTGCCAAATGATTTGTCTTCAACATCAGCAGGAATACGGTCCAACTGCTCTCTAACCAAAACAAGGGGAAAATTGGGTCGATAAACAGGAGGTGGCTCGTGAAGTTTAAGACGTACAATAGCATTTCAGAATTAGGTATTGTACCAATGAAGATGCCACCACGTCGTAGATAACGGGTGACGTTGTCAAGCATACATCGAGCTTTTTGGAGGGTTTCAAAGGCGTAGTGCATGCAGAACTGCATCGTTACGACGTCGAAAGGTTCGACTAGCTTTGCTGGGGGGAACCCCTTGCTGATAGGCTCGGAGTAGCAATCGATGGCTGCGAACGATGCTTCATATCGGTTGTTCATACCCACCCATCTCCCTCTGGCTTGTTCCACCGAAACAGCGGCGATATCTTTTGTGATAACAACATCATGGATGGAGGGGGGATTCTCACACAAACAAAAAACCCGCACCTGCGAAAAAGACTACGGCAGGCCGACTTTTTGCCCACTTTGACAAGTCACCTCCCTTTCCGCAGCCCATGTCAAAGACTTTCCCTCGTCGTGCACCGCCTGAGCGTACGATTGAGCTTTTGGCAAGAACAGGGTGTGCGAAACGCGCGATGAGAACAGACTTGATCCAGTTGTTGAAAGCTTTCAGACCGATAATGGGCGATTCGAGGCGTTGGACGACACCCACTTCTGGCCGTGAATTGTCTAACAAGACATGAGCAAGAATATCGAAAGAAAGATCTCAACTTACAGTGTTGTACTACGACGCCAACGTCACCTGTATGCTTTTTTACTGGCCTTGCATCTACTGATTCAGGTTCGTCACTGAGCGCACGTTTTCGCTTGGTGGCAAGCCTTGCCGTTCCACGACCGCGATAGTTTTTGTATTTCTCGATCTCTTCGGGCGAGAGCGGTATGAGGACAGAATCCGGCTCCGTTCTTCGTTTCGGGTTGTATGGTAATGGGCGTTTTGAACGCATTGTCGGACCACCGGCTGATCTGGGTGCCGGAGGTGAAGGGTTGTCAACAAGATGTGTCGATGGGTAAAAGGAAGACGGAGAGCTGTGCTCGTCGTGCATAGGCGAGGTACGACTGATGGGCCCGGCAGAAGCTAAAGTGTCATCGAGAAGGAGGGAGTGAATGGAAGTTGGCCGGTGATGCAGCTGAGTCGGGCGGTCGTTGCTGTTGAGGAGAACGGCGAGATCAGTGGCGCGACGACCAAGAGATGGCGAAGGACCTGGGGAATCAATGGGAGAGTTGAGGACAGCATCGCGTACGGGATCAAACGCAGGCATTATTCAAAAGCAAAAAAGAAATTACATGAAAGATCTACTACTCTGCTGATGTAAGCCCGCTAACCGCCTCGCTTCCCGCTCAGCCATTCTTTCACATCCTCAGTAGACCGCTGTCGCAGTATCCGTCAGTCACCTTTGTCTTTAGCTTTTCTATTATCTTACACACCTCAACATATTCCGCCTTCGCACGAATGCTGTCCAATCCTTGAGCTAATGCAAGTTTAAATTTTGATGTATCTTTATCCTGTGAACCATCATGATGTCAATCACTGCCGGAAAATTGGCTCTGGTCGTACCTTGTAGAACGCCTCGATCGCCTCGTAGTCCTTTATGCTGGAGTAGTAGTCGGTAGAATACTGGCATTTCATCGTCAGTTTCAAACTCGATTACCATCCAAAGCAGCTCACAGTGACCAGGTAATGAAGGGAAAAGTTGCCCTCAAAACGTTTGTAGATCTGTACCAGATGTAATATCTGTCAACGTAAATCATATATATCACGCACCGCATCGTAATTTTCTTGGAAATATTCGGTCAGCAATCTCCTAGTTTTGTAATTCCCACCAAGTGCGGCGAAGAAGTAGAACACGTCCTGGTCGCGCGCTTTCTTCTCGATGAAATTTAACGTCTCTTTGGCCAATTCCAAAGTTTCCGTAGCTCCCATTGCAGCGCTGCAGATTATCAATCAACCAAGCTCCTTTTTCGTCGGGTATGACACTACTCACATGGCTGCAATCTTCTCCTGCGGTGTCTTTGGCTTGTCGTGAATCTTGACAACCGCGTCGTATTCCTCACGACCACCATGTTTGACCGCCTAAACCACAAAGAGTCAAGATAAAGACAAAGTCGTTTGTTTCTATACTCACAGTCGTGTAAATAGCACGCTGCAGATCAGCAGGAATTTTAGAGTCATCTCCTGTGTCCAGGAAGTGCTTAAAGCGTGACTGGAGCTCCTCGACGACCCTAATTTGTGATATAAGCAGATAATACAGATTTTTTCATCAAGTAGAACCAACTCCTTGTCCCTTGCAGCCGCGGCCTGAGTAATGGCGAGAGTCCTCAAGAGAGTAGTATCAGGAGAGTCCGTAGCAGAATATTCGTAGCCAAGCTTCTTGACGAGTGGAACGAACAACGCCTTATCGAGCAATTAAAAGTCTACCCCAAAACTTCACACAACGACCTCAACTTACCCGACGGAACACATTCAACTCATCCACAATTTCTGTATTTTCCCAGAAAACAGAACCCAGTGTAGCAACATTCTCCCCAATCCCTGACCAAACGAGATCTAACAAACGCCAGAAATCAGCCTCTGCCAAACACATCGCAAGGTGTTCTTACATTCTTTTTCACCCTTCCACAAATCAACGAGTGTCAGAGCGCTGCTGGTTTTGGCCAAACCCGCTTTGGCCAATGCGAAGACGTCGTGGACCAAACCCAACCTATCATCCAAGGAAAACGTGGACCGCTCCTTCGCAGCCTCTGCAGCGATGGCAGTTAACCGCTCAGGTGTATACAGCACTCGATCTACAAGGACGCTTGTTACCAAACCATATAAAAAGACAGAAACCAACATGACATACAAACTCCAGCAGTGCCTGCATTCAATTTGAAAGGTTTGCTCGTGTCCAACTTAATGTGTGTCGCCCTTTCGGTTAGAAGTGGAGTATTGTCGATGGATGGTTTTCCGTCTTTGTCTGTCACTATAGCAAGAGGGACATTCCTACATAACCAATCAAACACCAGATAAGACTCTCTTTCAAAAAGTGCCTCACCAAATAGTTTCATTATCCTTAGGCTCTGCCGCGCCATTCTCAAGGAACCTATCCTGACGAACAAAGATCCCCTTCTCATCCTCAGTCACAGAAAGAACAGGGAACCCAATCTTCGTAATCCAATTCTCCATCAACTCAGTGATGTTGAGTCCCGTCGCGGCACTAATACCCTCCCACAAATCGTGCGTCACGCTGTTGGCAAACAGTCTTTTTTTCAAGTAGATGGAAACACCCTTGAGGAACTTCTCTTCCCCAACATAGTTTGAAAGCATGCGCAGGACAGAAGCAGCTTTAGAGTAGGACAAGGCATCGAAGATCTTTTAGAGATGGGTCAGCTTAAAGTCCTTCGAGAATTGTAGAAGGAAAACCTGATTGATGTGGTTGGCATCGGGGCAATCCACCTCAATGGGATGCGAGGAGAGTTTTGCATCCAAGCTCAGAGCACGGTTCAAATGATCAGTAATAAATTCCGAATTCACGCGCCATTCTGGAAATACCCTGGCATGGACATAGATGAATAAGGATACACTCCAAGTTCATTGTAAGCACTTGCCTATCTAAAGGAAAGTATATTCGTCAACCTGAGCTTTCTAAACAAGATAACAACTTACCAGGAATGATAACTTCTCCCATCTAGAGAAACGAAGGAACAACAAATCAAAACTCCTGGTCCAAAACCAAAAACTTTTGAATCCATACCAGAGTGGCGAAACCCTCATTCAGATACAAATAATTCCACCATTCCATCGTGGCGATGTTACCAAACCACATGTGAGCGACTTCGTGACTTTGGACAGTCGCGACACGCTTTTTGGCTTTGAGATCGCCGCGATTGGGATCGAGCAGGAAAACGCTTGTCCTTCCTGTGATCAGACCCCAGTTTTCCATAGCGCCTGCGTCAAAGTCACTAGCCTATATGACGAAAGGGCAATGATAAAAATACGTGTATCAAACGAATAAATCGCAATAAGCACGTACCACCAGAGTATCGAGCTTGGGAAGGGGATATTCAACATCGAATATCTTTTCATAGAGAGGCAATACAGCTGCCTTAACATCAAGTGCGAACTGAGCCTGATGGATGATATCGGCAGTAGCTATTACCCACCGTATCAGAACAAGAGCAAACTATAAAAATGATAAACGCACCATAAATCCTGAGCGGTACCGTCTTCTTGCTCAAAGGCATCACCACAGAGGTCTCCAAATGCTCAAAGTGCCCGTTTGCGAACGCGACAAGATACGTCGACATCGGGGGTGTCGTTTCAAACTTGGTGATCTTCCATTGCTCGTTCTTTGACGGTGCCACGATTTCTTCAAGATCAGCCGAGGTATTGATACCAGGATCGAGAGGTTGTTCCGAGAGGGCGGGCATATTGCTGAGACTCACGGTGTCAGCGCGCGAGATCAATGTGATGGCGAAGCTAGCCTTCAAAAGAGGTTCGTCCCAGCAGGGAAATGCACGTCTAGCAGCGGTAGGCTAAGTGACAACAGATCAGTGAGGGTCTCAAATGAGGACTGTCTGAATCAAAAAAAAAACCGCACCTCGAACTGGGTGAGAGCATAATACTTGGTCTTGTCATCGACATCATAGGAAGACTTGTAGTACCCCATCATCGCACCAGTGATCTCTCCAGAGAACGCGATCTTGAGCTCGGCTTTCGATCCAGCTGGTAAATTCCTGGAAAGCTGGAAGGTAACCCGCTCCTGAGTCTTATCAAATGCTGAGACAGTAAGCTCTTGCTCTTCCGTGAGAGCATTCGAATTCAGAGATCTGGCAATACAGAAAATCAACTATTTAAAAAGGGATACAATTGAGAAAGGTGCATACGCTTTCCCGAGAGCCAAGTTCGATGTATTGAGGGTGATGGCGGAAGTACCAGCAACAACATCAAGACTTTGAAAAAAAAAATTGAAGATCGAAAGTGAACGCAAATACGGAGTGAAACCTACTTAATCTTCACCAAACCTTGGAAAACGAGGGTGTCTAGATCAGTTCTGATGGTCAGGTCGTAGTGAGTCGCCTTGACGTTAGTTGGCAGCCGGAACTGGTCGTGCTCAACTTGAACGGGAGCATTCGCTGTCGACGACATGGTGGCAGTCTTTTGGTGTCTAAAATGGTTTGATGTAACAACTGATTTTGCAGTGGATGAAAGGGCGGTTGTAGCGAGATAACGGGTGTTGGGGGATGTTTTGAAAGGCCCACTGCCGAGCTTGGACGGAAATTGGAGAGCACATGGACAACTGCTGACCGCAAGGCCCGTGCTAGAGAACTCTCGTACGCGTGTCAAATTTATTTGCTGCCGCTCAACTCTTGCTGCATGGGCGTAATTCGGTGCAGAGCTTTGGAGCCAGTGAGAAACGCGTTGGCGAGCGCGGATGGACGTGGATAACATGCAGGTCCGCCTTAGCCGGCAGGGCAATGTTTATATCTCTCTCAACTTCTTTACAGCTCAACAAAAAGCTCACCACGGGTAATCAATAATTATATAACTACAATAATATAAAGATCATTTGGACAATGTTGACATCTCTAGCAATTCACAAAAATAACATGCCATTCAACTTGGAGTTCAAAAACCCAAACGGGCAAGCACATGTTTGCGTTGATTGGCGTCTGACCTTTCCCGTTCCTTGAGCACCAGACTTCGCGTCAACATTTCTGTGTCGGTGTTATTCGAGATGGGGAACTTTTGAAGCGAGTCTAAAAGGTACTCCAGCTGTCCTGTATTGCGGTACTCCTGCAAGTTCGGCGGCGTGTAATGTGCTACCTCGTTTATCCGATCCATAAACTTGGTATACCGTTCGAAATTGATGAGGTTATCACCCACTCTAACAGTGACTGGGTGGTCATCAAGTATCCTCTGCAAGTCCTTCAAGTGGAGATCCAACCATGGGACACAAATGTTACTACTCCGAGGTGATGCGATCTTGTTGATAGCAGCTCGGAAATGTCGATAATCGGAGTCTGGGTTGATAATGTCGCGAAGAGTGGAAAGCTTATTCGTCATGGCACTGCTCAGTGCCTTCCTCGTAAACTCTAGATTGCTTATTGGAGCGGCATGCACGGCAAACGCGATATTGATCCAGGACGAATAGTTCCTCAGTTCCTGACATTCCTTGACAAAAAAGTTAGAAAATTACCTATGTGAAGCAACATCATTTCAGTGGACTTACAAATGCCGTCTCGATGAAAAACTTTAAAATCGCAGAGCGCCATCGTATACTATCATAGTGAAGGATGCGATCGATAATCCAAGCCCTGATTTTACTTTTCGTTTGAAAAATTTGGTTGATATTATCCGAAAGTCCTTTGGTTAGGTGCATAATGTAATCGTGAGGTCGCAACGCCCTGAAATAGTCTCCTTCTAGCAGTGTCAGCCCAATGGCGAGATCGCGAGGTTTGATACGTGAAGATTTATGAATCGGACCACTAATCTCAGAGATGATGGGTGTATGGCGGATCTCAATCCAAAAGCATGGTATCAATATGCGAACGACCATTCTAAACAGTAAATAACATACTTGGGTTTCTATGGCTTGCAGAAGATTTCTCAATTTATTTGCCACAGTTGGCACGGGTAATTTCACTTGAATAGCTGTTCCACAAAAGGATTTCATCGACTGGAATAATTTGTCGCTTGGAGCAAAATTCCCATCTTTTATCCAATATTTGACGATATCGATGATGCTGGAATCAGATTTCAAAAATGCGCCCTTCAGAATGGGGAAATGCAAGACCATACCTCATCTGAGTATCTATCCTCTCCTTGATCTGGATGTTTTTGTCAATTTCCACCTCAAAGAATCGATAGGATAGATAATCGAAGAGATCTTGGGGTGTAGTGAAATCAGCCCAGCCCATAAAGAAGGTATTAAAAAAATCTCTGCGCCCTTGAAAGCCTGATGTCTTCTGATTAACAAGGAAAGTAGAGTTAAAAGCATATCGCTCACCAAAATCAATTAAGAACTTGGTCAAACCCTCCAATGTCCCTGACAAAATGGCACCATCGACGACATTAAGGACGAGAGGACGAACTTGTGTGTCAAAATGGAAAGGCAAATCATCAGAGGGCTCTACTGGAGGTGGAACTGACTTTGGCGAAAATAATTCTTCTGGAGTTATGAAGCTACTGCCGTTCGAGCTTAACCGATGTCCCAAAATCGAACCGGTGACGCCAGGCCCTGTTTTGGAAGGCTGCCCAGAAAACTTGCAGATACTTGACGCCGTCAATGGAGGTAATGTTGGTATAGATTTCCCTCTCCTCGGCCACGAGCGCTTATGTTCAGATGTCGAACCTCCTTCGTCTGGCCAATTCGAAAGACTGTGGTTCATAGGTTCAGAATTTGATTGACTGTGGTTCCTCAAATTGACTTCTATATATTGTGGTAGTTGCCATTCATGGAGAGGAATGGACTTGCTAGTGGTGCTATTGGTAGAACTGTTGGAAGTTGCAGGCCGCTTGCCTTTTAGGTGGGAGAAAAAACCGGAATGGGTCGACGTACGACGTGCTGAGATGATTCAATTCGTATGTTGAGGAGAAAAGTAAATCTAGACGACGATACCTGTACTAAAAGGTGGCATCATGATATCTCTTATCGCTGCCTTTACTCCGGTCATCGAGGGTCGACGTTCCGGATCCTTGTGCCAACAACGGCGCATCAGATCCCACAATTCCTTAGAGAAGCCACCAGGGTGATCCGGGTATTTCTCTTGATCCAGTTGACGACGAACTTCATCGTCACTTTTTCCGCTAAATGGCACATCACCGGTCAAAACTTCAAGGCAAAGCATGCCAAAACTCCAAACATCCGAGCACATAGACACCGCGCCATAGTTTTTAAGCACTTCTGGGGCTGCCCACCGAAGGCCATCGCTGTTGGATGTGTTGAAGTCCTTATCACACAGTAAATGCAGAGTTCTTTTCGCCAAAAAAATTTCTTACATCTTTCAAAAATTCGAAATGTCCAAAATTACGGAGACAAGCAATGCCCTCTTTTGAAACAGAGATATTGACCTTGCTTGGTGTCAGCTACTGTCATACTAGGTCACGATTCAATGACTTACCGCCCGAAGATCGCCATGTATAATACCATTCTCGTGAAGGTATTCAAGGCCTTATAAATCTCAATATCCAGAAGCATTCTTGAGCAGAAGGAATATGTACCAGCAGCAACCCCACTCAATACGTTTAGGCGGTCCACTTCTGATGATTCTCTCAGGTACGACGACAAGTCATTGCATTCCAACCAGTCTGTAACCTGGACTAAGCATCAGTTTGGTCGAACACGAATGGGAAGCTATGTACAAAATAAATGCCGTCGTTGATGTATACCATGCCGTGTATTTTGACGACATTTGGATGAAAAAGTGGCACCCAAATTGCCACTTTGCGTCTGAAAAGCTGGAATGCAATCATTCGTAATCTTAATTTGGAAGGCAATATGGAAACACATACATCTCGGACTTCCGGAGTATCCACGAGTGCTCTTGGCCGATGAAGAGCGACCTAAATACATCCTTGAGAAATTACAACACAATTTGCCCACACAAGCGTACCTCCTTTTGATCATATGTCCCTAAAGCTCAAATCATCAGCAGATTTATAGAAACAACATATTACCAACACATACCTATGATGGTGTCATTGGAAAAACACCAACCCAGGGTTATCTGACCAGTCACTATCAACGTTTGAGAAAGATTGGAAAAAACGAAATATAAAATGAGAATCATACGGTTATTTTCACGCAACATCGACAAGCCTTCCTTGAAGACTTCTTCTTGAGCAGGTTGTAGATACGGTTCTCTGAGTTGCTACAGCCCAGAATGTTTTAGTCAACTTGTGACCATAAAATACAAGAGTTCTCACTGTTTGGAGGCTTTCCACCACCTCCTTGACTGCTGGGGTCGAGTGCGTATGCAATAATGTCTTGATGTCTTCGTGACTCTTTACGATCGTTTCCAAGACCTCGCGGATCTCAAAATTGTCATAGGCTTTCAAGTCTTGGTTGCCTGGATTGATTTGAGGATGACTTTCAAAAATCTACATTGCATGATCAGTGGCTTGTTCAGTCGAGATAATTATAGTGCAATACTTGGAACTTCATCATGCAACTGTCGAGCTGCCTGTTCAATATCTCGACTGCATCCTTGATATCTCCTTTCTGAAGAAAGGACCTCAAACCAGTCCAATTACTCCATTCTTTTACCAGTTGATTGATACTTAGAAGCAAACTGGAAGTATGTCAGAAATTACAATGATAACAAGGATAAAAGAGAACCGACTATTCTAACTCGTCCCCGAGTTCTATTATGTGATTCCTTTCTAGGCCTATAGCATTTTCTTGAATGGTAACCAAAAGCTTTACGCATCGCTTGGTCAACTCTTTACATTGTGTCTAATGATCAACAGTATGGATGAAAAAAATGTTTTAAAACATAATTGGTGCAAGAGCACGACGCACTTTATACAGTTTCACATGTTCAATGGCATCTACCGTCACTGACACTATGCAATATCAGATATACAGAGATAATCACAGACAAAATCATGGCGATCCTACAAAGTTTTGCACCAGCGGCGACAAAGGGCACAGGAGAAGTAGCCAGATGAAATATTTGAATCATCAAGCTCGTTGAAGGTGACAAGGAGAAGCCACTCATGCGTTCAGAAATGCTGGGTATCTGCAATAAATGTGGAGCGTTGGTATTGTGGTCAAGAATCACCCCTACCATTGCATGATCAATTCTAGGAGGTGACGATTTTTCTGCAGTCTTGAGGTTGTCATCCTTTCGCTTCAGAGTAATAAAGCCTTTCAATATTTGAATTTACGGTGCCGCAATAGGAAGGAAGGTCTGACCGACCATCAGATTCACATATTTGATGTGATGCCAGGACACGTTTGCAAATCTCTTCTGGATGAGGCAAGACAGTGTCTTCCTGCAGACATTTACGTTGAATGAATGTAGAGAAGACTCGGACACATGGTTAAGCAAAGTACTTCGGTCAATACAGAAATCCAGTCATGATCTTGAGTGATGACCATTTCAACGTTGGGATACTGTTCGAGGGTCAGAAAGGTACTGTAAACCAAAGGAAATCTTGCATTTTCCAGCAAGTGCCTATTGAGAAAAGCCAATGGATGCCACATCTATCGAGATCCATGTGAGGCAAGCACAGTAAGGACAGGGCTGACTTACATGCTGTCGTGTAGGATTAAGATTCATGTACACTTCACCGACCGTTTGTCTGCTTGGTTCTTGCCGAATGTGGTATGTCAATGGGTCTGGTATCTCAATGAGTCTGGTATACCTTCACCTCCCGCTGGCACTTGACAAGCAATACTCTCCTTCCATATCTTGTCCGACAGGGTAACCTCCATCGTACGCACAAATACACATTGGTTTCGAAGAGATACATTGGGTTCTCGCCGGAGGTCATGCATGTCCTCCACATGGGGCCCCGTTCTTCCAATTCCTGTACCACGACAATACCACTGGTACGTCTTAGAGCCAGATACACCATCATTACCTATGAATTCCAAACTTTCCTCTCGTCTAGTTTTGTTTGAGAAAGTTGCAATTCCCCAGGACGGGACCTTATCACAGCCGATGACTATGAGGAGGCCCCCATTGTCCACCTCTCGTCCATGTCCATTAGGGCTGGTGGCGTATTCGTACCACTTGATGACATTGTCCGCAACATACCTTTTTAGCAATTGGGTATTATACAGATCCTGAGTCGATGAGCCCTCGGGCATAGTCAAAATCGCACCTTCCCCTCCTGAGGCTTTGAATAAGAGATCGCTAATCGAGAATCAGTTTCTCTTGGCTTCATTATAGACTGATACATACGATGAATTTCGATCTGGTTCTACGGACAAGGATGGGCTTGCAAGGTAGCTGTGAGCATCATAAAGTCTGTTGCTTTCGATTTGGACTTTTTCGGACATAGGGGAAAAATTCTGAGGTACACGTCCCCTATTGATAGCATGGTTTGCATCAAGGAAGATATTGAAGAGGAAGCTAAATCCACTCTGAGATTCGAAGATTCCGACATCGCCAATGCTGACGCCGGTCGTTCGGTATTCTACTGGAAGACTCAGATTTGGGTTTGGTATCCACAAAGGTAAACCCCGTTTCTTGGCAAGAAAATAATAGTGATAGATTTCGTGGGCTGCTCTCTCGGAATGTCCTTTATCATTTCCTATATGGTTGAATATTAAGATAAATTCGAGAAAAAAACTTTCGCGTTTCCCACCTGTTGACTGAAAGCTACCGTTACTTCCGTTCTACATCGGAATAAGGAAAATTATAATCATATGAAGTTTCGTTTGTGAAGGACAAACCAAAGTACCACTCTCCTCTGCAAGAGCTGCGAAAATGTGTCAGAATGGTTCTGCATCACTTCCTTTGAAAGGAAACATACGGGAGGAAAGGTAGTAAACGTTGTGCTGACTGAAATTGGAGTTGCGTACGTCCATTTGCGAGGAGGTGACCATGGACGTCTGCAAACTGTGCAATTTCGATGAATTGAATATGAATATGTGGAGAGAGAGAAAGGAATACCTTCTAGAAGATGCCTGTGCTGAAGGCACATCGGATGGCATTGTGACTTATGACCAGATTCAGACTGTGTCTCGAGGTTTAACAAGAGGTTGGAACAAAGAAGCGCCTTTTGCCAATGACATATGGGTTGCGGACCGCGGTTGATAGTCACGTGATGTAAGAAAGTCAACGCAAGGACTTTGAAGACGCGGATTCGATGGAAAATCAAGATCACCATCGCAATATCTGGCTGGAGGCACACTGCGCGATCAATTCCCAAGGACTCCAGCCTCCACCACGACTACGATCGCGTCTTCATCAATGTCCTACGAAACATCAGACAAAGAAAAGAAAACACAGGGGTTGTTTACCTCGAACGTCAAGCCCACCCTCACCCATCCAGCTCTCATCCTCATCGTCGTCGCTTCTCAAAGTCACTAGCCTAGATGGCGAAAGGGCAGCGTGTACCAAGGAATGAACCGTAATAAGCACGAACCACAAGAGTGTCGATCTTGTGAAGGGGATATTTGACATCAAATAGAGGAGTGCAAGCTGAGCCTGATGGATGCTATTGGTAATTGCTGTTACTCACCGTCTCTTTCTCAAAGGCATCATCTCCAAATGCTCAAAATACCCGTTTTGCGAACGCGAGAAGGTACGTCGACATCGCGGGTGTCGTTTCAAGGTGATCTTCCATTGCTCGTTCTCAGACTAAGCCACGACTCCTTCAAGAGCAGCTGAGGTATGGATATCAGGATTGAGAGGGTGGTCGAAGAGGGCGGGCATATTGCTGAGACTCAAAGTGTCAGCGCGCGAGATCAATGCGATGGCAAAGGTAGCCTTCAGACTCAGAGGTTCGTCTATCAGCGGTAGGCTACGTGACAACGGATCAGTGAGGGCCTCAAATGAGGACTGTCTGAACCCAAAAACCGCACCTCGAATGAGAGCATGATACTTGTCTTGTCATCGACATCATAAGAAGACTTGTAACACCCCATCCGCACTAGTCATCTCTCCGGAGGAGCTCTGCTTTCGATCCAGCTGGTGAACTCCTGAAAAGCTGGAAAGTGACCCGCTCCTGAGTCTTATCAAACGCTGAGACAGTAAGCTCTTACATACGCTTTTCCGAGAGCCAAATTCGATGTATTGAGGGATGGCGGAAGTATCAGCAACGATTTTAAAGAAAATTGACAATAGGAAGTGCTTCGTCATGCAAATATGGAGGGAACCCAGATTTTCACCAAACTCTGCAAAACGGGATTCTAGATCTGTTCCGATGTAGTGAGTCGCCTTGACGTTAGTTGATCGGAACGGGAACATTCGCTGTCGACGACATGCCAGCTGTCTAGAAATGTTTGACGTAACAATTGATTCTAAAGTGAATAACAGGGCAGTTGTGGGTGTTGGGAGATTGAATGGCCCGCTGTCGAGCTTGGACGGAAATTGGAGAGCAAGTGGACAACTGCAGCCCCGTGCCCGGTCTGCCGTGCTAGAGAACTCTGGTGTGTCAATTTTCTTGGCTTCCGCACAAGTCTGACCACGTCTTCCGCATGTCCGTAACTCGGCCCAGAGCGTCGGAATCACTGAGAAACGTGTCGGCGAGCGCGGATGGAGGTGGACAACATGCCAGCACTCCTGAGTCCGATTCGGTGCAAAGACAAACTTTATTTCGCTTTCTCATCATTTACACTTCAAATTGACCTGGAAGCATGAAAGAGCAATTTCTTGACTGTAACAGGCCAATTGGCTGGTCATATAGATGCTTGAATTTGACGAGGTGTAAAAGGAAACCTGGTACCGTACATATACTATGATAGCGAATCAATTCTTTTGTGATAGATAATCTTGTCATTACGACTCTCATCAATCATGAGTGCATCTACGAAAGCAGGCTACCTCGACATTCAATGTCTTGCATGCGAATGGGCATACATGCATCGTCATGGGCCGCTTCGCATGAAATGAATGGTCTGTGGAGTCTTGAGGTGACGGCCTTGCTCAATCTGCATTGATACAACCACAAATCATCTTCAATTTCTCATCGTGTAGCCTCTTGATTTGCTCATCCGCGATAAAGAGTGACCGCTGAGATTATCTCAGGGCTGATCAAGACGAACCATTAGGAAGAAGTTCTTTACGGACCTGGGTGCATATTTTCTTCCACAAGCACCGTATTCAGAGCCTCACAGTCTGGCACTTCAATTAAATAATGCAACCATCGAGACCCGCGTCAATGATAAAGTGGACCACCGATTCTTTTAATTTCTGTCCAAAGGTTGATTGAAAAACCATCATCTGAACATTCGATGATGATAAATATGACATGTCTACGTCGACGATTGAAAGTAAAAAGACGAAACTACAACACAATTCTTGCGCCACTCATTATTGCCAACCCCAACTACATCTGTCTGTCCGCTTAGTATGACTTCGAGTTTATGGGTCCTCTTGTAGCTGTTTGGCAAAATTTGGTCAAGTCGAGTACACGTCTTTTTGTCCAACTTGCTCCAAAAAAAGTCATCAGGCCAAAAAATCAACATCGATGAGCCGTTGGGTGTCGAGATAGGGATTTTAGCTCTGAGTCGAGCTGAGAGATTCTAGGAAAACTCGGAGCTGAGCCAGCTCCCGGCAACACTATCGTGATGTAGCGACCAACTGTCGGACGACACGTGGGTGGCAAGGATGGCTACTAAGTACAGGAAGTTCCCCCATTAGGTTTTTTGAGTTTTGAAAATCACCAAAACTTAAAAAAACCTCGAAAACCTAAAACCTTGACTTCCAGGCTACCTTCCAAAAAAACCTTCTTGAGGATTAATTTTAAACCTCAGATACTGATCAAATTGCACTTAAAAGGTAGTTCTGTCAGTAAAATTTTGAGGTTTTTATTAGTTCACAAATTTTGTGGTTTTCAGAAACCCAGAACACCAAAAAAACTTCAAAAAACCTGAAACCAAATGGGGACTCTTGCTGATGTAGTAACTAGTAAGTATCACTTTCCAAGTATTCGCTTCACTTCTGCGTTTGTTTAGCTCTCCTTCTAGTCCTAGAAATGGTTTCATTTGATTTATCTAATGGAGGAGATTACTTCCACAAAAAGCATTCGGAGTATGAAATCAAAGGCGTGATGAGTAACTGAACAGGGACAAATGTTCTAAAAAAGGAAATTCCGTGCAAGCTTTACCTTCTCGAACCAATTTGAGAACTACTAAGTATACCGAGTAACTACGGACCCAAAATTTAGATATTCATAGATAAATCTATCATCATTCTCTGAGTTCTTAACCATATCTGAATATTAGCTCAACTATAAAATTGTGTAATCCAGTGTTTTTTTCCGCTTGCTCCCGGAGACTTTTGGGTCACAGAATTTGATCGTATGGTCCTGTGTTTTGGCGTGCGTATCGCACGCTCGTATCTTTTTTGAGTAGAGCCAAAGAAATTCCCGGTGAACAAGACAACCCACTGAACAACAACCACTGAAATGCGTACATCGCAAAGATATAATATCTTTACGAAAATCGTGAGACGTGCCCAACAGATGAGATGTGTCGTCTCAAATTGGCTGCTGACACCTGGCAGTCGTTGGAATGCCGAATTCCTTTGCACCCCTCCCAACGGCAATGCAGCCGTTTCCCCCCCGTAAGTTTTACCTCGTCATGATAGAGCATGAGGTGGTTTAACAAGTCTCCATTCGTTCCCTCTTTTATAAAACGCTGACAGCCTCCATCCCACATACAAAACCCTAGAGGTCCATCGTGTGGAGCGTGCCTACCGCGGTCACGAACTCGGCAAGATTTGGCTCTCGTTGACCCAATTAACAGTGGTGCAGGTCTGAACATACGGGTTTGACTTATGCATGGAGATGTGATGATATGACTGTGACGCACGGGTATACCACCGTTCTTTCTTCACTATCTCTCTGATTAATTAGCTCGGGCGGGTTGACTTGTATCTCCGTTGCACTTTCCATGCGACGTTCAATTGCAGCCTGCGGAAATCTACACAGTACAGGAGTTGCCAGCCAGTCCAGGCGAAGAGGATATAGTCAAATCACTTACCGCATACTAGGCAACAGGTCAGCCTTGCCGGTGTAAAATTGGTCTCTATGAGTGCGATAGTCATACGTAGGGTGATGTCCATCTCCAGTGGGCAACGCATCGAAGAACACATGTGGAAGCAGGTAGGTGGTAGGAGAGATCAAGCCCTGTATTGTCTGCACTGGAAAGGAATTCGCATGAGTGGCAGGGACCCCAAACTCCAAGCCAGTCGCGCTCTGAAAATTGTCATTCGAATAGGATCCCATTTCAAGACAGCGGGTGGCAGGCTAAGAACTGGAAATTTTGAGATATTCATCATAAAACAAATCGGAAGTTAAGCTTACTAAAGGGACGCCGTGTTAGATTCTTGTTGCAGAAGAAACTCGGTGGCATGATTCAAAAAAAGATAAATAACGAAGATACGACTCACAAACATCTGTCTCAATAAAATATTATACGAGAAGAGAGGATTAATAAAGCAGGGGTTCCTAAAGCAAAAATGAGAACAGGAGGAATACAAGAGGAGAGCAAAACATAGTGGCCTTTTAAAGCAAAAATTTCGTCATGTGACAAGGCGTGCTCTCCGATTTTGTGGCATTCGCTGCAGGCGCTGAACACACAATGCGATGTCGGAAAACAATAAGCGACAGTGCGTTTCTGGGAAGATCGTCATGGAAGGTCATATCCACAAAGAGGTTCGCTTTGAATGGAATCAAAGCAAATACCACCAGGATTGTTTTGAGGACACTTGCTTCCACTCGCCTTGTTTTCTTTTCCGTTTTCGCTTTGGCAAAAATGATGGGGCGGAAATGATATAACAGGCGAGACGTCGTTTTCCAAATGCAGAACTCCATTAAACTTGCCAAACAGCTAGTGTTGTCCTGTAGACGAGTTATTTTGCTACTGAGCGCATAGCAGACCAGGCCGAAAAGAAAAGCAGAATATGGCCTTTCAGTCAAGTGCATGGCCTAGCGTCTTCATATAACCTAAGGCGTGATCTTTTTGGCTTCTTCAGTTCAGTGGCAATTGACAGAAAATATAGTGAAGCCCCTGCGGAGATGGCTCAAATCCGGAGAAACACACTATCCACTTAGCTTCAGGTGTAAGGGTTGGCTCGGCCGGCGTATGAGAATAGCCGCCTAGCATGCATCGAAAGGAGAGCAGAAAATCACTACTCCTTTATGGGCGGAGTAGCATGAAATCGTGTACTACTCGTGACGGTTGTTTAGAACACTGGCGGTTGGGAGACCCTACTTATCAAATTAATCCAAAGCGGCTTGAATCAAACTAAAGAAATGAGCGTGCATCACGAGGAATCAAGACTACTCCCCAATGTGGGGAATGCGGCTATCATTGTAACGAGGGCTGCAGAGAGAAAATATCAAAGGCCTAGAGGTACGAGCTAGCAGGGATCGATTCACTGTGTAAAGGTTTTGCTTTGGAAATCTTCCGAAATTTATGAATAGCGAAAAATGAAAAAAAAAAAACTGAGAACGTACAATGATAACACATAAATCTGATCGAATCACATAGGGCATTCGCTTTAACATGCAGAGCGTTTGAATCACAGGAAAACATGCTTTTCAAAGCAGAGTCAAATATTCTGTGCTAGCACAACGATAAGGTTCCTTCTACTGAAAAGAAAAAATAGACAGCCATCGTATCACAGTAGCATGGGTTATTCGTTACATTCAGCTTTGGAAAACAGAGCATCGTTTTTAACAGTGGAGCCAGTATTTCATAATTAGCAGAGTCAGAAGGCAAACGCAGAAAGCATCTTAAGAGACCAGCCATCTAAAGCAGAGAATACAAGTCCAAGTCCAAGATTTTGCCGCAGAGTTCAATTAGCACCAGAGTGGGAAAAAAAGAGAACTTCGAATTCATTTCTTCATGATTTCATTTGGATTGTCGGTTGGAAAATTTAGACAGAGCCTTCCAATCAGGGATGATACTCGCCGGGAATTTGTTGCAAAGACTGTTCCGGCTAAAGTCCTCGATAACTTCTTGACATGCCTGAGAGGCATGGGCAGATGTTTTCTCAACCACGTCCAGAGCCTTGAGGAGTTTTTCAGATTGAGAAGTATATTCTTCATGGAGGTCGACCATGTTATTAAACTGTTGGACACTGCAAAAATGGCATTATCCACTTGCGAAGGACGCATGGTGCAGCGAATTGGTCAACGCACGTTTCAAAATGCATTTCTCGCAACTTTTCTGCGACGTCCCTCTTGAGAATGTTTCGGTTTTGCAAAAGATCACTGGTGACCCCAGTAAAACGATTTTTGATACGTCGAAGAACGGCCTACAAGATATTTCAATATGGACATGAAGGTGTGGGTATATTCATCAAACCTCATTTATCTCGCCAAGGATCTGGAGGGGACGTTTAGTTTCATCGTCGAAAGTGAACATAAATTGTCTATCGTACCGCAGCAATCCGTTCATCGGGATCATGATTTATCTCCGATCTTTCGATGTCCTTCTGCTTAGAAACGAAGTGGACGGCACGTCCGCGTCTGCAATTCACTTGTTCCTTCGCTAGAGAAACAAATCAGAGAGAGTCTTTCACAGAATAGGCTCGCGCACCAAATACCGTCTGACTTTTTATGTGGGTCGCTTCCTCCACGTCCGAAAGTAGATGATTGGTATTTTTATGATGCGAAGATTTCTGTTTATTTTCGAAAAGTACCTTTCTACGAGCTTGAACAAGCGGAACTGGGAATTTTGCAATCATGACGTCCTGAACTTCCTTTTTGCGAGGAATTTCAGACACTGATTCAGGTTCTTTCGTTTGTTTGTGTAGGGGAGGTGTTGGAAACTTTTCGACCGTCTTCTGCAACTTCAACGGCTTCGCATGATCAGATAAGAGATCGTGGTCAAGGGGACAGATTGACCCAGGTGCCCTTCTACGAGGCTGTGCAGTTTCTTCAACTTTAGGTCCCCTGTCTGATAATGGACCTTGGCGTAGAGTTGTCGGTGTGGCCATCTTTGGTGCTGACACTGGAGGAGAATTCGTCAGATCAATAACAATTTTGGGCACGGGTTTAGGTTGGGGCGAAGCCAATAAAGAAGAACCGATTTCACCCTAATCATTGGTTAGAAGAATGACACCATAAGTAGATATTTGATATACCTTGAATGGTACTTCAAAATCAACATTTTTTTTATCCCGAAAGGGCTCATCGTTGTGCTCCGAAATGTCATCGACTTCAACGGGGGGTGGATAGAACGTTGAATGGTTGGCTTGAGGTAGCAAGTCGTCAGCTGAGTGGAAGGTCGACATATCTTCCACAATTTCTTCTTTCATCCTCAGGAAACTCTCCCTCTCCCAAGGTGCTTGGCTCGAACGACCTTTGTCTTTCTGTTCAGTAGCAGATTTCAATTTGGTGGGTGCGTGCGAGGTAGATTGTCTTGTAGAACGCCGACCTTCCTCGTCCTGGCAATCATCTATTAACAGAGTTTCAGATCGTAAGAAATATAGATATAAACCCGACGTGGTTCAACATTCTCATCAGCGCGCTCGACGAGAGTTTTATCATGGTCAATTTCGTCATCTTCGTCTAGGGTCATTGCCGCATGCACGTTCCTTGAAACCAAGGTTGGCTTGCTATTCTTCTTCGCGACAACTGGGCTGACCTCTGCGGCCTGCTTGCTCTTCATGGCTCTCGCGCGAGTTTGAACCACCCGCTTGGGCTTCGGGATAACGTCGAAGTCAAAGTTCAAGGCAGTGTTGACCTGCACAGACATGGGCGAAGCGACTGGCCGTCGACCTTTCGCGCCATATCGCTTTTGTTTTGACCTGGGATTAGAGATAGGAGACTGGGCTAGACAAGCGCGTTTCGGGGAAGGGAACTCTTCAACGTCGTCCTGCGCGGTCCTTTTCTTAGAAGACTGTGGTTTGTCTTCCCCTGTGGTCTCCTTTGTACCAGACTCTTCCCGAGATGTGTCCCGAATAGGCACCTGTGCTTCTGACCTGAAGAAGTAATTAGTCGCTGCTACTTTGACTATAATTGTTCCGCACACTTTGCAACAGGCACAACCTTCGAAGCTGTGACAGCTTCTTCCAAAATTTCCTTATGGGATTTTCCTTCTGTGCTCGCTAATTTTTCAGCTTTGAAATCCAGCTTGTCGACATTTTCGTGGTCATCATCAGAGACGATTATCTTAAGTTTGGGTCGGACTATTCGAGGTTTGCGCTTCGGTAAGGCCTGCTTAGTATCACGATTCTGAACGGGAGGGTCATCCACGTCAAGTCGCTGATCGCCAGCTTTCGGGATGTAGTTGGCCACCGAAACCGAATTTATGGGCTTCGCAGGTGGCTTCATCGATAAGTTGCCGTCTCCATCCAGGAAAACAGTGCTCGGAAGTTCATTGGAAGGTAATTCAGTCACCTCATTACGATGACCGTCACTAAGTAAGGAAGACAGCCCGAAGTGCGGCGGAGGCGAAGAACTACCGTTGATATCATTCGGTGGATCGGATCTCCCGTCTGCAAAATAGGTATATGACTACGACAAAAAGATTGTTTGGAAACGTACGTTTAGCCATGTTCTTAAGCTTCGCAGCCTTTGCTTGCTGGTACACGATCGATTTAATAAAGTTTCAACAGAGGAAACTTTAGACATACCCATTCGGCATTGTCAGTTATCTTCACCACGTCCGGTAACAATTCACTTGGTGCTTTTGAGAGTTTTCTGTGGGCAGGATTCTCCACAGTCTGGGAATGATCAGCAACGGCTAATACAGATATACGGGAAAAACCAACCAATTTCCTGCGCCGCACGGCGGACCAAAAGTGACTGGCTTTCGCTTTGCTAATAGAAAATGAGATTATATAGAATTCCTGCTGGGCGAGAGGCATAGCGCTATTGCCAAGAATTGGTGGCTGGTTGACCTTCACGACGACTTTCATCTGATCTTCGCCATGTGCCGAGACCGTAATCAATACTGCACTTGTAAATAGGATCTGCAGCGTTTCAACTTTCTCGTCCTACACCCACGTTAGTAGAGAGAAGACGAGAAAGAGGTTATGTTTAGATACTTGATCAAGATTGGCCAAGAAACTCTTGTTATCCACAAACAGCGAATCAGAAGTAGCCATCGGAATAGACTGCACCTCAAGAAGGGATATCTCAAAAGGTTGCGGTCTAAATGTCCTCAGGTGAAAGAAATAGAATTTTAAAGATACCGAACTTACGATCTGATGTCAGATTCGGCAAGTATCTTGATGATTTTTGTCGTCGTGCCATTCCAGTCTGGAGTAATCGCCTGCAAAGTCTGCAGAATTTGTTCGGTGCATTTGAAGAAAGCAGGATCAAAAACGGTCTTCAGGAATTTATTCCTTTTCTCTTTCCCGCCCTTTGAAGAAGGTATGAGTCTGCCCAGTAACTCTAAGAGAGACTCCAAAGCCAAGTAATCTGCCAAGTATGTTCAATTTTTGTCACACTAGAGAAGCATGGAATGCTAACTTTTAGTTTCTGCGATTGTGCGACCAAGGCGGTGGCTCCAATGTGAATTAACCACATGTATGCTGCCATTATCAGAGAATCTCGCACCTGCCGATATCCTTGTCTCGCAATTTGGCCGCATCTGCACCAGGAGGCCCCAAGGTCTCGCCGAGTAGGAGATAAACCTTCGAAAAAATAATCAGAGTAATTTCAGTCAAATGGAATCGACTTCACATAGGATAATAAATTTCCGTCGAAAGAAGAAAGCAGCCCAGAGTCGTCACAGAAATACACCGCGCATAGAGTCGGATGCAGAGCCGACGCAACAGCTTCACGGCTTTTCTCTGGACGTGGTACATCAATCCAGGTGTACAACTGATCAATCAAGTGACTGACTGCTAGGATGGTTTTCAAGATAGTCCTGGGGAACGAAAGGATGAATAATCGTTCAAAAAAAAAGAAAACCAAATTGAAGTTATGCATACCAATACCCCGGAAATTGCAGACGTTGCGAGAGGCTCCCATAAGTTCGGCTGATTATATTTTTCACTCTGCAGAATAGGGACGACTTTCTCGTAGTGGATAAATTTCAAAACAGCGACCACGTAGTTGAGCGTTGCTGGTAAATAGCCGACGAATAAGGGCTGCAAACTGTGTCGTAAAACGTTTGAGAGGCCTTTAAATGTATCAATGGACGGTGATGACGAGTCCTGGCAAAATCAAGTTCAGCAGGAGATTTCGCCTACACATAGGCATACTCACCAGAAGGGTGATGGCAGAAGAGAGTTGGGCAATGGCATCTTCAACGATCTGACTTTTCTTACTTGCTGGAATGCGTTTAAACTGATTCAGGCTTGCTCTGATAGCATCCATCTTGAACTTATAGCCAGGCGGTGATCAAAACAAAGGAAGATTGATCATTTGTTACTATTTAGTATTATTGGCACGTGCATGTCTCCTGTGACCGGTCCGTCTGTAGAAATTACTATCACTGTCAGTAACCTACCCAGCTCAAACTAGTGCACCGATACAGAGTGATTCGCCCAACTATTATAGCTGTTTTCAAACCATGATCTGGTACCACATTTACTTAGTGACTTTCTAAATTTTTGAAAATGGTAATCATTTAAGTTTAGTCGTCTTTTAGAATCCTTTGAATATATTTTATGTACCAGATCAAAAATTAAAGCGTCCTGTTAATAGTTGGCGTGTACTTTTCATCAATTCGGCCAGGAAGCAAAGATTTGTATTTGGACACCTGCTATATATGGTAATAATTACTTGATGTCGGACCGGTCCACATAAGGTGACCTAATTGCCTGATCTGGGTGTCAAGGGTACACAGTCGAAAAGCCTGAATCATTCCAAGTGGATAGCAACCTCTGTCCAAAATAAAAGCGCAATAAGTTAAATAAACTCCAAGCAGCAGATGGAGACAACGGTATGCTTCCTTTCAGTCTTCACTAGACATAGATGGATGTCTCATTGTAGAATTTCAACAGCTCGATAGCTTGTTTGTAATCATGTGCGTTGCGTTATTCTGAACGTTGAAAGCATTTCGAGGATGGTTGGTGCTTTCAAAAGTGATTCATGCAGAAATGGTACGTCCCGTGAATGAATCAATCGCAGGGACCATTATATGTTAGTAGTGATGAACAAATTGACGAGATTTTACATGGTTGCTTCCAAGGCAGAATGGCATAATCTAGTCATCTTGTCCTTTAACTTCGAATGCATAATCCGCCAATGGGCAGTTAGCCCCATCACGTCTAAAAACCTGAAAGCGTGCCGAAAGAGGGTAAAGACATGCGACTAGTTGGGTAAGTTATCCAAACAACAAATTCTTTCAAAGCCGCCTGCTTCCGCTCAACAACAGCTTCACGCATCTGACACACACGGAATACGCTGGAAGTTGTACCTTGTGGCGTTTCTTCCCCCCAAAATTTCAAACTGTAGAAGACGCAATGAGCGTAATTCACAGAAATTGCTACTAAAACATACGGGGTATAAGCAGATGACTCAAATACATGACAGATCTCTGAGCGGCTCGAGCATTATATACCGTTTTGGTACAAGACGCACGAAGCACTGAGACGACTTCTCGAGACCAGTCATCAGGCTGAAAAATGAACTGGCGATCAACAACTGAATGGACTAACATTGCATTGTAATCATCAACCGACCCGGCCAGAGAAATTTCCCCATTTGCGGACATTATCTCTGTTGTCCATTCCGGTCGGGAATTTGCCAACGACACGGAAAACATCGACTTTATGCAGAGCATTTGTCCAAATTGCCATCATCGCGGATATTGAGAAGCCCTTGACAAAGCTGCGAGTCGGCGAGTCGGCGACTCCTCAGTGTCCCATGGTTAGCAGTTCACCTAGTAGAACTGCGGAAGGTTCTGGATCACAAACTTCCTACGCAGGACAATTAGCATGCCCTTCGTCACTCCCCTATTCCAGATAACATCTACTGCAAACTCGGTAGGACTCTTGGTGCCCGGGAAGAACAACTGTGTGGGCTCAATTTCGCGGATCAGCGTGACAGATGTTTGTTGGCAATCGGCGTAATTTGTAGTTTTCTTACCAGATAGGCGGAGGGTTCAAAATAGAATTGGACGGCCCGGTTGTTGTTGAATGTCATCATGTGGTCACCGTGGTGTTCTCTGGAGTCTTTCAATCGTCTGTAAGAACATGGCTTCCGGAACTATGAAGAGTTCGATGTCCACAGTGCTTCCGACTATTCGGGTATGTACCGCACGCGATCTGCTTATTGTCAAAGCCAATTGCTCGTCACAGTCTCCTAGATTTAGGCGTGCCCATCTTCGGAAGGTCGGCAACTTTTTCTCCCGAACAAATTTCGACTTATACGTATGAATTAGTACTCGTGGCTCCCAGACGTGTTTCGTATCAACGGGAGTGTAAGTAATGACTGCTAATCTACGCCAGCGCGAAATCCATTGTAACACTAGATCATCGGGAGCATCATTGGACCCGTACTTACTGTCACTTTATTCGCTGTGGTGGTTTGCTACGCGGCAACTAAGGGTTACAAGTTTGTCTTGACGAATTCTATAGTCCCACTCCTGTCTGTTGTGGTAAGCACTTCCCTTCGACACCCGTGGAAATAAGTTTGATATGTTGTAATCTTTACATAGGTTGGTTTGATCTTGGTGTTCAGGTAAGAATCACACCATTGACGATCTTGCTCATCTTCATTGGCTTCTGCAGGAATAGGTACGCTGTACTACCATTCACCAGTACAGGATTTTGAATGAGTTCCTTTCATAGTACTTCGTATGACCGTTACTGGGAAGGTCGCAAATCATTTGCAGGTGTTGTGTCCATAACCCGGAATATGTCGCGAATGATATGGGTCAACGTCGGACCACAAGCGACTCCTGCCGGCCAATCTCCAGTCAATTCGAAAGTCAAAATGGAATCACAAGCGGCACTCCGTAGGCGCAAAGTCGACGCACTACATCTCTGTCTCTCCTTTGTTTTTGCTACAAAACACTATCTACGCGGTGAAGATGGTTTAAATTACCCTGACTATCTGGGCGTCCTGCCTACTTCTTTTGGCCGTTTGGCGGGTAGACTCACGGATAATTATCAAACGACCAGGTCGAGCTCGGTTGCACCTAGTCAAGAAGGAGGTCTGAGTGGGACGGCCACTCCTGATTTGAACAAACCAGATGCAACGAAGCGGGTTCGGGCGAAGAGAAGCAAGCAGCAATTGACAAATCCGTCGACACCCCTTTTACATGATCGTAGGAGCATGGATTCTTATCTGTTCTCCGATGAAGCGTCTTTGCCTATACCACTTGTGTATGTGTCCCAGATCGTTGCTTCGTTTGGTTGTGCTGATGGGTTTGGTGTAGCATTGCTCATGAGTTGAGCCGAACAATTTATGGGTTCAGACGTGATGGTTATTTAGAGACTGTTGGTCCTGCTGGTCTCAACGCATTCACACAACAGTGGTTTTCTTCCTTTTCATCTGTTTATAATTGTTGTTTATCTAAGAATTCAGGATCTCAGGAATGGTGGAACACATGACTGCTATGGAGCGTATAGCTAATACACCTATACCCAAATCTTGTAAGTCCTATGTATAAGGGCAAATTTTTATTTATCCTCCGCCAGATGCCATTCATTTGAAACAATGTGTAACTTTGTACCTTTTCGCTCTACCGATGACCTTAGTTCATGAATTGGGTTGGACAACAGTACCTCTTCTGACAGCAATTGCTTTCACCTTCATGGGTATTGAAGGGATTGCTGATGAAATTGAGATGCCATTTGGCACTGATCAACGTGATTTGCCGCTTGGTATGACCTATCGTTTTGTTCATCGCAACAATTTGTCTTGATCCACTGTTTTTAGACCGCTTCTGCCAGGACCTCAAGGAGGAGACTGCGTACGTGGGCTCTATCTTTGTCGATACACATTTGTGCTAACTTGAATGAAGTTTCATAATTGAAAGGCTCCCAGAAGGTGGCGAAGGATGGTTTGGATATGATGATGGTGAAGGCGACGATTGAATATGAAGACGAATGATTTTCACGATTTTGACGCTCTGAATCCAGTTGCATGAAATATAATATCCATTAATGTCTACTTAAATTCAGGAAGACAAAATTCCCCAGGCCCGTACGGCTATAGAGCAAATATGCATAAGTGACAACAATTGGTCAGTGAGTGAGCAAATACCTTGCTGGTAAGGGATGTAAGGCCTGCAGAATTTTCACTCGTGTGTCTGCCACTCTGAGGACCGCTTTTCGGCTTCTGACCCCTTTTGAAGCTATCAAGCACTTTTTTTGTCGTCTCCGGGGTGAGGTCCTCCTACAAGTTGATGAACATACTAGATTCAGGGAGCAAAAAGATGCTACACACATAAAAGTCATCTCCTACGGCCATCATGGGAGCATTGCTACAAGCACCCTGGCATTCAACCTCAATAACAGTGAATTTCCCGTCCTTGGTTGTCTGCCCAGGCTTAATGCCTCCCAAATGTTCACAAGCAGAGTTGAGGATGTCATACGCGCCTCGAAGCATGCAAGGGGTGGTGGTGCAAACTTGTACAAAGTGGTCACCGATAGGTTCCCTGTCCAAAAGAATAAAATAAAACCATCCAGCTCCATTGAGAGATCGGGAACGCACCGATTGAACATAGTGTAGAAAGTGGCTACCTCGTAGACACGCATAGGCGGCATTCCAAGATAATTGGCAATATAATTCATGACACTGATACTTGTCCATCCCTTGTTCTGTCGTTGGCCTAGGTCGAGGAGTGGAATGACGGCAGCTTTCTTGTACTGGGGGGGATATTTCGCAACAATATCTTGAGCGCGCTTCAAGTTTTCGGCATTGAATTCGAATGGTATCTGAAAGGTATATAAGAGAAAATTTAAACTATCAACTGAATTTACTCACTTTAGGGTTATTGTAGTTGGTATCTCGATGCTAACGAGGATAGTCGGCCTTCCCCGCTCCAAATTTTTGCGCAAAGGACGTACCACAAAAAGCGCATCTGATTTCCTCGACAGTGTTGTTGAGATAAACCTTTTCCTCGCGGCTATTCGGGGTAGTGGTAGTCTTGCAAGTTTTGAAAGCATTGTAACGAGTGCTACTTGAGTTGATGTCGACCGTTGACGAGACTCAGAGCAGTCGGAAGGAGTGAAGCACGTGATTGTAGGCCAATCATCTAGCGATTCGATGTCAGCCAGCTTAGGTATCACGAACGCGTTCGTGGGCTCAAATTTTACAGATGTATGATAATGTAGGTCCTGGCAACTCGAGAGTTGCTTTCACTCTCATCTTTACGGGCTGTTGGAATATACGGAGGCATTCAAGTTTCGAGCGTGATGTGTCTCTGTTGCCTTTTACCCTGTTGTCCAATTTAGTGGATATATTTGTGAGATATAGATACCGTCATCTACTATAACAATACCTGTTTCAGAAATGGAAGGAGACCAACCGTTTACGACGTTGAGAATATTCAATAGGTGCCCTTTTTCAGCAGCGCTTGGATTCAGAAAATTCTTGTGTTCCATGGTCCACGTTCGGGCACGACGAAACAAATCCAATTGTTGTCTGCATAGATGTGTTCAGCTAAGTATTCGAACCGGACATATATTGAACAATCTGTAGGTCTCCATTGGGAAATAACTGCCTGATATGGTAAGTAGTGCACGTGTGAAGTCGGTGCTGTGCGTCCTGCAGTTTACTTGGAAGACATACTTGACAAATAAAAATTACCAGGAAGCATTGGTTCCATTAGGCACATTTTGCAGCATTTAAAATTTGATTAAAATGCAAGTCGACAGGGAAGGCACAGAATGAAACTGACCACACCGCACACGACACTTGGACCCACTGAAAGTTGTTTTCTAGATAAACTCTCCTGCAATATATTTGCATCAATTTTCTGCCTCCAAAGACAGACAGAACGCCTTCATACCTTTGAAAATCCATATTATAAATCATGAACCTGGGTCAACTTTGGCACTATCAATATTGAGACTTCACCAAGGGTGTCACCGTGTATCCAACATAGATCTCCTCCACTTAGATGAAAGCTCATCTACCTTCAACAAAACACCGGCAGCTGCCCGACTTAATTGAGCCTCCTGTAAACCTCCACCACCAGGGACCTTCAACCCCTTCTCCAAGCTCGCAAACACTTTCCCAGCCCACTCACCAACAGCAAGCACCAGTGTCGTATGATCAAGTCCCAATATCTTTCCGCCATCAATTTCCAGTGCTCCGTTTAAAACAACAAGCGCCACCTCCAACGCAGCCGTCAGAACCGATGCTTCCTCCTGCCTCTGCTCTTCTCCTTCCTTTTCGTTTTCATCTCCCTCCAGTTCCACATGCGATATTGGCCTCGTTCCAATCGTCACAGCTACCTCTAGCGCATCGGGGGCGATGATGGCCAACCACGCAGGCGCATTCTGCGATGCATGCACCAGGACACCTAGAGTTCTCAAAAACTGAGCCAGCACGACAGGATTTAGTATCATCCCTGTACCGGCTCCTTGATAGCGCTCACGGCCTTTCTGAAACACCGTGCGTTCTTCGCGCACCTGTTCGTCACGTACAAAAGCCCAGAAACGGTTGATTAACGGCACGATGAAAAATTCGGCTGCGACGTCGACGAATTTCGTCTTATACGGCGCTTGCATGGGTTTGGTGAGATGGGAGAAAGGGTTGAGCGGATCGTGTGGGGCAATTTCTGTTATTCGGTTGGGTTTCTGAATACGGAGCCTTCGTTCTCGAATGAGTTCAGGATGGTGTTCTGCTGCAGAGCGCTCCGTGCTTAAGGAGTTTTGGCTAATTTCGTCCATGAGAAGTGCGACAGTGTTAATATTTGACTCTCCAGTTGTGGTATACCTATTGTGAAGCGGCGCTGGGAGCATCTTGCTAGGGAAAGCCGCCTTCTCAGGCGGTACGAGTGAAGGAGGGACAGGCAACGATGCCAGCTCTCTTGCTCCGATCGCAAGTGCAGTCATTGCTACGAACCGTTGGTCGGTAGAGTATTGATTTTTGAAGAACTCTTCTATCAAAGCTCTGTTTGTTTATAGGTGAAATCAAGTCGTGTATGAAAAATGAGTAAGGTAGACCTACGGTGCAGCCTTTTTCGGCGCGCAGGCCACGAGAGCGTTGACCACGCCCTGCCGTTTCTCCACAAAGTTGTCGAGTTCAAAGGTGTTGTTCAAAGGCAAAAACCCGTATATCAGATTCAAAGCATTTTCATCTGCATGTAACAAAATCGGTTATGTAGAACAACAGGTCATTGATGAACATCAGGACATACCAAGCTCCGTCCCATACACCCTTTTCTTCCTCACCAGTTCTTCTGCGACGTTCAGAGCCATTTCGATTCTATCAGCCTCATGCGGTTCATCTGACTTCTGTACTTGCATCCCAGATCCTCTCAACAAGTCTCCCAACTGCGCCAAGTAGACCGGCCGTGGTACTTTCTTAACACCGACATTGAGACTGGGGTCCTTTTCTATCTCGTCCAGATGATCGGAAGAAGGTGAAGGTGAGCGAGAGGAATGCAGAGAGGCATAACCTGTGAGGGAGTCGTCTGAGTCGTATGTGTCCGGTTTACTTGTCAGTGAAGGTCGAATCGGATAAGATCCAGAGGAAGAAACCGTGGTCTGAGCCATAGTCTTTGATGCTGCCGAAGTGATTGTTTCTTCTTCCACTCCGAGAGTTTTGGTCTCTTCGCCTTCTTGTTGTTCGAGCGTCTCCAACTCCGCATCGCCATCCCGTTCTTTCATCAGACCCCTCACTTCCCTTGCCCAATCTAAAATACTGACCCGGCCCTCCCAATCCCCGAACTCCAATTTCTTGCCTGCCGACTTCGCCACTTCCTCCGCAGCAAGCATACCGCATCTTCTGACAGAGTGGTCCACATGAGAGATGTAAGTGCTCATACCGCGGATGAAAACGGGATTAGACACAAGAGATTGGATAGAGGGCGAGAAAGGCGGGAGATAGGAAAGTGTTAGAAGAAAAAGGGAAGTAGTATCTGTAAAATAAAGTTACGAGGTATTACGAGTTGGCATGAGAAAATACGGCTCACACTTGTGGCGTGATAATAAGGAATGTTTGATGAACTCAGAGGAGGCCCATGTCTCAAGTACTAGGTCTAAAAAGGCGTCCAGGGCTGTGCGCAAGAAAAAAAGTTAGTGGATGGCGCGCTCCAAACCAGAGGACACACCTTTCGAATCCCTTCCATTCCCAGAAACCCAACACACAAATACTCGGGCATGAGCCTCATTCCATTCTCTACTCATATTTAGCATGACGCCGCTCGCAACCTCCCAGAGTTCTTCCCTTTCGGGTGATGGTGTAATTCGGCCTACGAGACCCTCTAGCACTAACGTTTCTCGTTTAACCAAAGCACGTGTCGTTGCTTTGCCATCCAAAATCAGCGCATCCGAGAGGATTGAGAGGGATGAGAATAGTGACGTGAGAAATGATTGGAGAGTAAATGTCGGAAGAGAAAGGAGAAGGTCAGACCAAAGTTTGTTGCAAGATTCGTCGGGTGTTAAAAGAATGCGTGAACGGATTCGGGGGAGAGTGGAGAGAAAGAAAGAAGGTTGGGAGCGAGCGGTTGGTGGCCGTGGCGGAAAGAGCCCCGTGTTCACGAGTTTTGTAAGAAGGTAAGATAAGGCAGAAAGGTTTTCTTGGTGGATGTGAAGTTCGACGTCTGCTAAGGAAAGGAGTCCATACCTGCAGAACCTTTCGACCTCGCAGCTAATGAAGCGATCAACCCCTCCGTTCTCAGACTTAAATTGTTAAAAAACGCCGCGTTCTCCAACGAAGGTGGTATTTCGTTGGTCTTCTTACCAGCAAAAGCATTCGCGACCTTGACAGGGATCACGCACAGATCTCGAACACAATCCTCCCACTGCAAATTTCTCTTCGCCTCGTTTTTGACCTCGTCATCAAATGCAACCCAGAAAAGCCGATCCAATGGGTACTCCCTGGCTAACTTCTGTAAAAAGTTTATTGCATGTTCTGATTCCGTGAAGGAGAGTAGAGTTGCATAAGCACAAGACGCGATTCGACCTGCGATGGGAAGGTAATTATGTATGGAATCCGGACAAAAGTACTGTTCCACAAGTGGCTTTGCATCATTTTCCTGGAGAAGCTTGTCCCAGACTGGCAAGACGTTCGTGATCAGAGCTCGCTGGATTCGCGGAAGATATTTTCTGATACTTTTGTTTGGAGATGAATACTCAACGACTGAGTACACGCTGTCGCCGTCGAGGTAGTTGCGGTATCGCGGCGGAAGAAGCCCCAATGAATCTAGAGGCACACTGAGAAGCGTTAACAGAGTAGGGAAGTCTGTGATTGCATCAGAAGATTGCAGTTTGGACGCAAGGTCTTGAATAATCCGGGTCTGCAACTCAGAAGAACCCATACCAATGCATGCTGCTAAGGTAGTGGTGCCAAAGTCCGGTTCAGTCCGGTTCTTTGACCACTTTGGTTGAACCCTGAACCAGACCGGTGGTCCGGTTCAGGCCAACTGGCTGAACTCCGAACTGAACCTACAGTTCGGT
>Ga0307514_10001090_pt1 | contig 37969 bp, 49 predicted proteins | sample 16_EM_MG_FD_203088 | JGI IMG/M metagenome (GOLD analysis project Ga0307514, IMG submission 203088) | Populus trichocarpa ectomycorrhiza microbial communities from riparian zone in the Pacific Northwest, United States - 16_EM | ecosystem: Host-associated > Plants > Roots > Unclassified | place... | reverse complement strand
GGGGCGGCGAGCGTCAGAGAACGGGTGGCATTGGAAGCGTGTCGGGAGGTGAGGAGGTTGCCAAGGAGGATACCCGTTGATGGCGGGAGCAAATCCGACCGGGAAAGAAAGCAAAGACTGGCGAAGAAAGAGGCGGTGTGGTATTTGGGAGCTGTTCTGCAAACAAGCTCCAGTGCAGCTATCTCGGCGAGGATTGGTGACCGACTTGTGGACAGCGTAGGATTTGCGAGGCTGAGGACTGTCGAGAGGGAATTTATTCTCGGGTGGGGGAACAGTGGTTACGGGATAGCCGAAGAATAACCGACAGATCGGATCTTGCACGTGGCATCGGTCGAATTAACCAAATAAATATATTTCATTTCATTCTACTCCTCCTCCTCCGCCCCGTTTCCCTCCTCCTCTTGCGTATTTGCCCCGTCATCATGTCTGCTGCTTTTTCCTCCACCCTCAGATATCTCATCCCATCCCTCAACGCCCGCGATGACTCCTTCTCTAATCGTAAGTTTTCCTTGTCGTCGCCGATCCTCTCCGCTTTCTCACACTAGCCACCTCCGTTGTTTACAGCAGAGCTTGCTTCCCCTTCTTCCTCCGTCACCTCCCGTTCACTCCGAAGAAACGAACATCTCGCTGTCCTACTTCCTAAACATCTTTGGAAGGTCAACCCCCCTGTTCACCGTTCTCTCTCTACGTCTCATCTGACGTGTCATACCTCTCCAGCCAGATTCCCAGGCAATCCACTGTGACGTCTTCAACTGTCGCAAGCACTTCACTTTCTTTGACCGCAGACATGTGAGGTTGCTCCACCTTCTCCTCATATCCCCTCGGCTAATCTCGATTCATCATCAGCATTGTAGAAAATGTGGTGGCATCTTTTGCGCTGACTGCAGCCCTCACTCGATCCCTCTTCTTGACACCTCCAATCTCAACTTTATCCACCCTCCTCGAGGTGCCCCCATAATTGCATTTGAATCTCCTTGCTCTCCGATCGCCAGATCCAGAGTCTGCGTCGAGTGTTATGACCAGATCAACGGTCTCCCAGTCTTGTCAAGGACCCCAGATCTTTCCTTCTCTAGCCCGTTAACCTGCGACACCAAACTCCCTTATTCCTCAAACTCTTCTGTCATCTCTACCCCATCCGATTCCGTCTCCCATCTGCCCAGACCTGCTGTGAGGAGAATCCATAATCTCCCAGATTTCCCGCAAATCCCCCCTCCACCTCCTGCCCATGGCCTCGGATCGGACGATGATCTGGGCGAGCTAGCCGCTTATCCCCTTCGATATTCCTCTGCAATCTGCAAGAAGACTGGTGGCGGTCGTTGGTATCCCAAGAAGACGAATACCATAGAGGGCTATCGGATACCTGGATGCAAGGCACAGTATGAGATCGACATGGAGCGTGAGGAGGAGGAGCTCCGTCGTTTCAGGTTAAACCCCGTGTTCAAGGATGGAGGTTTGTGTTTGCAACCATGCTTTCGCTCTTTCCCGTTGTGCTCACAGCAACTCTCCCAGATTTCCAGTATCGTGCGCCCCGTGAGATGGAACCACAATCCCTCCGAGGTGTTGGTCCTCTCGTGCTTTCCACTTTCTGATTGCTATCTTGCTATCGATGTCACTCGCTTTCTCACTCTTTTCCTTTGGGTTACTTGGTCGCACTGCGCTTATACCGTACTCATGTGCTTCGCTCCCCTTCCGTTCTTGTCCATACTTATAGATGTTTTATTCTAAAGTAATACTCACCCTTGCATGTATCTCTCTTGTACAACCACCACCCCTGTCATATTTGTGTCCATAAATCGATTTGATTTTCCTGGCCCAAGCGCTCGATCGGTCATATACCTCCGTCTCTTAGCTTGCCATGTCCTCAATCCTATGAGATACTTCAACCGCATCTCAACGGTCTTTGCACGCCCTCGACTTCCATGCTCGCATAGTCCTGGTTTTACATCCCGACCCCTGTCATCGTTTGAGGGGGAGCACCTTCGTTTACCCGTCACTCACTACGTTCCGCGTTTCAATTGGAGGTTACGCATTCTTAGCCCCAAACCACCGCTCAGCATCTTCCGAAAGGTCCTCGAAAAGCGTGCACAACCCCCGCTCCCTACAGATAGCCACCCTTATAATGTCCACATCCAGAAGTACAAGGATCAGTCCGTGATGCACTGTATTCCCTCCCTACCCACTCGTTACTCACTTTCCCCCCAGTTTCCTCCCTCTCTTATCATCTGAGCGCGCAGAAAACGAAGCTGTCGTTAAAGACCGCCTCTCCAACTGGAGCTTAGATCGTCTCAAGCAAGAGGGCTATTGTGTCACCGACACCAAGGCGTATTGGGTGGATTTCCAAAAGGCTGGAAGACCTACTGCTTGTTTTGTGCTCGGCCCCGGTATCGTTTTCCCCACCCACGTCTTCGAGTGAGGCTTTGTCCTTTCCTTTCCTTTCTTTTTGTATCTGAACGTTTGCACTATCCAGGAGGGGATCACTCGTTCTCGTCTCCCGAGCCGACCCCCTCAAAGACGCCCCTTACACGGGCAACATCGTCGACCATAAACCAACCCAGATCAAGATTGCCTTCCAACAATCATTTCCAGAGCTTGAGAAGGGACGTTGGAGGTTGGGCCGTTCTTTCATTCTTTATGGTGTGTTGACCTCCCTCGATCTCTTCGCAGGTTAGACCTTGGTCAGTCAAACATCGCACACGACCGCATGGTTACTGCGATAAATCGCCTTTCACACGATGTGCCCGCCATCGAGCAGGCAACAGGCGATGAACAAAAGTATATACTTCATGGCACTCACCTTCGCCATATCCTCCTCGACTCGTTTTCTCCGACTTCGGAGGCCAACCACTCTACCCCTCTCCAGCGAGCGGATGAAGTCAACTATGTCTCTCACGAAACCCTCGACCACGGTAGCAGGGTCTCCGAAGACTTGGGAGGTGCTTTCAAGGGAGACATGAGAATAATGAGCTGGGCGAGGAGACATATGCGACCCAACCCTGTTCGAGTGGAGGGAGACCCATGCCTGCCCTTAAACGCCTCCCAAGTTGGAGCAGTTGCCATGATGATTGGGGAGGGCATGAGTCTCATCCAAGGGGTGCGTTCTCCACTGTATACTCCGGGGATTTGAGACAGATCGATTCATCTTGCCACAGCCCCCCGGCACCGGAAAAACCAAAACCATAATTGAAACCGTCAAACTTCTCAAGGTGAGCTTGGTTGTTGTTTATTGCGTCCGTCCTTTAACCTGTTGTCAAAGAAACACTTCGCCGTGGTGCATCCGATCATGGTTTGCACATACACTAACGTTGCAGTTGACAACCTGGTGGAAGGCTTTGTGAACGCAGGGCTGGATCCAGTTCGGATCGGCTATGGACAAATCAAGTCGACTGTGCAGGAGCATTCACTTGAGTTCAAGGTCGAGCAGCATCCCCTTTACCCAGAGTACAAGATCGTCTCGGAGAACTCGGAGAAGCTCGAGAAGGAGTTGAAGCAAACACATATTCATATCTCCAAACTCCGGGAGCAGGGAGTTCCCTCCAGCCAGCTCTCGCGTCAGAAATCTTGTCGGGACGTATTATACGCAAAAATTTCGAGGTCCAACTCCAGGAAGCAGGCTATATACCAGCAAATGCAAATAGAAGTACTGACTAGCGCAGATGTTGTACGTCTCTCCGCCTTCCGCATGGTTCGATGAGCTTATGTACACCCTCAGGTGTGCACTACCTGCATCAGTTCTGGGTCTCATTCGCTGAATGTCATGGACTTTCCTGTGGTTTTCTTGGATGAGGCCTCAATGTCAACTGAACCTGCCTCTCTCATTCCCCTCATGAAGGGTGTAAGTTGCTCGACGCTGCCCTGTTGCTTCTTTAATGACGGATGAGCTTTTTTCAGTCCCAACACGTCGCGCTCATCGGTGACCACAAGCAACTACCACCAGTAATCAAGAGCCAGGAGGCGCAATCGAATGGCCTCGGAATAAGCCTTTTCGAGCGTCTCACGGAAGAGGGGGGTATGCATCGTCCCGCTCCTTCACATGTGTATCACCAGGTTTGACCGCCTTGCTAGCTGTCCCCTCCGTCATGCTTGATATCCAGTATCGTATGCATCCGGATATCTCGAGATTCCCATCAGCAGAATTTTACGATTATTCCCTGTTTGATGGTACAGTTGATTCTGTTGGGAACGTTGCACCATTTTTGGAGCCACCGATTTCAACTCACCTGAGGGCCAACCTTGCTACTGGCAGCCGTCCCAGTCTTATCTTCCTTGACCATGCTGGGTCTGAATCCGTCAAGGACCGGAGCAGAGTGAATTGGAATGAGGCATACATCGTCTGCAGTATCGTCGAAGACCTCCTCCTTCACAACGAGGTTTGTCACTCAAACCATGCCGCGCGGTGGGCGTACTGATTCTCCCCTTCAAGGACCTCCACGGGTCGGATATCGGTATAATAACCCCATACGTGGCACAAGTTTCTCTCCTGAACCGACTATTCAACAAGAACGAGACAAGCATAGAGCGTTTCAAGCGGGTGCTAGGCGAACAGCGGGCAATGCAACTCGCTAACATAGAAATCAAATCTGTAGACGGCTTCGAGGGTCGAGAGAAGGAGGTTATCATCTTCTCGACCGTCCGCAACAACACTCGTGGACACATCGGTTTCCTTGCGGATAGACGAAGGTTGAACGTTGGTCTGACGAGAGCGAAACGGGGCCTGTTCGTCGTCGGGAGCATCACGACCCTGAAGGCGGGAAGGATCGACAGGGAGTTGGCGAACACGCCAAGCGCGGAAATGCATGGGAAGACAGGGAAAGGCGCAGAGGCTTGGAGACGTTATGTGGAGTTCTTGAACGATAGGGGACTGATTCTGGAACTGAGTGGGGAGAGGCTGCAAAGGGCGTTATACGGAAACTACGAGAAGGCGGGTGGGCTCATCGCTCATCGATAAGGCGCACTTTTGAGGATATAGAATATGACCTGACTAATCCAGATACGTGGTGGGATGGAGTGAGCAAGGACGAACAACATTGCCGGTCATGAATTATTGTCAGCGATGTCAAAACAACAGTAGTGTACGACAGTGTATATAGATATATATAAACTCATTCCTCAGAAGAGATACCATCCCCCAGATCCACTTCTTCTCTCAACCTCTTCTTCCCAGCTGATCGCACAACTGGCGATTCCTCCAACGTCGGAAACCCGCCGAGCCTCCCTCCACCAGTGAGGCCCCCAGAACCCATCGGGCTTTCATGCACACGTCGCGAATGCAACACACGACCGAGAGCTCCATCTTTTCTCCGAGTAGGGCTGTCCTGCAGCGCTGGCCGGGCGGCGATTCCCGAGACAGAGTCAACACGGCCTACGAACATATTAACGGACCCCGTATTTCTCTTCGAGGGAGTATGGAAGCCGATTCCAGTCGCGTTCGTGCGAGAGTTATAGGACCAAGGTCCAATGCTTTTTGGCGTGAATGTACTGAACTTCATCCCTCTAGATGGAGTTGTGGTAAGATCGAAGGCAGATTCCCCATCACCAACGTTGATAGAGAGGTTTGGTGTCTCGTAAATCCGTGCGAGTCCACTCGATGGGTTCTGCGGTGTCGAAGGATCGCCCCTGTTAGAGTATGCCGTCGAGGAAGAACCAGAAAGTGGCTCGAAAGCAGCGCCGCCGCGGGTAGGTGTCGATGGGCGGGCATGAGGACGCCATGGTGGGAAAGGGGAACGGTCCGGATCTCCAACGAAAAAAAGGGGATCTTTGGGTGAACTTCCTGGACAGTCGTCATCCGTTGGAACGATAGTAGGTTCGGAAGAAGGGATTGTGGGTTCAGGAGTAACGGTTCTGCGAGTGTCCTTCACACATCCAGTACAGTACCAAGGATCGTTCGGTCCACCCAGTTCTCCAATATTCCTGACCCCGATGCACCATAGGTGGTACCACCGTTCGCAGTCATCACACCGCACCAAACCGCGGTCCTTGACCTTCCCTTCGCAAACGCAGGAATCTTCGTCTTCCCCACTTCCCGAGTTATCACTCCAGAGGTTGGGGTGACGTGCCTGCGAGGCACGACGGAGAGCCCGAGTTCTCACGGCGCGTCTTGATAAGAGTGCAGCTCGAGCATCGGCCGGATCGCTAGGGAAGACCATAGTGCCTGTCCTCCGTCGATCGGTCGCCTTGATTGGGACCATCTTCCCCCTACCCCTCCGGCAAGGCATTGGTGGATGTTGGTACAACTCCCCCCAGGCAGAAGAAGGCATGATTTCTTCGCCCTCACTTTCCGAGTCTGATTCCCGATCCAAGAACTTTTCTATCCAGCGCATCTTCTCCGCTTGAGCCTCCCAATGAGCACGGGCTAGCTGGTCAGTCTTGAGAGACCATGGGAATTCTGCGTCAAGCCAACCTGGACCAATCGACGTTGTGTCCACAAGATCGTGTCGGGGACATGGAAAGTCTTGCTTTGAGGGTGGCACTGTCCCATTTCCATTCCCTTTGAGTTTCCGTCTGCCGACGGGTCGTTTTTGTCGCGCGGGATCCAACGTTCCGTGTATACTTGCTTCCTCTTCCGCGTCGAGTAGAATCCTGCCCCTACCCTCCACATCGACGATGCGAAGTTTTGAAGTGCGCGGAGCGGGATTTGAGAAAGGTTCTAACCGCTTCCGCTTCCTGTTCCCGTTTTCCTTCTGTGGGGGATCACTTGGAGGAAGAATGGAGGGCGTGGTTGATGGATAGGGTTGGTGAGGCGAAGGGATTGCAGAGATAGGGTGACAAAGCCGATCGAGAGTCTGCGAAAACCGACCATTATAGTTGACCCCGCTACGATGAGCATAGCCATTGATCATTAAGCTCTCTTCAAAACTCTCCTCGGAGGTTTCTTGGAAAAACTTCAACCGTCTACCTCTCGCGGGTGTCTCGGTTACGCCAAGGGATATGGGGACGTAGGACTGATCGCCTAGAAGCGAGGAGTTGTCGATGGGGGATGGGGTTCGCTGGGTCCGTTTCAGGTAATCTGGGCGATGGAAATTGGTTTCCTCGATTTTTGAGAGGTGGGGGTCAGTGGGAAGGTTGGTTTCACTGTTCAGTACGCGAAGAGGGGATGGAGCGATGGGTGGTGGTTGGGTCTGGGCATTGTATTGGGAGAAGACATCATTTATTAAGACGGGGTTGAGCGGAGGGACAGAAGAAGGAGAAAGCTGAGGGTTTTTCCGCGGGGTTGCAATTTTTGTGGGTGTTGGTTCTTCAGTAAGGATTCGCTCAACAAAAGGGGATGACAATCGGGATGGTGGCGCGGTTGGACGAATTCGAGTCGGAGTTGCGGTCCCAGATTTAGGTCTGAGAGCATTAAACGAAGGTGAACAAGCGGTGGAGAGGGAGTAAAAGGGAAACATACGAGATTGTTTGCCTGGGACTGGATGGTCTAGCCGATCCCTCAGCGCTGGGTGAGAATTGAATTTGAGAACACTTACCGTCGTGGAAGAGAAGATCTTCTGGTACGAGCAAGTAGAGGACTGAAGATAGTGTGAGGGGAGGACGAAGGAAGGAGAGAACGGGGCAGACCTTGACTCTGGGGTTATGAAAGTGGAGGGATACTTCTGGTCACACTCGATGGTTTGCGTCATCATTGAGGCACCTCGAAAAGGTCTGTGATGTAGTTAGATCACAACTTTAGGGCGATTGGAGGACTGCGCACTCTGTGGCGGGTGGGGAGTAGTCCTGTCCCTGGACGTAGGTAGCACAAGTATTGGGACTGGAGGTCAAGTGAGCAAACAGCCGGGTGGTCCAAGGGTTGGATGGGCTTGCCTTTGGGGCGTTAAAAGCTGCGAACTGCTATGAGATTGGATGTGAGGCTTTGGCTCTGTGGATGGATGAGATACTCACTCTGGAGAGGACATGGGGGACGGAAAACTCCCAAAGTTCAACTAAACTTCCTGGTTCGACGAGACTGCACGTGATCGCGGCATCGATCATAAATGGTGATAACTGCCCTCGAGTTCTACTGTGGGATAGGTACAAATCTCTTCTGTTCAACGGTCACCGCTCATGTAGATTTGCAGGTGGTCTTCATTATGCCCTCAAAAAGAGCTCAGTCGACGCTCGAGTCCTTGCCGCCTTTGATTGGGATCAGCTCGCTTCCAGAGTGTACTCCCATAACTTTCCAGAGACTATTGTGAAACAGGTCCACGTACTCCCATCCACCCGGGTTGAACTGCAACTGAAAAGGAAATAGGTTGATATATGTACACTGACCGCCGAGTATCTAGCAACCTATGCAGCCGATCTCTGGCTTCTATCCCCCTCCTGCCAGCCCTACACAATCCTCAACTCGATGCCCAGGGACAGTAGCGACCCCCGGGCTAAATCGTTCCTCCATCTCATCAACGACGTCCTCCCGTCCTTGTCCATGTATAATGCTCTTCCCAGTCGGCTCCTGATCGAGAACGTGGCTGGGTTCGAGGTAGTTCACGCCTCCTTCTCTTGCTTTCTTACTGAGCTTCGACCGCAAGACATCCTTAACGAGGCACACGTTGCTTACAGTACTTCCTCGCATTGGATACAATATCCTCGAACTCCTCCTCACGCCGTTATCGTTTGGAATTCCCAACTCTCGCCTGCGATATTATCTCTTAGCCCGATTAGAACCGTTCTCTTTCCCAGGTGAAACTCCCACTGCGGGAATCCTGAGACACATCCCAGGTTGTGGAACAGATTGGGTAGACGATAGGAGTGAGGTAACCCCCCGTACGAGGGCGGTTCGAGATTACCTTGATCCTCCCGGATCAAGCTTCACCGACTATACCATACCCCCTCGAGTCCTCGAGAAGTGGGGAAGACTGTTCGACATCGTTCTGCCGTCCTCACACAGAACATGCTGCTTTACCAGGGGTTCGTAAATCCTGCCATCAGTCCAGTCGACCCTCTGAGCCATTCACAGGATACGCAAAGATGGTCGAACGAACTGGTTCGATCCTTCAGGAGAACGAGTCACTGGATGTAAGTCCCGAATGACCCGGTCTATGAGACTATGGCCAACCTCGTAAACACAGACCAAGGAGACATTCGATCGTTTCCTCCAAGCACAGGCTGGAAGTGATTCCAATCCCACGGCGATTTTGACTCCCTTGCGTCTCCGGTACTTCTCGCCAGAGGAATTATCGAGACTTTTCGGGTTCGGTACCGACGCCGGACCGTTTACTTGGCCAGCAGAGGTTACCACGAAGAGTAAATATAGGTTGATAGGAAATAGTGTGAACGTCCACGTAGTCGCCGAGCTCATCAATTATCTCTTCGAGTGAACATACAATCACTGGTTAACCGGTTAAAGTTATCACTTAAGCGCGACCGAACCCGTGATCGGCTGCAAGTCCGAAGGGTAACTTCATCCACGCCTACGACAATGTCCGATTTTAAGAAACGGAGGCAAACCTTCATAATCGGTGTAGGGTGTACCGCGTTTGTCAAGGTGAGTGGTTACTCTCTCCCATGGCCCATTGGGCTCAATCTAGTCACCCTTTCACAAAGCCCAGGGGACAGAGAACGACAGAGGATGTTAGTCCGCTTCCAACGGCCCCAGTTCACGGACTAAGTCGCTTTTAGATGGGACTAGAGGCTGCGACCAAAGCACTACTGGATGCAGGTAAGGCAACCTGTCTCTCCCATAATATGATTTAATGGGTGAATCGTGTCCAGGTATCACATACGACTCTATTGAGGCAGCTCATGTTGGGTATTGCTACGGAGACTCCACGACCGGCCAGGTGCTCATCCCTCCCCGGGAGTTCTCACGACGTGCTAAAGTTACTGATTAGCGGGCGCTGTACAATCTCGGGCTGACTGGCATACCCATCGTCAATGTCAACAATAATTGCTCAACGGGTTCCACAGCGTTCTACCAATCCAACAACCTTGTGAAATACGGCGCTGCCGAGTGCGTGATGGCTCTAGGGTTTGAGCGTATGGCACCGGGGTCTTTGGCATGTTCAGCAGCATTGCTATATCTCACTCTTCTCTGACGACGCTCCCAGGGCACTCACTTTCCAGATCGGCAAAGTCCACTAAAGCCTCTCGCGGATCTTATAGAAGAAGTCGAGAGTGCATCTCTCGGTGCAAATAAAGGACCCAGCGCGGCAAGGTTCTTTGGCAATGCCGGTACTGAGTACATCAAGAAATACGGTGGAACTGTCGAACATTTCGCCAGGATAGGTAATGATTCCCATCCCCTATCCCCCCGAAAGACTTCCCGACGCCCCGTTTGAAGCCTCCAAGAACCACAGACATTCCTTGAACAATCCGTATTCACAGTTCCGTAATGGGTGGAGCACCGAACAGGTCATGGCCTCGCAGCGAATCACTAACGAACTCACGAAATTCATGTGCAGCCCAACATCAGTGCGCATCAATAGTATTAAATTCCCTGGCTCGAAAGGTTGACTCTCTCAAGGACGGTGCAGCATGTTGTATCATTGCATCTGAGGATTTTGTCCACAAACATGGGTTGGACAATCAAGCGATAGAAATCATGGGGAATGCATTGGTGACCGATGGTGTTGAAACGTTTGAAATACGGAGCGCAATAGAGGTCGTCGGTTTCGCCATGACACAACGATGTGCCGACGAGGTTTTCTCTCAGGCGGGGTTCCCCAAGGGCGAGGGGAGGGACCAAGTCGCAGTCATTGAACTCCACGATTGTTTCGCGACCAACGAGGTGAGCTTCTCATATTGTCTGAGAACCGCTCTAATTGAATAACAGTTAATCACATACGATGCCTTGAGACTCTGTTCACCTGGAGGAGCTGTCGAGTTGATCGAACGGGGTGACAACACTGTATTGTCGGATTGCAATTTATTTGCTCTCTGATTTTCTGACATGGTATGATCAGTACGGAGGCAAGTATGTGGTCAATCCAAGTGGCGGCTTAGAGGTGAGCCCATACCCCCACGTCCTTCCACATAACAGGTCCTATTCCTTTTAGGCAAAGGGTCATCCCCTGGGCGCAACGGGGCTCGGAATGCACTTTTACATCACGATGCAGCTGCGAGGATGTAAGGATCACCCGATGCGCAGTGTATACAAAATCTAACGAGCTGTGAAGGGGCCGGTCCGATGCAAGTTCCCGGGGCAACAGAGAAATTCGGTTTGATTCACAACATCGGGCTTGGTGGTGCTGTGGTCTGCAGTTTGCTTCGTCGGCCTCAATTCTACAGAGCGGGTGGCGAGACTGGCATTAATAGGTGAGGCTGTTAAAGTACGTCCAACTGGGTGTCGCGGCTAAAGATCTACTAGGGTGGGATATAATCACGGACACATTTGTCGGCCGGTGACAATGTCTGACGTTCATAGGGTCAAATCGATACGATCATCAAATTTCGTACTAGAGAGAGCAAAGCTCTGAAATCTCTAAATGCGTAGATACATATGTACCTCGAAGCCCACCAAGAATGAGTTCGAATGTTTCCTAGACCTAGCCGGAATAACCGAAATGTTTCACTCCCAGGATGGAGATGTTGAATAATTGGTGGTGCCGTTCCTCCCGCCGTGTGCAGGGCTGGTCGGCGACCACTGTGGCGATGTAGGACTATAGGCTGGAGATGCGGGTGCTAAAAAGAGACAACATCAGCGTTGATAGGATGGCTGGAAATCAACTTACAGTAGGTGGGTGAAGTGGGTGCTGGGGGGCGGAAACGTATCAGATAGGGGAAAATCGGGTAGGGAAGGAGAAATTTACGAACAATATTTCGGCGATGAAGGTGACGCCGGCGACGTGGGAGAGTACTTGGGGGACGACGGGGACATTTGGACCGGAGCTATTGAAGGTCGTTAATTCGCGGACATGTGGTTTTTGAGTTAACTCACAAGCTAAGCATTGGCAAGGGAGGGGAGCAGGGAACGAGTTAGTAAGATTAACATAGCGGGATACAACACTTGACTAACTTGGGGAATCTAACGGGAAGGTTAGTAAGAGCTCTAGGTGATGCGGGGGAGGACTCACACCGTGGAGATGCCGGACTAAACGACGGGCTTGTAGGGGAGTACCGCGGGGAGGTGGGACTAAAGGATGGGGACTGGGGACTATATCGGGGGGACGTAGGGGAGAATGATGGGGAGGTTGGGGAGTAGCGAGGGCTCGTGGGGGAATAGTTTGGTGAGGTAAGGTTGAGTGCTGGGGAAGTTGGAGAATAAGTCGGAGATGTTGCACTTCGTGAACGATCGAAGAATGGAGATGTGGAATATGGAGATGTCATGAACGGTGATGTGGCTTGGTAGGGGGACTGGGCGGGCACGTATGGTGAAGTTGGCGAATACACATTCGGGGAGCTTGGACTATATGTAGGAGGCGCAGGCGACATCCCGCCAGCACCTTTGGGACTCTGGCCAAAGCCCAAGTAGGAGAAGTTGGCCGGGTCATCGCCACCATTGACGGCCAATGGCGAGAATGCTGCCGCTTCTGCCCTGAATGAGGCATCGTGCCACATGGGAGAGTTGCTATCGTACGGTGTCATCGCAACTTGTCCGGGAGTCATACCACCATCTGCTTGGACGGCAAGCATGTTTTGAGCTGGTAAACGGTGATCTACGATGACGTCCTTCAGCATGTCAATGTCCAAAGCAAGGTCGAAAGAACCCGTTCCCATAGGCGCCATCTGCCCGAACATCACGTTTTCAGCGATACCGTGGCAGTCGTCCTTCTCTCCCACAGTGGCAGCTTCCATGAGAATTTCGACGGTCTCCTCGAAGGAACATCGCATGAGGGCCCCAGTGTCCGCACGATTGATACCGTGCCGGGTGATTGCCATGAGAGTCCCCCGGTGGGTCATCAAGTCGCAAAGCAGGGCGAGGTGTCGATAATTGACGTATGAACCATCGAATTCGATAACCTTCCGGAGCTCCTTCATGATAGCGGCCCGGGAGGCTTCAATCCCAAGGACATTGAATATCTCCACACAACTGTTGGAATACGTCCGGCGGAAGTCCACGCCCTCGATGCACATGACGGTCTTCAGATTGACGCCATCGGTTTCTAGCACCCATTCCTTCTCTTCGCGCGCCTTGATGCCACCCTCTGGTGTGATGACCACCTTATCGTGTTCCTGGAGGAAGACCCGTTCGATTCCCTTGACACCACGTAAACTGACCGAGTCCAACATCGTGTTCTCCAGTTGACGCAAGAAGACGTCTTCTTCGACCGTGCCCATCCCATCTTCGTCCTTGTCCGCTCCGCCCAACACACGACAACGAATCACCAGTTTCTCCGAGTTGTCTTCACTCCAGATGACAAACAGATCAGTTTTGAAGCTTTCAGCAATCCTGCCGGCCACGTAAGGCATCGAAAGTTTGCGGTCGATCATCTTTGCACGGTCGAGCTCGAGGCGAAGGAGCCACGGTGATTGGAGGTGGAGTTTTGATTCCACTTCCTCGTCAGGGATAGCGAAAAACGATTCCACGAATATACTGTCTTCCTCGATAATGGTAGAGCTAGGGTCTGGATCGTACCATATCTCGACTGCGGCTGTGACCGTGCGCAAAGTGGTGTACGCAAGCTCCTGTTGTACGTTCTTGGCAAGAATCGGATCCTTGGCGATTTCCGGCTGGAGGTAGACGGATAGGGACGGCGTCTTGATGTTCGTGGCAACGTTAATGATCTCCTTGAGGCGAGGAACCCCCAAAGTTACGTTTTTGCTCGAGACACCAGCGTAATGGAACGTATTGAGTGTCATTTGCGTTGCGGGTTCCCCGATTGACTGCGCCGCAAGGGTTCCACACATCTCCCCGGGATGAGCGATTGATTGATTGAACTTGGTCTCGATTTCTCCTAAGACCCAGTCAAACGCCTCGCGGTTGAGGTGGTGCCTCTCTAAAACCCGCCTGGTGCTGAAAGTGGCTCGGAGGTGCATCCTGAAAGCCAAGGTTGCGTTCTGTTGCGCCTCAAGGCTGAGGGGATCGTCACCGCGGACAACAACAAGTCGTTCCAATAGGGCTTTAAGGGCGTCGATGATGTATGCGGGGTCCAAGTCGCTTGGCTTTCGAGCGTCGATGTGGAAGATCTGTTTGGCATTTTCGACGATTCGGTGAAGATTCACTGGTAGGTAGTGGGGTGTACCCGAATCTTGTTGTGGGAAGACGAAATAGCGAAGGAGGTTGCGGTCCTCTACGAGCTGTTTGTATTCCTCGTCTAGTTTGGCTTGTAGCTCGAGTGAGCTGTCGTCGATCCCCACTTGAAGGGTTCCTGGCATGAAGCCTCCAGCCGGATCAGTGACATCGACGCGATATTGGTGGGCGAACTCCTTGTTGTTGAGGGCGAAAGTGACAATGCTCTGACGCTCGATAAACGCTCCGTCCATCCCGTCCTCGCCGTAGACAAATTGAACAAGATCCCCCAACGAGTTGCGCACTGTCCCATCATAGCACACTTGAACGTCTTCGAGGGCCTTCACCAACCGTCGTTGGATGTACCCCGTCTCAGCAGTCTTGACCGCAGTATCGATTAGCCCTTCCCTACCGGCCATAGCGTGGAAGAAAAACTCTTGAGGAGTCAGACCGCGTAGGTAAGAGTTCTCCACGAAGCCTCTGGCCTCAGCGCTGAAGTCGTCCTTGTTGTAATGAGGGAGTGTGCGGTGGCGGAAGCCGAAGGGGATTCGTTTTCCTTCGACACTCTGTTGGCCTACGCAAACAGACATCTGGGAGATATTGATGAAGGAGCCTTTCGAACCAGCGACGACCATCTGTTTGACGTTGTTGTCTTCCTTCAAGCTCTTCTGTGCGTACTGGCCGGAGTGGTCTCGGGCGAGATTCAGCTCCCGCTCCACACGACTCTCGAAGGACTCGCGGATAGTCATCCCTGGTGCAGCCTTCAACCGATCGTGGTGGGCATCTTCGATGATACGAGAAACGTTGGATTTCCGATCGGCGATCTGTCGAGTAATGTAGGCCATGGTCTTCTTGTCGGCAATGGTATCCCCGATTCCGATGCTGAAGCCATTGTGGAACAACCAGTAGTTCACCACCATCTGAAGGCCAGTGAAAAGACCTTTTGTTGCCTCGGGGCCCTTCTCTCGGAAGACAACATGAACGAGGCCACCTTGAGATGCACCCACCGTCTTCTTCTCAACAATGCCGAAGATGATCTCCCCATTCTCGATCATGATCCCGTCGTCAAACACTGGGTTTGAAGATTTGGGGTCAGGTGAACGGTAGATATTGATTCCACGGGGTATACAGAGCGACAGGATTTGCTTCCCGGTCCAGAGAGGCTTTGGTTTTAGAATGGCTGGGATGGGAATATCTCCGTTCCAGTCTGGGACCCACAGCAGGATGTTTTGAACCTGAGTCCAGTCTAGGAATGCGTCGCGAAGTGTGAACTTCCGGATGCCGCATAAAGTATCCTGGACGATGCCCATGACTGGTTTGTTGGCTTGAGGAGAGATGATCTGCAGGGGAGGAGATTCGTCAAAGGTTCTGCGCTGAGGATTGTCCTTGTCCTACCTGCCGGGGTACCCAGGCGATTTGACTCAACTCAGCCCTGGTTTCCTCGCTCTGAGGAATACTTTGACAAGTGTCTTAGTCCCAAACCCTTCCTGATATCGAAGTCACGTACTGCATGTTCATTTCATCACCGTCGAAGTCGGCATTGTAAGGTGGGGTGCTGGTAACTATTGAGAAGCTAAGGGACCACTAACGTGCGGGTAAACTCACACAGAGAGATTCAGCCGGAAAGCTAAAAGAGGGATCAGAATGAGAATGTGGGGTGACAAGAGCCAGCGTGCGTACTGGAATAGGGCATGAGTCGTACACGGTGGCTCATCATGCTCATCTTGTGCAGACTAGGCTGGCGGTTGAATAACACAAAGCTGGGTAGGGGTTTAAAGGTCGAACTTAGGGTTGCGCATGCGGGGGAACGTACTCTCCATCCCGCAGATGTCTTTCAACGATCCAACCGTATTGGAGGAATGCGTCCGCCCGTTTATTGTAACGCAGGTCTATGCGTTCACCAGTGTCTCGCACAACGTATCGGGCACCAGGATAGGCCGTTGGACCGTTACGGACAAGCTCCTGAAGATATGCAATATTGTGCGGTGTCACTGATATTGGCAGTCAGCAGGAGAGCGGTGGAAGAACAGACGACGAACCTCGTTCAGGATACGTCAAGTTCATAGCGATGCTCCTCGGTACTCCAACTTCATCGAGCTCGAGATTGGGGTCGCCAGTGATCACGGTTCTGGCAGAAAAGTCCACACGCTTCCCCATGAGATTGCCACGGAGTCGACCTTCCTTCCCTTTCAGACGGGCGCGAATCGCTTTGACAGGACGTCCGGATTTCTGGAGGGCCTGTGGAATGCCAGCGATATCATTGTCCATGTAGGTAGCGACGTGGAACTGGCGACCTTCAATGAGCATAACTATGAGAGCAAATAATATGCGCGGACCTGGAGCAGTTGCTCAAATTCTGTGATGACATGTGCAGGGGCTCCCTCTTGCTCACATCTCCGGACATTTGCGGAGGCTTTGATGATGTCTCCCAGTTTATACGTCAGGTCATCCTCACTTCGCATGGTCCCACCATCAACGGCGATGCTAGGACGAACGGGAGGAGGTGGGACAGGCATCACTGTAAGGATCATCCACTCTGGTCGAGCATACTCATCGGACAAACCAAGCAGATGAAGATCCGCGTCAGAGATTTTACGGAGGACGGCATAAACCTCCGATGGAGAGAATAGTCGTTTGTCCGGTTGCAATGACTTCATTTCCTTGGAATACGGTGAGACACGAAAATTGGAATGAGTAATGGCGCGATCACCTCATCTTCATCCTTTGGCTTCTTATACTGCACAAATAGCTTCAACCCCTCCTTGCGGATTGTGGGTTGCACGCCGCCACAGCCACCATGCCCTTTCTTCGGTTCCTCGTTTTCGTTCCCTTCTGTTTCGTCCTTGGGCTCATCCGCTTCGCAAACCATCTTCGTCTTACAAAATGACCACACAACGGACATCCTCTTTTTTGGGTCACGAACATGGCGAATGCGGTCCGCAAAATTAGGATCCGACTATGGGACCCATGATGTGATCCAGGATGCAGGTAAAACGTCAGTGATGCATTGCCAAGGCGGTCGTGCTGAACAGTGGGACAAATCACGGAACCGGGGATAAGGAACTATAAGTGCAAGCGAAACGCCTTCGGAAGCGAGTCGCCATCTCTTCCAGCGCAAAGTAAACATGCGACTGAATCACGTTTTCGCACTCCTCGTTCAGCCCCCATTTCACCTGACCACGGGTCCTCCGAACCCCGAAGCCATGCAAGCCTGGAGACATGCAGTAGCTAGGGAAGGGAGAACGACCCTCGTAGCAGGGTTAACGTAGCACAGGCTTGGGGTTCCCCGGTTAAGGAGAGAGCCCCCAGAAAATTGGGTGGTGGGGAACGAAACGAGTAGAGGAAATGTTGACGCGACTCACGATGTCAGCCTTTAGCTTTCCACAATTAACACAGACACATTCTAAGATCTTCTTGACTTTCACAATGAAGCCTGGCGTTGAGTGGTCAGCAGACAATGAGAAAGTAATAACAGTTCTCATACCAGGATGAAACACAGGACGAGCCAATTCAATGTGCCCGAAGTGTCCAGAGCATTCGGACATGCCTTCCCCACACGTCTGACATTTGAAGTTTCGGTCTATAGTTCCCATCCTCGGATCCATCAATCCTCCCATTTTTGGCCGGTGTGTGGTCTCGTCCATCACCTCCGGATGCTCAACTTTCGCGACTGAGTACGCTTTCTGGGAAACATGAGCTCGAATAACGAAAAAAGGGGGAAGAAAACATACGATTTCTTCGGGAGACAGAATACCGAACTGAACTTCGCGTACTTTGCGGATGGGTGCCGCAGAATAAGCAAACTGATGACCTAGCATGGTTGCAAAAGCTGGAAGGGCCAGAAAAGGGGAAACTGAGCGTGAAAAACTACAAGCAGGGGCTGATTAAACGAGAATAAATCGAGGCCTAGTACTTTGGTGTGAAGGTGGTACGGCGACGGGCTGTGAAGTTTAGCGTCTAGGCAAGTGAAGGACGTCAGGAAGGACCAGAGCACGTGGAGCCAGTCGGTTTCGACGATAATCGCGAGCTGAAACGGGGTGCTGGACGGGGTCGACGTCCAGGACGATGGCGGTCTCAGCGCAAGGAATGTGTATCGAGAGAGCGGGCTGGCGTGTGTGGCTGACTCACGGCGGAGTCCGAATTTTTTTCCTTTTTAGGATACGGCGGTGACCAATACGCGCCCCCTCAGTCAGGCTGCGCGCAGACCCATAGGAATCTGTTTACTCTCGACACCACTAACATTGCAAACGATGACTTCCTTGGGAACATGGCTTTGGGGTACATCCCAACTCGATGACGCTATAGGTGTGTCTTTCAGAGCGATCCGTTCATCCATTACCGCTCACTCAGACCGTAGACAAGGCCACTTCAGAGCTCCTACCTGCCGGTTCCGAGGACATGGCCTTGAGTCTCGAAATTTGTGACCAGATTCGGTCCAAGTCCGCCCCTCCAAAGGAAGCCATGCGCTCTCTGAAGCGGAGACTTGATCACAAGAATCCTAACGTTCAACTATCTGCGCTAAGCGTACCACACATACTCATGTCAATAACTCTGGGCCTAACCTATGTCGCAGCTCATAGATCTATGCGTCAAAAACGGAGGCGATCATTTTCTCGCAGAAATCTCGTCCAAAGAATTCATGGATAACCTCGTTTCGATCCTCAAGTTCCCGGCTTTGAACTTACAAGTCAAGGCGAAGATTCTGAGACTGGTACAGAGTTGGGCATCCGCATTTGAAGGGAAACCTACGCTGGGTTACGTTTTGCAGGTGTACAAGACACTGAAGAGCGAAGGTACGAGGGCCAATTCCTTCCAAGAAGCTGAGTCTCACGAACCCACAGGTTACAGCTTTCCCCCACAAGACCCCGCGTCTACCTCATCGGCAATGGTCGACACTCAGACCGCCCCAGATTGGATAGACTCTGACGTTTGTATGCGTTGCCGTACGCCATTCACTTTCACAAACCGAAAGCACCACTGTCGCAACTGTGGTCAAGTCTTCGATCACCAATGTTCGAGCAAGTCGCTTCCTTTACCTCATTTCGGCATCACCCAGGAAGTCCGCGTTTGTGACTCTTGTTTCGTCAAGTTGACTAGGCCTAAAGATAAAAGGTTAGCCTTCTGGTTTGGGTTTCGACGCGAGTGATAAACCTGCTATGACACAGCTTTGATGTCCTGAAGACACCTCATCACCACGCCCGTGGCTCACGTAGTAAGGCCGTGCGAGATGCGGATGCGGATCTTCAGCGAGCGATACAACTATCCCTGGAGGAGGCAGGCGTTTCTGGAGCCCTTAGCCGCTCCGGTTATGCCCCTTCTCAGCCACCTTTAACAAATGTTCCTACTATAAACCCCGCCATCCCAGATCCCGACGACGATCCCGATTTAAAGGCCGCGATTGAGGCGAGCCTACGAGACGCATCGAGCCCCATGCCTAGCGCTCCTTCATCTGTTGATTTTCCCCGACCAGCGGAATTACGTCTTCACCAGCGTAATGCTCAGCATGAGCCTCGCCTGGTGAACCCTTTGTCGAACTTACCGAACTACGATATGGACCTCCGGGAGTCGGACACGATAATGACGTTCACCCAGACCGTGGACCAGGCACAGCATGATCCGAACGGTAGAGATATCAGCCGATATCCCACCTTGAACCAGCTCTACGACCAAGCAAACGGATTGCGGCCGAAACTTGCAATGAGTCTCGATGATACGAGCCGTCGTGAGAGTGAGCTTTTTCTCATTTATGGTATCGAGCCTTGTCACTGAATCCGTGCAGACTTACTAACGGAGATGCATGATAAACTATCTCAAGCGGTCAAAATTTACGACCAATTGCTTTCCGCGCAAGTTGCGCACCCTCCCAGGAGAAGCATTGCGACTCCTGCCTCAGGATATCCTAGCGCACTCCGACAAGTAGGACCAGATACCTGGATGCCACCACCGCTCGTATCCTCCCCTACCTGGGTATCCCCTCAGACGCAGCCCGTTGTGCATGCACAGATCCAACCCCCATCTCCGCGTGCCACACACACACCTCCCTCCTTCATCACACCTGTATCGCATCCCATTGGGTACCACCCCGCGCCGTTGCCCCCTCAACCTACACAAGACGCGGATTCGTCAATGCTCCCAACTGCACCCAGTCAAGGTCATGCGCAGATAACGACGTTCTCGCATCTCTCAACATCATCCCCACAACAGGGAGCCAATACGGCTGGAACTCTCCGTACGTTCTCACCACAACGACAAGGATCAGCAAATACAGGCCCGTCCCCATTACCAAGCTTTCCCACTGTACCTACTTTAGCCCCTCAATCTAGTTACATGCCTTCTGTTCCGCGGTCTGTCATTCAGCAGCCCGATAGACAAGAAGCATTGTTGATCGATTTGTGACTGTGTAGCATACCTCCTTACTTGTATGCGTAGCTTTTATCAACTCGAGATCTGCCGAGTTAACGTCGTCTGCCAATCAACTTGCAAGAAATGACGATCAAGTTGTACTTCCAGAAATGGAAATATCGCAGTTACGGGGTCGGCTCGCCCTTCCATCCACAACCCCTCGCCCTGTATTCTCCTTCTGCTATATTCCGCACTCCAGAAACTCGGCATGCAGGCCACCCCCATTGTAGAAGAGGGCAAGATGCTCGGTGACGCCCTTAACACGGTCAAGATCCAGGTACAACAAATGAAACGGCATTTAGTATGTTGCACTTATCTTCCCAATCCATGTATTCCCTGAAGAATTCTAGGAATTGGACCAGCTCATGGACGGGCTAAAGAGTGCTAGTGCAATGCTTGGGGAACTCCGTACTTCTTCTCTATCGCCAAAGCAATACTATGAACTCTGTACGCTCTTGCAAGGATTCCGATGGACCTTTACCTGATAGACTTCCAGACATGGCGGTTTTCGACGCCCTCAGACACCTGTCCAATTATCTATACGACGCCCACACACAAGGTAAACATCACCTGGCAGACTTGTATGAGTTGGTCCAGTATGCTGGGAACATCGTCCCAAGACTGTACTTGATGATCACGGTTGGATCGGTCTATATGTCCATCAACGATGCACCGGTCAAAGAAGTCATGAAGGATATGATGGAGATGTCGAGAGGTGTTTTGCACCCAATCCGTGGGCTTTTCCTGCGTCATTACCTGAGTGGTCAGACCAGAGACCACCTACCCGTCGGTATTGAAACGGGGTGAGTCGACAACACGAGTTGCCCGCTGCATTTGCACTGAAATAGTCTAGGCCTTCTGGTAACTTACAGGATTCCATCTCCTTTGTGCTCACAAACTTTATTGAGATGAACAAGCTGTGGGTACGACTGCAACACCAGGGGCACTCCCGGGATCGGGAAAAGCGAGAGATGGAACGCAAGGAGCTTCGTATTCTCGTTGGTACAAATCTGGTTCGGCTCAGTCAACTGGATGGCGTGGATTTGGACCTCTATCAGAAAGTTATCCTTCCGGGAATTCTAGAACAAGTGGTCAACTGTAAGGATGTCATTGCGCAAGAGTATTTGATGGAGGTTGTCATTCAGGTACGTTGAGTTCCAGAAATGAGAGCCGCCCTGACAGTACAACTAGGTATTCACGGACGAGTTTCACCTTCACACGCTGGGCCCCTTCTTATCCGCGACCGCCCAATTACACCCAAAAGTCAACATCAAGCAAATAGTCATCTCGTTGATCGATAGACTCGCGGCATACGCAGCACGGGAGGCAGAAAGTGAGGACCCAGAAGAAACAAAGAGACAGGAGGAGGCAGCTGCTCGTCGGCTGGCCGAGAAAGTCAAAATACAGAAAGCCAAACTACGTGCAAACGCCTCCGCGACAGGCAGTAGCGGGGTGCAGAATGTGGATGCTGACATTTGGAGTTCAGAGCCGCAAAGTCCCACTTCTGCACCAGCTAAGGGTGTTGAGGACCTCCCTCAGATAACTCCGGGTATAAATGGGGGGTCACACGACGATGAGAAAGCCGACGCCACGGTACGCAAGTTCAGGGGGATCCCCGAAAACGTCAAGTTATTTGAGGTGTTTTGGCAGCAAGTCGTTGAACTCATTAAGGTACGCGTGCGTTCTTGTGCCTAATCATCCCTACGAACTCGTACTTTAGGCTCGACCCGACCTGTCCATCCAAGATATCACCGCGCTTTTGGTTTCTCTTACCAATCTCTCTTTGAGTTGTTATCCAGACAAATTGGAGTATGTTGATCAGATTCTGGGCTTTGCTCACGGAAAGATCAAAGAGTACGGAGACAAGTGAAGTCATTTCATATCATGCAATAACCATACCACCTTCAACTCACGGGTTTCATGTGCAGCCCCGACGTCCACTCGCCTCAAACAATCAGCAACCTTGCGTCCCTTCTCGCTGCGCCGATCAATTCATACCAATCCGTCTTGACCCTTCTCGCCATCCCCCGTTACTCATCGCTGCTTTCACAACAACCGTACTCGACCAGACGTTCGCTCTCACACGCGGTCATATCATCCATTTTGAAGAATGAAACGGTCATTGAAACACCGGAAGACGTGAATGGGGTGCTTGAGCTATGCCACGTTTTGATCAAGGATCAGTCTGATTCTGGTCCTTATTCGGGCACCATCGGTCAGCAACAAGGAAACAAAGATTCAAGGCGACAGGGCCCATACCCTGACAGGGAGGACATCGCCGAGGAACAGGGTTGGGTGGCACGAATGGTTCATCTTTTCCGAGCTGACTCCGTGGACACACAGTTTGAGGTAATTACTACTCGCTTATCCACCCACCGTCCTCATTCTTCCGCAGCTTCTACAAACTGCAAGGAAACACTTCGATTTGGGCGGAGAACGGATGCGGTTTACTTTCCCCGCGCTCATAACTTCAGCGATCAAGTTGTGTAGACGGTGTAAGAATCAGGAACACCTGGTAAGTTTTGCCCTGAGATTTCGAAGAACGGTACAAATGAGAAGTACAGGAAGAAGATTGGAAGACCAAAGTGTCCACAACGATCAAATTCATTCGACAGTTGATCTCTATCCTGGCCACACAGGTAGATGCCCCGACGATTGCATTGCGGCTATTCCTGCTCGCTGCACAAATTGCAGATGAATGCGGATTCGAGGACCTTACATATGACCTCTATGTCCAAGCTTTCACAGTCTATGAGGAGAGCATCTCGGAAAGTCGCGCCCAACTACAGGCCGTGGCCCTCATTGTTGGAACACTCCAAGGCGCCAAAGTTTTCGGCTCCGATAATTTCGACACCTTGATTACCAAGGCTGCACTGCACGGAGCTAAACTTCTGAAAAAGCCCCATCAGTCTACTGCAGTGAGCCTTGCGAGTCATATGTGGTGGCAGGAAACATCCCCAGCCGATGCAGACGCGGAAAAGCTGACCTCACCGGATGGAGCTAAGGAAAAAGAGGAAGATGTCGGCTCTGACAACATCAAAGCGGTAAGTAGGCACACACTTCGTCACAATTAGCCCTAACGCTCGTTCTGGTTAGTTTCCGCACCAAGACAGCAAGAGAGTGCTCGAATGTCTGCAGAAGTCTCTCCGGATTGCCAATTCCGCTACGGAGGAGATAATCACCGTCCAGCTTTACTGTGACACATTAGACCGTTACCTTTATTACTTTGATCGCGACGCTCCTGCAGTGAGACTTTTGCATTTCCCTCCCGTAAAGTTTTGGGCATATTTACTCTGGCTCACTCCCACTCACTTCTTAGGTCACACCAAAGTTCGTGAACAGTTTGGTAGAGCTGATCACGTCCAGCATTGATAATATTTCGTCCCCTGATGTCCATCCATCACAACGAGCCCCTCCGGGCCTCCTCGAAGGCGTACAGACACCAGAGATGATCACCAGGCATTTCAGAAATACCCTCGCACACATCCAGAACAAAAAGCAGGCTGCAAGCGGGTCCAGATGGAACGAAGTTGATGTTGTAGGTGCGAGCTTGAAGATGGGTATCAGTTCCAAGTAGAGCCTATTTCTATTCTGAAATGTATCGGTTGGTCGTTGTACATCGTTCTGTATCGTTTTCATTCGTATGTACAGGTTTCCTCCTAAGAAGGGCGATAGCGATCTTGGATGTCCGATATGAGATTGGGGAGCCGACCCGCGGGCACCAACATTAAGCAACCGCGAGTGTCGAGTCCGAAGGCATCTGCCTCTCTCGATTGCGCATTCGTGAACGGATAGTGAGTGCAATGCAACGATGCCTACGCCACGAGCTCTGAACGACAAGGTGCCAAAATAGAAAAACCTGCTTACCTGTTGAAACTGTCCGTCTTCTGGATGGAAAAAGCGGGGGGTTTCATTCGCACTGATTTGGCCCTTTCTGCGCTTTGTGCGGTCTGAATTTTGTTCCAAGTCGTCCAGCTCCTCGGAGGAGAGGTGATAAGTCCTCGTCACGATGAGGTAGTACTTGAAATCGAAGGGTTCGTTCTGCCTATGGATGAGTTGACGCCACATCTGGCCAAAGGGGATGCTGACCTCCTCTACACCCCATTTTATCTCGTCTGCAAGCATCCTGTACATCGGCGGGACGATTTGTACTGGCATGTTAACGAGCCTCTCTGACAGTATAAGGCCGACATGGTTGTTGGAGGACGGCGCAAGGGCATCCTGAAGTACAGAGTGAAACGCAGGGTTAGGATTTGCTTTGGAAAGAAAATATTCGGTGAGAGATTTAATCGAAGGGTGATCCTTTAGCACCACAGTTAACAGGACCCGATTGCGTTGGAAGTAGAAACGGACCGTGTGGGCATTGAGGTTTAGAACAGAAAGGAATGCATAGGGATCGCTCTCCCTTCCATCACATTTGACCGTTGAGCCGACAAGTGGTTGAGAAAGAATGAGGTCCGTAAGCAGGTGGAGATGGAAGAGAGGAGCATCGGCTTGGAGGAGCTGAGCCAACAGACGTTTGACCCCATGCCAGTCGATGTCGGCAATCGGGTCGAAAAACTCAAAGTCGACGTCTACGAGCTCCTGAGGAAGAGGAGTGAGTACTGGCGGAGGAGAGAATCGCAGTCTTTACCCTCTCACTATCCTCTTCCTCTTGTTTTCTTTTCGACATCGTTTGCCGGCTTGACGTTCAAGCGCCGATGTCATTTATGTAAGTAAGTCGCGCACGTAACAAATAGCCGAACCCGGATCTACAGCATACTTAAACAGGTTCAAGCTCACCATGTTCTCTTTGTCTCGCCGGCACTCCTATGTCTCTCTGCCTGCGCTCTCTACCCATTTACTCCGCCCATCGAAAGATTGCTTCGAGGCAGCATCATCGCCTCGTACGCATCGCACAACCCAGAAGCTTACCACGCCTCGGAGTCGGGCTCGTTCTCGTGGCTGGGGTCGCCACCACTGGGCTCGCTTTCTCTACAATTGGGCCAAATAATGTGTATGCAGACACAAGCGACTTTGACAACGCGGAGGACTCTACTATCCAGAGTGTCCCGTTGACATCCTTGTTGCGTTCATATCTCGTCTTTTCCGTCTGCTCTGTGCCTGTGTTCGTAGATTGGTCGCCGCATATTATATCAGTCATGACCTCAGTTCCTGGTCTCAAGCAACTAGTTGGAGTTCTTGTCCGTCGGTCATTCTTCGCGCAGGTTCGGACTTAACTTTTTACCCACGACCGCCGATGACTGACGACACCGGCATTAGTTTGTTGGTGGAGACACCGTCACAGACTGCATACCGATTATCCATCAGTTGCGAAGCGAATCCAAAGGGTCCGTGCTCGCGTACAGTGTTGAGGTTGGCGAGGCAAGGCCTGGTATCGTTGGAAACGCATCGCATGGCCAAATGGTAGAGGAGATGATTCGGAGCATTGATGCCGCCGCCGACTACGAGGACTCTATCTCAACACCTGCGGAGAGAAGCACATGGGTTGCGATAAAATTAGTAAGGCAGTAAACGATCGCATCAGATACCGCACTCACTACAAACCACTCAGACAGCCCTACTTCCCGATTCACAGGCGCTAGTCAGATTTTCTCAGCATTTGATTCGAACGAGGCCCCCCTCCTCTATACCGTTCCCCGGAACTCCGACGCTTGAGGACTTGGATATTCTTGCAGCTTCCGAGGACTCTCCGACCCTATCATCCACTGACCGAATAGCTCTGAGGAACCTTTGGGCAGACCTTTCCATGATCTGTCAGCGGGCAAAGGAGCGTCAAGTGAAAGTGGTCATTGATGCGGAGTACAGGTTCGTGAACCCCAACACCCCTCACTGCTCGAACTAACACCCAATGCAGCTGGTACCAGGTTCGTGTGTTCCCAGTCGACGTCTGGTACAATAATTGACAGAAGCGCAGCCCGCGGTAGACGCGTACACGGCCGTGCTCAGCCAAACATTCAATAGCCTGTCAGACGATGGCTCTGTTCAGCCGATTGTTTATGGGACATATCAAGCATATCTGCGAAGGTTCGTTACACAAGTCCTCATCCATTCTTGTAACGAGCTTTGGATAGGGGACGGTCGCATTTGCTACATTCTTTGAAGAATGCAGAGAATGGAAATTATGCACTAGGTGTCAAGTTAGTTCGTGGGGCGTACCACGAACAGGAGGCAGATCTGGATTCCCAAGTTTCAATTTCCCCGGAAGTTGAACCGCCGGTATATTTGGTGAAGGCTGAGACCGACGCTGCCTTCAATGAATGCGCAAGAGTCTTGGTCGACAGAATCTCCCTGGACGCTCGAAAGAACATACAACCACGGATATCCGTACTTTTCGGAACCCACAACATGGAGAGCTGCCGGTTAATTATATCATTGCTGGAGCAGGAAGGATTGGCCAAGGCGGATGCGCTTCACAACACGGTGTGCATACCACGATCGACAGCATTGCGCATTTCATTTGGGCAACTTTTCGGTACGCCACTGCTGTTGTAGAAAACTCCGTGCTGACAAGTCGAAGGGATGCGAGATATGCTTACAAACCATCTCGCCACAAGCATCAGGTCTCCAACCCCCGTGGTTTTCAAGTAAGTAGCTTCATCTGTGCCAACGTGCGTTGCCAAGTAGTCGACTTCATAGGTATATTCCATATGGGGAACTCTCAGAGGTACGCATTTAAGTCCTTAGTTTGTGGACGAGTTGTATATCTCTCTTTTAAAGGTGATGCCGTACCTCAGCAGGAGGGCAATAGAGAACAAATCTGTCTTAGGGAATGGAGCAGCACTGGCAGAACTCCAGAGGATTGGATCAGAGATTCGTCGAAGGATATTGTGCTACAGTAGCTAGTTACAACTCATTGGGCGACCTACATTGTCCCTCGTCTGCATCCTATACCCCTTGGAGGTCTTTGAACTCTGCGGCCCACTGGGAACTCATCCGAACCTCTGCAACGAATTTGTCGAACTTGGGCGAGTTTCCAGAGCCAGAGATCTTGTTGAGCGCGACAACCGCCCTCAGTGTGCTCCTCTGCAACTCTGCAGCACGTTCGAGATCTTGTTTTACTGTGTCCTTTGTGACAGTTGCCCCCTTCATAGACTTCTCCAGGAACGGAGTGATTTCGTCAAGCCTCTGCGACACAGGAGCTGGGGCAAGCTGAGGTAGTCGGAAGAGCATCATGTGGCAGATGACTTTAATCTCATCTGAATCGTCGGTGAGCCCTTGAATTACTCTCCCAAGGAATTCATGGATGTCGAGCTTCGACAGGCATGTGTCCAACTGGGAAGTCATCAGCGACTGTTTGAACTTGAAGTGATAAGTCGATTCCCACCAGTGTGTACAACGTTTCGTAGGCGGTCTTCCTTGCCTCCAGCCCGTCATCTACCTTATGAGTCCACGGCCCCATCTGAACGGTACGGATAAGGTCCGGTTTGACAACAGTTTCCTGGTACAGAGTGGGAAGCAATGTCTGGAGGTGATCACGTATTAAATACGCTTTGGTTCGAGCTGCAGAGTTAAGAGCGGACAAGGCCAACCGCCTTACGGTCTGTGAGACGGTGAGGACCAAAGAAGCTTCAATGAGTGGGGAGGGTGCGTACTAGGTCCGGATCAAGCATTAGTGACAAGAAATCAATAAGCATGGGTCCCAGCAGCTCGTCAAATGCTGGACTCGATTCAGCAAAGGTGTATCGAATGGCAGCGACGACCGTTGCTCTGCTGGTAGGCTTTGCATCTTTAATACGGTTCTGGAATGCCAGTCAGAATAACGACTGCGTCTCGTGCGGTGTCACTTACGTGAAGTTGCGGCAGGTATTTGGAAGGGTTGGTGGTGGATAGTTTTCCTAGACAGGCTGCAGCTACATTCCTCGTAATTTCTTCAGAGTTTTCAGAATTGTCGAACAGCGGGGCCCACAAGGTTTCTGCAGAGCCTTCCAATTGTCCGTGGGAACAGTGAGTAACGACCTGGGAAGGGGAAGTCAGATTTTGTATCCACAACAAGTCTCCTGACATACCTCCTTCAATGAGTGTAGCGAGAGGAGTCGTTTCCCTGCATCGGTCTGAACCATCTTGACTAGGACGGGGAGGAACTGTGGAAGGTTTCCAATAGCGATATTTCCTATCGGCCTATGGTCAGTACACCGCACAACTACCGTACAGGCTTGTTCGGCATACCAGCGGCGAACGCGGCTGCTGTCCTTACTTCCTCTTGTTCGTCGGAAAAGTGTTCAATGGCGATATTGAAAACTTCGGGTTGGGGTGACATGTCACTAGTGGTATGTCAGGTGATGAATAACACTTCAGCTGCGAGTTAACTTACATAAATCTACCAAGTTCCCCAAGAATTAGGAACCCGAGAACCGTGTTTGAAGTCTTGGATTTCGGCGACTATCAGAAAGATTAGAGATCTGCAAAAAAGGGACACCCTAGACGCACTTTGAGATGTCGGGTAAACTCAGAAATAGTACCAGCCGCGATCCCTTGCTGGCTCTTTACGACTTCTGCGACACATTTTGCAACATTCGAATAAGAGACTTCGGACTTGGGAGTTTTGTCTGCGACAGCTACAAGGTTCGGGATGACATGAGAGGCGATCTGCACATCCGCTTCCACGAGTGATCCGTAGAAGGAGAGGAGTGATTCCAGGGCAACTCCAGAGGCCAACGGCGAACAAGATATGACAGATATGTCCTTCAAAAACTCGCGTTCGACGAGTGGGAACGTGACGGAGGGTGCCAAGCGTAGCGATAGAGCGATAATCGCCACTGCTTGCGCCAGAAGGGGGATATCCGATGTTGAAATGTAGGGACGAAGATGTGGTAAAAGAGTGCTTGGAAGGTCAGTGGGAAGGTCAGAACCGTATCTGACAAGGGGGAGTGTGAGACGTGAGATTACAGAAAGCAACGCAGATGGACCGACCGTCTCAAAAGTAGGTCGAGGCAAGTGAAAACGTCGGCCTTGCCACCCCTTCCGCTCTTTTGGAGAAGGACCATCACCCACGCCACGCAGCCATTGACCCAATTATCGTCAATGTAAACCTCACGTGCCACCATTGAAACCACTTCGACAGCCCCTTCAGTCCTTCCTGTCGTTCGGCAGATTGCAACCCATTCCTTTTTGTCCTTCCTTTGCATGACCTCTGTTGCGCACGTCCATAAGGTGCCAATGCACTGTTCCGCCGAGCTTCTGACGTCCGTGTCCGTGTCGCTACTGCCGAGCTTCTTGACAGAAAGCTCATATAAGCTGTCAACCCAGTCACCAATTTTGACTGGTTTCAAAGCCCTCAGGAGTGAGGAGAATGCTCGGAAAGCCTCTGAAGAAACGCGTGGGTGCCGCTCTTGGCAGGTCTTCAGTAAAGTTGGCGTGATCCCGGAGAGGGAGTTTGTAAACGCTACAGGAGGGTGGGTAGAGAAGTAAGAGGATAGAAAGGCAAGGCAAGTAGTATGTAATCCGGATGTGGTCGTTGAGGATGACTGGGACAGTGTATTCTTTAGAATGACGAATATTTGTGGTGTTTGAGCAGTTAGTGATCCTGGGGCGACTGAAAGGATACCATTGAGGAGTTCAAACCCTGCTTGTAAGGTGGCTGAGGCGGTTTTGGGGGACCGTATCTGGGTCAGCAATGCCTTCGAAAGCCCAGGAACCTGGGCCCTCAGAATAACATGAGGTGACTCTTCGACATCCATTTCTTCCTCGCGCTTTCGTTTTCCACCAACTGGAGTTTCTCCGGCTTTTGTAAGTGGCCCACCATACGTCGAGACTTGAGACAGGAGGGTTGAATAAGTACCCCACACCTCTAGCCTGACGGTTTGCTCCCGATCCCCGAATCGCGAGATAAGCACAGGAGATATGTCCCTGAGAATCGAGGATAACAAGTCCGGGCGTGTGTGTATCACCGCCGCTAGTAACTTGGTGGCTGAACGTCGAATTTTGTAGCTCGTGTCTTCGTCATCAGAATACCTGCGGCATCTGGTCAGCCTCAAGCTAGTCGTAAGGTGTGCCATGCATACTCGTCGAGTTCTCCATCTTCGTCATCGTCGGCATCGCCTTCATCTCCCATCTCTTCATCTTCATCTTCAATTTCAGCAGTGTAGTTCTATATAAACCATCAATGGGAGGGCGTGGAACAGGTTAGATTTGTACTCACTGGGTCATACTTAATAAACTGCAGTCCTGTCTGTATCACAGCAGGGACATGGGAGGAAATTTCTGTAGGACAACGAAAGACCAGCGACTCCAACGCCTGAATTTCCTCGTAAGCAAGCCTCTCCCCAATTAAAGAAAGGATTTTACCTGAAGACAACTTTCGCGGAGCTCCTCGTCCTCCTTCTGAAGGGACTGAACAATGAAGGGCGTGATTTCACCGACAACGGGCGAGATCTGTTGTGTAGAGAGCCGTACAATAGACGATACGAGCTGAACAATTGTCTTTTGCTTGTCGTTCGGGGCAGTCGGAGTGAGATTCGGTAAGATTTCGGTTTTCAGCAGCTCAGAAAAGGAATCAGATGTGGACAATGGAATAATCTGCGCGATTGTGGTGATGGCGCGCTTGCGAACGACCGGACGGGGGTGTGATAACAATGGTGTCAAAAGTGGCAGCGGGAGAAAGGTAGAACTCGAAAAATAAGTTGGGAATCTTGTCAAGAGGATTGAAAGGATGGATAGTGATTCAACGAGTCCCTGCGGTGTGGTGGCAGGCTATTTGACGTCCATTAGGGGAAGAAAATGGGTCACGGAAAGTGGACTTGCATTCGTAAGTTGCTGTAAGAGCTTTGGTGACAGTTTTGCACAAGCTTTCGGTGCGATTTGGCTTTCTAGAGGGAGCTCCGCTGTAATCGTCTTGAGAGCTATTTTGGACAATATGTGGGAATTGCACGGTTAGAAAGAGTCAGCTACAAGGTAAAATGTCGAACCTAGGCTGGAAATATCTCGAAGCTCCTCGTCCTTGTTAGAAGAGAAGTCGATGAGTTTGTCCACGACGAAATCCATCTGAGATTCTCGAATGATTTTGATCAGTTGGCCCAGACTGGAAGTAATGAGAATAGAGATAATACAATTCAGTATCTTATAGAGGGCTTACCACTTGACGGCCTGGTTCTTGACTTCTGATATCTTATCTTCGACAAGTGCCATCACCTGACGGAGGACTTTGTTCTCGGTGGCTTCGTCGCCGAGAAAGTTGTTAGGATCTTGTTTGATTTCATTCATCAAATCGTTGAGGCCCATGAAACTGGAAGAAAAGTGAACACTAAGTATGAATATAGATAGGGAGGGATAGGAGTACCGAAAGTCTTGGTCTGGGGACTGCATCTAGGGACGATGGAGTGTCAGCGTTGTAGAAAGATAAGAGGGAGTGAACCAGCTACCTTTTCTATGAGACCGCTCATAAGATATGTCTTAGTCATGGCTGCGACGTTTCTTTGGCACACGAGATGGGTGATGGAAGGGTGACAAGCGTGGCGTGAATGCCGATCGCGAGCGATCACAGTGCTTTCAGTCAGCACCGACCACCGCCGTCATGACTACCTCATCTGGGAGGATAAACTTCGACAGCCAGCAGATATCTTCTCCCCTCACTACTCTAGTTCGTAAAGCTTCTGCCCACAGACCCAGCGGAGGGTCGACGATCCAGAGGTCAACTCAACCTCAGTCCCCACTTATCCACACAAAGTTTCGCGGATCAGTGGCGACCGCATCATCCTATGATACCAGCAAGTTTCAGGACGAAGACAGCGTCCTCGTCGATGTTCAGACCAGCGACTCTACCGTTCGTACTTTCTAACTCTATCATACATTTCCGTTCATTTCACGTAGCACCCCAACCACTCACAATTGCCCATGGAGCCTTGGAACTTCTCCGGAACTGGGCATCTGCATTCCGCTGGACCGGAATCTCACGTACAGCCCTCCGGGCCGATTCCAGCCATAACCATATACCCTTCGCCGGATGATGGTGTGAGTTCCCTTTCTTACCGTCTCGTCCCTACCGACCTAATTTGGCCACTACCAGCGCACTCCCCCTCAAGATATGAACCGCAACCCATTGCCACCGAGTATCGGGACTAATGTACCTGATATTCGTCTTCAGACTCCAGATGAATATCTTCAACTCGGCATCAAACATCATGAGGCAAACCGACTCGAGGAATCAGCCCTGTGTTTTGAACGGAGTGCGAAAGAACAGGGAGGATGTGGGGTGGGAATGCTGATGTACGGTCTATCCTTGAGACATGGATGGGGCTGCCCGCGTAACGAGAAGAGCGGATTTCACTGGCTCAAGAAGGCAGCAGAACTTGCCGTAACCGATTTGGAAAAGGGAAAACAGGGAGTGGATGCGATGGCGATCAGGGTGAGCTTCTTCGAGAATGGAGTGTCGAGACAGATTCTGAAAGTTTCGGAGTAGTCAGAACTCGTCCTCGCGATATATGAAGTTGGTCAGAGTTTCTATCAAGGTTGGGGGGTCCCAAAGGACAAGAAGATGGGTGTCGTGCGTCTGTGGATCCTGCAAATTTTTATATACTTACCAATCGCAGAGCTACTTCCAAGTCGCGGCTAACTTGGGGGATCCAGACGCACAACAAAGCCTTGCGTTCTGCCTCGCACATGGAAAAGGCTGCAAGAAAGATCGAAAGGAGGCAGCAAAGTGGTATCGTGCGGCGGTGTGTTCTTCGCCTTGCCAGAGGGCTACTCAATAATTGAATGCTTTTCAGGTGTCCCAAGGAGGCATCAGCGATGTTGGGTTGGCTTGGATTTACAAAGACAAATATCAGTAGCAGTTAGAGGAATTCATCGTGACCCAATATTCATGACTTGACCGTGGGAGAGTTGGCGAAGGAAATCATGAATCCGTTCGCAAGCACGCCAGCGTTAAGTATGCAAGGCGGTCACCAAACCATGAACACCCATAAATACTCCGTCATACTCCCAACATACAACGAACGCAAGAACCTCCCAATTGTCGTCTGGCTCCTGGCAAAAATCTTTCAAGAATGGTGCGTCAAGATTACTCTCTCGAGGGCGACTTCGGTGGTACATTTCCGGACAGTGGTTTCGATTGGGAGGTCATCGTCGTTGATGACGCCAGCCCTGATGGAACGCAAGAAGTTGCTAAACAGCTCGCTCGAGTGTATGGGGATGACAGGATTGTATGTCTATTTGTGTTCATCATTACCTTCACAAATCGAATTACTTGTGTAGGTGTTGAAACCTCGGGCAGGCAAGCTCGGGCTGGGGTACGCGTGTCCGGCTTTCATAGCTTTTCATTATCCCGACACACCGTTGTAGTACCGCCTACATCCACGGTTTGGAGTTTTGCGCTGGAGATTTTGTGATAATCATGGACGCAGACTTTTCCCATCACGTACGTGTTTTCGGTACCGCTGCGGACACGACACTCAATTTTTGTGGGTAATCCAGCCCAAATTTATACCTCAGTTTGTGCGGTACGTCTCCTTGGATCATATCTAAGCACACGTTGAACAAAAAACCCTTAGGCTGCAACAAGCCCATAACCTGGACATCGTCACAGGTACACGGTACAGGCATGCTCCCAGCCCAATGATGGGCGGGACCGCCCCCGGTGGGGTCCACGGTTGGGACTTGAAACGGAAGTTGGTTTCAAGGGGAGCCAATTTTTTGGCGGATACGGTCTTGCGTCCTGGGGTTAGTGATCTTACGGGAAGCTTTCGGTCGGTTGTCAGTTACGCCGTCAATTTCACCATTGAAATCTCTGTTCGCAGGTTGTATAAGAAGCACGTACTACAAAGGATAATCACTTTGACAGAGTCCCGCGGTTATGTATTTCAGATGGAAATGATGGTTCGGGCAAAGACCCTGGGTTATAGTATTGGTGAAGTCCCGATAACATTTGTAGATAGGGTCTTTGGGGAGAGTAAGTTGGGTGCGGGTGAAGTTGTCGGTTATGGTAGAGGTGTTTGGGCCCTTTTCACTGGGGAGTAGAGTCACGTGCTGAGAAAATATACATTGTTTACTACGTCATGCATTGGACCTCCTGAGTAGGCAACCCTCCTTCGTTCATCCACTTCTTCCACATCGCCCGCAGCTATGAGTTTGCTACAAGATGTACTCAAACATCAGACCCTGGATTCTATCGAGAGAAGGTTTGACACGAACCATCCCGATTCAGATAATTCAGACGATGAGCTGGTTAATGTAGTATGTCCACTCCGTTTCCATGTATCTTGCCCCAGGTTGATTCGTCGCGCAGATTTCCATGCCAGGAACGCCTTCACACTCCCGTCCCGCGACTAGGCCAGGGTCGCCATCGCCGGGAGCGGTCTCGAGATCCAGTATGAGTAAACCGCCTAACCACCGGCCTCGTAGCGATCCCCTTAAAGTTTTTCCTACGCACCTCTCTCAGAGGATCTTTGGGTTTTTGGGTGTCTCAGACCTTGCCAAGTGCGCTCGGGTATGTAGGAAGTGGTATTCGAGCCAATCTATCAACTATGGTGAGCTGTCTAATCTTCTGTCTGGCTATCTTATTACTGATTTTTGGACAGTATGGTTCCGAAGATACCGTATGGAGAATTTTAATGACGAAAGTCTTCCTCCTGGGAAGTGGACCCGACGGGAATCGAAGCAAAACTGGGTATGACTGGTCACGTTTTTGTTTAACTCGCTAACTTTCTTATCCACAGAGAATCTTATACATCCAGTCAATTCCAGCTAGAGAGTCAGTTGGTTCGGGGTACACAACATCCACCACCCGGTCTGGTTACCAATCACCGAGGGAGATAAAGGAAGAACAATGGCGTAGTGAGGTACTGGCAGCATCTCGACCAAGTAAAGGGGACATGCGGGAGATGTACAAAGAGCTGGGGGGACGTAAGTCAAAGAGCAAGGCCAAGGTTGGAGCGACTGGACGTTCACGTGACAAGGGTGGCCTCGGAGGACACGAGGAATGGTAAGCCAGTGTCATGATTTGGAGGGTTGTGCATAGGGGCACTCGTATACATGTTATTCCATTAGACTTGTTCAGGGTAATTTCCTCCTAAAGCAGCAGATGATTCCCAGTGAAAAGTTTGTTGACCGGCAACAGTTGATTTTGACTTTATTGTCCTCAATCGCTGTGCATGTGGCATACCAAGTAGATTTATGTATGGCTTTCTCCTGACCATAGCATCTACGGACATAAAGCTTGCTCCCCCTGCTAACCTAACCCAAATGGCCCTGGAGGCATTGCCTAAGGGCCAAAATCTGGAAACCTTTGAATCCAATGCTGGATGACCATCCTCTCCTATTTAGGACCAACTGTCAGTGCAAATTTCCATCAGTAAAAATCACTGAGGTTGTTACAGTTCTACCTATAGCATTTGAACCATCTGCAATGAGTTGGAGTTAGTGGGAGAGGAACTTGGGTTGTGGGCAGTGAGAAGAAAGCCAAACTGAAACTGGCCATTGATATTTAGTATGCATGGCCCCACTTGGCTCTACTATAGGAGGTGAGGCCCTGGGTATACAACACCCAAATGGGGTGCTGGCACTGTCAGCACTACACTTTTCATGATGGTGAGGATGTTACATCTGTGGCATGAATGCAAGGTCTACAGATCCCACGGATGACACCCTCAAATGAGTTAACTTCAGCAACAGAGTCCAGCAAATTCCAGTGACACTGTGGGCCTGTCAAAACCTTGATTGAGAATCAATGTGTTGGGGCAATGATGACAACAGTGGTGTCCCTGGTAGTGGAAACCTTTGTAATGGTTCCATATAAACCCAGAATTAAATGTGGATGTGGATGTGGGATGTTTGTAGCCAGGAATTATTTACTGATAATCATCCACTGTGGTAAGGAGGTGTTATCACGCATGTAGCTTTACACTACTTTTGCTCAACTCTTTTATTTTGCTAAGTCCAACTCTCACTTCATTCGTTTTATACCCATTTCTTTTCATATGTTTATTCCCATTTCTCATATGTTTTCCTTTGACTCATTTATGCTTACTATGTTTTCCCCTTACACACTCACTTTATCTTTCCATTCTCGCAACAGTCACGTGACAACAAGGATATTCGGAATTTACTCGTTGTATACAGGAGGTGGTACATACTCCGGAGGTTCGGGATATCCAGGAACCGGGTTGATGTCCTCTGTCAACCGATCCCTCCTGAAAGCTCTCTCATCCTCCCAGACCTCACCATCCTCCTCGATCTCGTCGATGGGAATAAGACGCCTCCCGTACTCTCCCGGCGTCATCTCCCTCACCTCCCGGATCTCAGCCGGAGTCATCTCCTCAATGAGTACCTCCCGTCCCGGCTCACTATCCTCCACGATCTCCACCTCATCCGCATCATCCTCCACCACTATCGGATTCCCCGGCCCATGTTGAAGGACCGTTCGGAAGGCCATCAAGTCCCGGACCTGTCCCTCCAATCTCGACACGTGATCTTCAAGCGTACGGTTCCTGTACCGAAGATCTTGGATGTCCACCTATGCCTGGAGAAGTTCGTCATGGTTATTGACAATCTCATCCTTCGCCAACTCGACCTCCCTCTCCACCTCGTTCATCCTGACATCTTGCATATCCATGTTCCAGAACGTCGGACACATCCGCCATCTCCACCATCACCATTGTAGTCAAACCCGCCGCATACATTGTTGCCTGGTCCAGACTTGGATCGGCCTCTTCATCGATGACCCGAGTGCGGACCAAGCCGCAATTCAAGACAGCCCGTTGATACGGGTGCGATACGTCGAGACGCGCCAATTTACGACGCCCGACGCGGCCGACGGCCAAAATGAAGTCCGACCTTTGCATGTTGGAGAAGTTGTGGGTCGGATGGATGGTATCCGACCAGAAGAAGAAGTCGGTCCCCGAAGGATAGGGACCCGTGCCACCATGTGCATACTACAAGTTATAGTTAGTCACCCGACGCTATCAAAGAAAATCAAGACGTACCACGTGTTCATTGGCATTGAAGTACTGAGGAAAGGGAGTAGGTTCCCTGTTCTGAACGTGACCCGTATGACGGGCACGTTGAGTACGAGAGCGAGGAGCGATAGAAGAGGAAGAAGCCATTGTAGAGATGTTGGTAAGTCGATGTGGAGATGTCCAAGAGACTGAGGATTCCCCCACCAATCGAGCCCGCTTATATCGTCCAATCGTGACGCACGGACCATGCCCCACATGCTCCGATGATTGGTCACTCGGTCCATCTCTATCCCAACGGAACTCCGCCCCAACCAATGGCGTTATCCTCGTGACCCACTGGTATCCGAATACCCGGTTCCGTCTTTGTCACTATTGTATTGTTGATGACTCAAGTTCTTTCCCACGACCCACTTCATTTCCGATTCGGCTCTCACGTTCTTTGTCACCCCTATCTGTAGCCAATCGCGTTTCACCCTCATTCTATTTATATCCTTATCTTAGTGGTCCGTGCACAGGGTAGTTCCAGTATATATAGTCGTAGGGACTTTGCTGTAACTCCCCAGAATTAATCTCTTAGGATTTCCTCTGGCTTGCTGCCTTG
>Ga0307514_10001089_pt1 | contig 38012 bp, 30 predicted proteins | sample 16_EM_MG_FD_203088 | JGI IMG/M metagenome (GOLD analysis project Ga0307514, IMG submission 203088) | Populus trichocarpa ectomycorrhiza microbial communities from riparian zone in the Pacific Northwest, United States - 16_EM | ecosystem: Host-associated > Plants > Roots > Unclassified | place... | reverse complement strand
GGCTTGTTTCCGTATCTAAGGCAACAGCACTGGGTTTTCCACCAGAGGGAGTCGATCACATAAGTGGATGACAATCTAAGGCAAGCAACTTTCCTAAGCTACCCCACCCCCATACCCGTCTCTGCCGAAAACACATACAAGTACGTGTATCCTTGTCTGTCAAGCTGCACAAGAACCTGCCCGGTATACAGGAGACTCTGTAAGACAATGCTATGATGACTACTCGGTAAAAGGTCTGACTGCTCATGATGATGCTTGGTTGGAATCCTAACTGCCGATGCTGTGTTGCACCCTCTCTTGTCACGGAAACTTTGGTCCAACTGGCATTCACTATTCGCTCGCTCAGCTTCTTCGTTCCTACCAACATAATTGGAACGCCCCTGAGCACTTCCCGAAGGCCTATATCCAAATACAATGATAAACAAGCTCGATACTCAGGGTACATGAAAGATTCCATAACTGGGACCGTTTCCCTCCTGTCTCCTCAGATTCCCATCGCCTTGAAGTCTCCATGCACATCAGACAGTCGAACTCTCTTCTGCCAGGTGCGAGCTTGGTAGTTTGAGCTGCTTGGCCGTAGGCTTGTGTGCTAGGCGGGCTGAAAGGCAATGCTGGGAGGACTTAACTAGGAATACGTGGGTCAAGGTCAATGGCAGTGGATTAAAGAGACTTGAAGGATCTCTCCAAGTCTGTCACGAGCGAATGGACATGAAATGTATCAGAACAGCCCTAGTAGTGACTGGAGTAGTGAAGCAACACAGTAGGCAAGGCTTTCAGTCATGTCATTGCAGGATGAAGCCCAAGCTATAACTGAAAAGATCTGATGCAATAAGTTATACAGCGATGCTCTCGCCTCATATCTGTTTTCATTCCACATATCTGAGCGCTTGGGTTGTTGGCTAACAACTCACTCGTGTAAGTTAGGACCATTCATATCACCTCATCAAGGGGGCCAACGTGTTGGGTCCAGAGTGCAGCTCTGCTGGACTTTCTACATGGATGGCTATAAGTCGAAGAATATACATCAGCTAGGTGCAAAACGTAAACACGAATCAAGTCCTCCTCGGAGAGAATTCGATTACAGGGATCCCATAACCAGGCCTTATCGCGAAGGGGCGTCTGCTTTTGCACCCTCCGGCTTTGGCCCAACGGGCAATAACAAAAAGCCCGATAGGTACGTGTCGAGAGACGTAGCTTCCTCCCACACTAGTGTCCGACAACTCGATCAGTTCAAGCCCGAGAAACCAATCCCAACTGGGCCACGCAGCCGGAGGGGGCGAAAGTATCGTCCTCCTTCTCAATCAGTGGGTGTTGACTCCTGGCCAAATCCAAGTACCGGCGCTGAAGGGACCCAACGTGCGTTAAACCTGTCAGAAACTACATGTGCCCCAGAATGTACAAAAACTGAAAGAATGTAACCCTGCAGAGAAATCAAAGAAGAGCTATGGCACCAACCTATCTACTCGCAGTCATAAGGCCTTTAGCAATGGCTTGGAATCGCAAGAGGAGTATAGGAAGAAAAGCATGTGCCGCCTCAAGCAAGGGTACAGAGATCCACAAGGCACTCGCAAAGAGAAATTCGGGGAAAGCCACCAGGTAGAATTCGCAAAAAGGGACGAATTCTCACCGATCGAATCAATTTCGACAGCAGATGATGAAGGAAATAGAGAATCTACGGCTCAAAATTTCTCTCCCAGTGGTGTGGCAGAAGGTAGTAGTTGTCTGGAGGCGTAAGTCCCCCCAAGGCTCTAGTGTGATAGAGACTCTGACAGTTATGTACCTCATTAGTGGTATGTCACAGACAGCGGACAACATCATTCCCACAGCCCAATTCACAGTTACTGGTGCTGAGCCAGCTACAGATGCCGGGAATATTGTCAGCACAGAGAGCAATATGAGTAATATGGTTACAGTTATGGTCAACGACAGGATACCTACCGTCCTTAATGACCATACTTGCCTACCTGCCCCCATCCCTCAAGTCATTCATAGCCAATCACTGGAAACCAGGGTGGACACACCACAAATACCAATCTTACACTTACAGCCTGCGCCTACTCCTATCTCATCTACGAGCTTTGCCACCACACCTGAAAACCATCCCCAAAGTTCTCAACTGCAATTCACAAGGAAAGACAGTCCTATGTCAACATCAGCCATGTCCATATCGAGTGGAAGCAGCCCTGCCCACAGTCAGGCCTGCAATTCCCCTAAGATAAGCCTGCATACGTTTTCACCATCTCGATGCAGTACTCCGAGTTCATTACGGGGAAAGGCATCAACATGTATACTCTGTAAAGGGCCCGCAGCCCCACCACTGAAAGCTTTAGTCCGATGTATAGAATGTAAACACAATTACCATACACATTGCCATACCCCGCGAATCACCATGACGAATGGCAAATTGTAAGTTCAGCCCACCTTTCCGCTTATTGTTCCTTACTGAAACCACAGCAGTGATGTAGAAGTTACTTTGTGGATTTGTTCGAGATGTACAAAAACCCAGCGTGCCTCACCCACGAGAGTGCCCCATTCTGTTAAGTGTGCTGTTGCTACTGCAACCCCAAATCACAGCTCTGAAAGCGCCAGCCCTACCCGCAAAAGGCGGAAACTAGGCCTTGGATCACCACTAGTTTGTATTGGTGAGACTGTGCCTGGGTGTGGTAACCAGGGAACTCACGGCCCATCCCCTGGGAGGGTAAGTGGAGGTTTGAGCGTCATGCGTAATGGTACCTACGGCCAGACAGTTGGTGAACCTGATCAGCTATACATAGACACAAGGCCTAGGGATTTACTGATGTTTGAGGCACAGATCAATAACTCCCAAGAAGCCTCTCGGAACCCCCTACCAAACACAGTGTGCCTTCAAACCCAGGCCATTATTGTGTCGGTACCTGCAATCCCGAATTCGCACACAGGTCTTCCTAGTATAGCAGAAACCAGTCATCCTGCTCCTCTCTCGAAAGTGTCTGTGGAAACGAGACATACACAAAACACAGCGAAGAATATAGACGATGCTGACGATGGAGATGTACCTATGGACCTTGAATCCCCGGTGAGGTCGCCACAGTATCATCCACCAGGACCCGAGCTACGGCAGCACCTAACACGGGCTGGCAACATCAACCATGGATCTATAACTGCTCAGCAAGTCTCTGGGCCATCTGCTCAATCTCAAAGCACGGCAAGATCTGTTGACCTAGTCCGTGACGAAGGGGCAGAAGAAGAAATGGACAGTCCCCCCTACAGTCCCCGGCTTGATGAACTACCGGGCTCCCCAGTGGGGGGCATAACTACCGCTACGTCCTCGACCATCGCTGAACTGCCCATGGCAGGCTCTACAACCCAAACTGGATCTGTAACACCGAGCTTACTGTCGCAGCAATTAGCACAGCACCAGGACTTACAAACACCTCCTTTGCTTTCACGGCCTCCACCCCTAGCAACACCCCAGACTTCCCTACAAACACTGTTGAGCTTGGTCCCTACTACCACTTTCCCTTGTGCGAATTGTGGGGCATTGTGGCCAATGTTTGTGGGTGCGACTCGGCAGGATGGGAGAAACTACTGGTATGCACACAGCGATATTTTCTGACTTCCTGACTAACAATTTCTCATAGTGCCCACTGCCTATACAATCAGCAAAAATCCGCACGAGCAGGTAATAGTCTCCCAGGAGCACGGGAACTTGTACAGGAACACAGACCGCTACGCCCGCCTTCCAAGGGGCATAGATCTCCGCCTCTTAGCCAACAGCCCAGACGGCATTTCGAGAGGGATAGCTCCAGCGGCACTTTCACCAAAAATGCACAATCGGCAGAGAGGCGCAAGGCGTCCCCTCGGGCACCTGTAAATTTCCAAAGGCCTGAGGTGATTGACCAACCGGTTGGAAAAATAATAACGGCCCAGCAACTTATGGAAGAAAGATATAAGAAGCAGCCTGAGATATTCCCGACTAACTCGCGTTTTCCGCCTAATAAAGAGATTGAGCAAAGTAGTGAAGAGAGACCCGCCGCTATCACCCCAGTTAGGGATAGGAGTGATGGCAAGGAAGGCCCCAAGAAAAAACTCACTGTATCGGAATATGCTCTCAGAAAGAAGGAAAAAGAGAAGGGAGTCCTTAAGAAGGACCCCAATACCCCTTTAGCTCAAGGTAACGTAGGCCAGCAGGAAACAGAGAACATGTGTAACCCTGAAGTACAAGAAGCTGTAGTCACTCCCGCAGATGATGCAAGGAAACCACCATCGGAACCAGTGGAAGCTACATCCTCAGATGCGCCCACAACCCCTGCTCCACAGACTTGTGAGACGGAAACTGTGATGCCCGGAGATATGGAAGCATTGCGCCAATTAGAGAAGCTATCTCAAGAAATTGAGCAATGGAAGGAAAAATTCGAGGAACAACGACGATTCGTCAGTAATTATGTGAAGCACAACGCCAAAATTATGGGCAAATTGTCTTCCACCGAACAGCAAAAACTGATATTAGAAAAGAAGGCTGCGGCGCTTGAAGCAGAGATTACAACACATCGCAAGAAACAAGAGCAATTGAAGGAGGAGAATGAGCAGCTCAGACAACAGAGGCTCCAGCAAGAAGAGGAGGAACTTCAGGGTCGTTTAAGTTCTGGGCTTGAGGCAGTGGAAGCTCAAACCAAGGCAATGTACCAAGCATCGCAAGGCCATACCGAAAAGAACGCTCCAGAAGAAGCGGGCCAGGGATTCCTGATGAAGAGCGTTTATAAAAATCTCACCTTTGATATCATCGATCCTCTTCGGGACATTGCTGGGGAACTCTTCAATGTTCCTGACAAGCCAGCAACAATACCAAAGGCCCGGTATAGCACCACAAGGAAAACCGAGGTGCTTAACTTCAATTCCACAAACTTGCGCAGTCTTCACTTGCATCGCGAGGTCGACCGAACGTCGGACAGCAACATCAAGAGTCACACCAGTAGTAGTGACAGCAGCCCGTTTCCTTGCATTGGTGCCACAAATAGTGAGAAATCGCGCCGCAGTGTAACCAGTGGTGAGTCCAGTGATGGTAAAACAGTTTCGTTCGAGGAGTTTGCCAGGGTTCCACCAAACATGGTGCCAGTGCTCAAGGAAGGTGTATTAGCCTTCAGGGCTGGCCAGTTGGTAAGTTGGAGTATAACCCGCCACGTTGTTTCCACCCTAATACTTGCTATCTCAGAATCCGCGAACTCGCCGCCTAGACCGCAGCGTTAATTGTTACAAAGTTGGAAGAGATGTTCCTGGCGAGCTGAGAGGTATCCGTTAATGAGTCTCGATGCGCGCTTGTCGCCCACCTAACATTTTCCTCTGTTTGGTAAGGCTGTCATGAGGTTCACACTTGTCATTGATTCATAGATCCCCATTATTACCAAGCTCTTGTCACGTAGGCATGTCCCACTTTTACCCCCCTTTCTTAATATCCCAACATTACACCACTTGTCAGAGTGCCGTTTTTCCTATTTTTGTCACATGTTCTGTTCTATTGGGCATTCAATAACCAAGGAGTAGGTGTCAGTCTCAAGCGTTTGGGTAACGTTCATTTCCTGCGGTCATTTTCACTAGGGGTTCATATCGGCGTACATTTTCTCTTTGATTACTTGATGTACAGGTTGACTTTTGTCATGCTTTAGTGGTGACTGTCTGGTATGTTTCATTGTTTGGTTTGGTAAATTGGGGGTACCTCGTAGGTTTTCTTTTAGTCCACATTACCAGCAGTCATGTTTCAAAATTGGGATTGGTTGGATGGCATAGGAATAGGTTGGAGGGCAGAACTATTGATGGATCATGCATAAGTGACTCTTTTTCAAAGTAATGAACGATAATTTATAGGATATATTGGCCTCGTACAGCGAAACAATAATTCACGCCTAGTGGTATTATCTCAACTTTTGGTTTTGCATCTTGGGGACGTCACGAACCTCGTCGCTCCTTACGCAGCCTGCCAGGGCTGAATTTCATCCCTTGGCAGCTATGAGGCTGTGGCACTGCTCTCATTCCGCTCCTCCAAATTCATTACCCCGAGAGGTCTCCCGATCTTGACCGTCCTCAGGACTGGCTCGCCCTCCCTCAGTTTCTTCTCTTTGTTCCTAGCTTGCTCTTGATCCGGAACATCTCCATCAATGCCCACATCCTCTACATCTCTCCTCTCGCCATTCTTCTCGACTACCTCTTCCTCTTCTTCTTCTTCTCCTTCTTCTCCGGGCTCTTCCAGGAATGTCAAATCCTTCCGCATGGAGTAAGCGTCTTCCCCATCAGCGTAGTATTTCGCCTCAATCTTGTCGCTTTCGAATTGCAATGTGTTCTGATAGAGGTGCAGAGCGGCGTTGTTGGAGACACGGACATGAAGGGAGACATACTTGGCTCCGAAGCATTCTACCATTGCCTTCTCTAGATTCCCGAATGAGTGTCAGAGATTCAGGTTCAGGGTAAGGACTGACAGGTTAAAAACAGTGAAAGGGTGCAACATACGGCTCTGCCTCATCAACTTCTCCGCCAACCCCAATCTCCTATGAGTCCTCATCACACTCAAGCTAGTAATATGCCCATGCGGTGCATCCGTCGGCTCCTCCTCCATCTTCGCCAGAACGTAGCCCACTATCCTCGGAATGGCATAGCAGTCATTAGGATCCGACCCGGATATGTCCACGGCGACGTACGATAGCTGCGGCCATGAGAGGGCGTGGTAGAGGTAGTACTTGCAGAAGTAGTTCTCGGGGAGGTTGGTGATGTTTGCAGTTTGCACGTGAGGGATGTCGGAGGGGTGGAGGAGCCGGATATCCATCGTGAGCTGCGGTGCGGCAGGTTGTTGAGTGGTGGGTGTGGGGGAGCAGGTGGGGTAAAACCGATTTTTCTCCTTTTTTTTTTTCCACCAGTGCTGCAGGGGGACCAGTGGGACTAAGATCTTGGTTGCGTATAAGGGCTGCGTATAAGGGGTGTCCCACGCCTACGATAGTGGGGGTAGAAAAATAGGAGGGGTTGGTGAGAGGGAGTGCGGGAGGCCCAGGAAAAGAAACCTAGTTAAGGTCGTGTACGACATCATGCTGAAACTCGCGTGAAACAAAACACAAAGGCTAACGGCGGCCCGCTCTCGTGCCGCGCCGCAGGAACACACAAGAACAACATACCACAGTGTCGACGTCCCCGTTGATGACGGCGCCGAGTGCTGGTGCGGGGTGGGGTGGCCGGCTTGGCGCTTGTCAAAGTGCACCAGATAATCTCATCATGAGTTTGAGATACATACCGTGTATCAGGCCATTAAATGAATGGGCAGGATTCACCTATTCCCGTTTTTTCTTTTCCCAAAAAAATCCGGAGTTTTACAACGGCCAGGTCCTGATAAAGTAAAATGCAATTTCTTTTCTCTAGGGAGTTATCATGATATCACTCGCAATACACGAAAGATGAAAAACAATTTAGGGCTCGCAGGTCAGATGCAAATGCATAAATAAATAAAAGAGCAAGACCCACCCGGAGCCGGGACCGACCAGAAACCCCCAAACCAGCCCAAAGAAAGGAATAAGACCCGGTAAGGAAAAACACCCATGCCAGATATATAGAAATGATGAACATCAAATGTCAGTAGCAAGCTAATGACAAATGCACAAGGAGAATCAAAAATGAAGAAGTATAATGGAAGGTAGCAAGAGCTCCTTTATCAGTGTCCCTAACACAACTGCACAACTGGAGAACGAACAGCACATTAAAAGTGCAAAGAGACTAAAATAGCCCATAAAATATGTATTGTAACACCAATCGCAGCCCATGCGCAAGCATTGGAAGGAAAAAGAAAACCCAACCAAGGGGGCCAAAAAAGTTTTTTAAAAAATTCGCCGTAAACTCCTGGAGGAATAATGGATATGCCACGGGCAGCGCAATGCATCTGAGACTTCAAGAGAAAGCGGTCTTTGCGCTCTTTTTTCGTATCCATCTGATCGAGCCCGGTTGGGTGGTTTTGGTAAGGTGACAGGGTAACGGTGTTGCCGCGATCCTCCTTTTGTCCACAAGTCGGTCAGATGTGACCCAGGTTGTGCAAGTCTTTGCGCATGTGCTGGTGACAAGGGTGACCTGAACAAAAATGAAAAAGCAGAGAGTATATGCAGAACATTGAAAACTCCCATCTCCCCCAGAGAGATGAAGTACATAGACTGAAGCTAAGGACCAAACGAAAGTTTCAATCGACAGTAGCTCTATCAATTCCCAATCGGGCAAGTTCATTATGAATAAGACATTAATACCAGAGTTGCCTTTTTTTTTTTTGTACCCCGAATGAAACCCATGTGACCTGATATAAAGCAAACAAGAACCTCGACGCCCCTTGCCCAAATATAGAAAATTTCATCAGTTTCGTAATTTTGCCCTTCGACTCCATTGAATGCTAGCTGCACCCATTACCGGCTAGTTCTGGGCCCTCCCCCTCTAACCTCCGCAAGGCCCTCAATTCAGGTGGGAACCGTAATATTTTTCCCTTGTGATGAGAGTATCTAAAGTAGGTGGTAACACACTCAATCCACCTAGACACAGACTTCTTGGCTCTAGCATGTTCAGGGCCCATGATGAGATCATGAAAAGAAATATAATCGATGCTATCTGCGAAATCCTTGTGTGAGGTGCCTAGGCATTTATCGTTGTAAGCGGTGGCGTAACTCTCTGAGAGCTCCGAATCGTGCTCAAAGTCGAGCGGAATCTTCGCCGCAATGGCTAATGGTACCACTTGGGCGTATTCCCAATCTATTACTCCAGTGATTTCGAACTTGTCGTTGAAGACAACGTTCCGGATAGCTAGATCGAAATGTTGAATACACAGTCGTGAAAGGTTACCAGGAGGAGAAAAGTATTCTGCAAGCTGACTCAACTCATTCTCATTTTGGACAAGGCGTCCAGCTTTATCAAGACCTGACTGCCTCGAGTGTTCAAGCTTCTCTCTCCATAGACCATCTATGGACGTGTAAGGCCTCGAAGGACTCCAGTTTCCAGGGTATCCGCCAGTGTAAAAGCCTTCCTTAGGTGAACCGTAGATACCTCCAATCTGTGAAAATTCATCCACTGGCTGGGAAAGCACTTTGTGTACACGCGCAATGGCGGTTGTGACTAGAAGCTTTTGTTCCTTCGTCAAAGAGTGAAACTCCTGTGATAGATCCTTTCCCTCGATGACCTCTCGGAAAATGTAAGGAGCCCCAGCTTTGTTGTTGTGCGTAAGGTCCCATGAATAGACTTCCGGTACTTTGATGTGCTTGTTGTACTTGGGAGAGTTGTGCAGGTATTGCATTGTTGCGATTTCAGATTCTTTCATTGTCTTCGAGAAGGCTTTTGGCTCATAGTTGGAAACGAGAGCTGCTAAGGTATCGCCATTGTCGAAGGTGAGTCTGTATGCGCAATTCCAGGAGCCATGGCCTTCAATACCAATCAGCTTGAGTTACCTATGAATCCAGAGATGACATGATGAAATGAGAATTCTTCAATTTTATCAAAGGTAATTCAGGAGGCTCGAGAACAAATATACAATAGTAGATATAATTATCGCATTTGAGATATCTTCCTCCGCCTTTGAATTCCGCTCGCACACGCCGACAATCGACGTTGATAACATACATCTCGAGGGAGGGAACAGCGCAGCGACGAGAGATGGGTACGGAGACTTGGTGAGACACAACAAATGCTTCAAATGTAAGTGAAACAAGTGTGACAGGCATTGTAGCTTGAAGACAGTAAATGAGAGATAGGAAGGTGAAAGAGTGAATGAAATCCAAGACCAACCAAGTGATGTTATGTTATTGCATTTACAGATCTTGTTCTGTGAACGTTTGAACTCTTCTGCACAAGTGACCAAGCCATGCAGCCTGTCACGGTCCTTTTCTTCAACTTCCACATTATTTATTATGTCGGTAAGACCTAAATGCCTATAGACCGTCTTGTGACCGGTTCCTCGATCATTCGGCATGACATTTGCGGGCAGTTGTATTGTAGGCTGTGTCTCACAGTGTGGCTTGGGCCCCTCAAGATGCCAAAGGTACGTCCTCCTGGCTCGTGTCCGTATGCACCACCTCTTAGCTCGTGTCCGTATAGACCGACGGCGCGCAGCGAACGACGAAGGGCAGTGGGAAGGCCGTCGAAGGTGATGGCCGTAGATTATGTCAGGTGACAAGTCACTAGAGAAGGATGCAATCCTCGGAGGTATAGGCAGCATAAGTAGTGATGACAATTGTCCAGAGTGATGAAGCTTCGTCGCCCTCTTCTTCCCACCCCTGTGCCTCTTGCTCCCCTTCTTTGCCATCACTCCAGCTTCCTTTGGAGTTCCTAAATATGAAGTGTCGCACAGCCTTCCCGTCGAATGGTGGAGGTTTGTCGGCCCTGCAGTAGTCATCATGAGGTCGGATAGGAGGGGGGACCTTCGACCTGAGCGATGGATGAGATGGTAGTGGTGGATATGTAGGGGGAGGTAGATGTATGAATAAGGAGATGGGATGGATGGATTGCTTTTCTTTGCCGCAGCGAGGGTATGGCTTTTCGGGACGGTAATCTGGTGCGGCGACTGCGTGCTAGTTTGGATGTTGAAGAAAAGAGCACAGGTGCGGAATGGATGGAGGTTAAGAAGAAAATTACGACCAAACCGGACTAACCAGGGGGGATCGGCCCCCAGCTGGGGGGCACAGGGCATTGGCAAATTCCTCGGGGGAGGGGGGGGTTGGAGTGGTGTGGGCGGTTGAAGGCTGGCATTTTTTTGTGTAGGGGTGGGTGCCGGGGTCTGGCTGGAGTATGGGATTGGAGTGCGAGAGGGGCGTGTCGGGGGTAGTCTGGTGTCGAGGTACCTATTGGAAGCTCTCGTAGGAGGGATTGCCTTGTGTTTTTCTCTACATCCTCCTGGCTCTAGCCTTGAGCCGGCATAGCAAATCACTTTCTCGCACTCTCCTACGTGCAATTCGGCCACCCTGTGGTGCAGCTATGGTGGGATACACCGCACACACACTGGCACATACACACTGGCACATACAACTCCAGTGAGCTGTGAGTTGTGAGCGAGAGATAGAGAGCCGTGAAGGGCGGAAATGCGTGTCGTGGGGGGTGAGGGGGCAAGGAATGAGCAAAGGCCTAGATCTGTGGTAGAATTGAGAAAAAGAAATAAAGTCGACTTGCAATCCCGATAATATTTGCTTTTTTTTTTCCCGGTGCGGTGCGTGCCCTTCCACGATACCTTCTCGGCCCCCGACATTGCCACCAGCTCTCGAAGTCTCTAATCTGCTCTTGCTGCTTTCCTGCAATCTAGGCTTCAGTCTCCACGCCTCTCCTGGGACCCTTCCACCTCCCTTTGGCTTCCATCTCGAGCCCGCAAACAGCTAGGTACTCTAGATGAGGTGTGCGTGGAGGTGAGGGGGGGAGCCCGAGGAGAAAGACAGGGAAGGATGGCGAGAGGGGGGCATGAGAGAGTGGGCATGGAGTGGAGCAGAGTGCAGGTACTTAACTGCTACAAGCACAGGCTCAGCACTGTAGCTGAATGGAACCGATTGAGCAAAACTGCCACGGGACCTGTCCATTAAGCAGCACCCAGTCCGCATTGCTATGGAGCATAGATAGTCAGCAGCTTCAGGTGCGTGTGCATGCACAGTCGGTAGGACTCTCTGTTAGGCTGGAAGGCTGCTATGAATTGTCAGCCCGGCTGTACGTGGTCATAGAGGGGGACTGTGTGTGATAAGTTACAGTCAATTGATCATGGACGATATGATCGGGCAATCTCGTACCCAAGACGGTGCGGATGCTGTGCTTGCCTTTCACAGCAGGCAGGGGCTAAGAGTTACAACTGATCCAAGAAAAGTATCTAGTTACTACCGAGGGGCTTGTGCCAACCAGACTATCTAGTTACATGGAGTAAATTGAAGCTACCGGGCATGGAACCTCTCTCTCCATCACGACCAAGACACAAGACTGGTACTGTCCCTACTTCTTCGCATGGCACTGTCTCGGCAATTTCATCGTGAGTGCCCGAGACTCGCGATCGCCTGATTCTCCGGCCTGGTTTACTGGTTCTCCGTCTATTTTTCGTCTTGTATTGCCAATCACCAACCCGGTCGACACAAACACAAGGGGACGCTAAACATGCCAACCAGACTACCGAAAAATGATCGAATCGGAGTGCAGTCAAGGCATAGGCATACCAGTACCTAATGCTCAACCTCAGGTTCTTACTCAACTCTTGTCTCCAATTATATGATCAATATCTCTTCTCTGTTGCCCCGCTCAGAACATTGCCAACTGCCAATCAGGCTTTCTAAAAGCTCAATATACCCCAATTACAACTTGCTTTTCTTTTCCTCGCATCAAACAAACTGAACAATAGGCGGCCTTGGATGACCATAACCATATAAGAGGGGAAGTGTGCTTCTCCAGGTACTATAGAAAATATGCCCCCCTAGAAGCAAAATCATACCCATACCATAATCTCTCTGGATCTACTCTATTTGTTCGTCCATCTGGGTGTTCTCGTACCATAGATCTGGGGAGTGGGGTCAGTGTTTTCGTATACCGCATAACTCCTAGTTCTCAACAATCTGAGTAGCTTGCCACTTAGCGTCAACTTGTTAGTATAGCACAACTCCAACACGCTCAAAATACCAAGTACTCTGCATATTTTCAAAGCCGAATTACCTGGTCCAGAGATCTAGCCTGTGCCTTCCCTGATATGTGTCTCCAACCAGCTTATAGCCACCAAGACACCCAACTCGAATAGTTCACATAAATCGGAGAATTTATTGGAGCCTTCAACAGGGGTGCCCATGAACATGCAGTACAATACCTGACAGTTTAAGACCCAAATTGTTTGCCGGGATGAATCCAAGTGCAGCTTCTGCAGTCCACACTACATGTACATGCAAATATGGCATATATGCTGTAGGCATGGTAGGAAACAGCACATGTATAATATGCATATAGGTAGTAATGGCTAACCACACACATGGGTCAGAAAATGGACTGCGAGAACATGCCGAACAGCATCAACCATATCCAAGTGTGAACCTTGATCCAACAATTCTATATCAGGGTGTGGCCTTGGAGTTAAGGGATCAGTGCGCGAAGTTGTGGTCATCGCGAGTGCCATAAGTCTCCGCCCAGGTCACCTTTGTTAGCAAAACTGAAACTCATCACTCTACTAATATCATCTGCAGTCCCCTGGGACCCTAGAGGACCCTAACGTTATGGGCTATGGTTCATTCAGCTTTAATAGTGCACAAAAGAACAATAAGGCACAAATTTGTATGGGAAGGAAGTTACATGACAGCCACCTATATAATCCAGATATTGACTCTCTTGCTTGATTTCTCGGTATGTCAGAGGAATCGATATTCTGAAAAGAATTCCAAGTGCAGAGCTTCTGCCTTACTCGCTTGGATTTTGACAGGTTTTCAAAAAGGGCTAGTTTATCACCTCAGGCGATGACTTATGGCGTAGAACTGTATACATCACCAAAGACACCTCATAAAAGGAATGATTCGTGCCTACTAATCCCATGCTAAATTTCTCCGGCATCTCAGATGCTAGAACCCTTCGGGAATCCCTACACTGTATTGGCTGTGAGGTGATTCAACAACTGGTTATAATATGTACCTACTAGTAGGGTTGAGTACATATATACACAGCTCCTGCTCAACGCTTGTCTAGAGGAAATACCATGCATCAGGTGGAGCCGTAGCTGCAGAAGTTCTGACGCAGGCGCTCAGCCAGGAATCTGGATCAGACAAAATGGAAATGCATATAATTCCCCATTTGGAGAAAGGAGGCCCAAGGGGAAAACCCTGATGATGTTGCACATGATGATACACGATATGGCCCTCCTTTACAACCACATCCCATCACCGTTGGCTGATATATACCTCTTCAGGCGAAGTGTAGAGGATAGTATCCATCCCATCCCTACTGTAAGTCTCAGCATTCCAGATGCATGCAAGAGTTGGAGAGGCGAATCGGGGTATGGGATTCCCACTCAGAGATGCAGGAGCGGGACTTGCAAGAGTTTGGGCCCTTGGCTCTTTTTGAGTAGACGTGCTACGCATGCATATCGCAAACGTACACACGACGACCAGCAAACACAGGATACCTAGTAGTTCAAATATATGTATGCTAGCTTGCCGCTGGCTTACCATTCCATGAATAGATTTTTTGGGGGTGTAAACCACAGGGTCCCTGCTCACCCTAGGGCTATACTGCAAGCATTGTGACCTCCATTTGTGGGAGCAGAGATCAAAAAAGCGGAGCGGCGGGATTTCCGTACATCACCTGTGGGGGATCCCCGAGACATTTGTCGCTGTCGGCTTTTGAGATGGCGCCCCCTAAAAACGTCTTCCGTTCTTCTGCAATTTGCCAATTAGGTACACAAGCCGGGAGAGTTTGCATTTTTCTGTTTCTGTTTCGGGACCCCCGCGCAGTCACGTTAATACGAGACGTCATATTCAACGAAGCTGGCCCCATAGTGTGTTTATTTTTTATAATATCGTATCTGTTTTCAATAACAGATTTCCGATTTGGGTGCGATTCAAATTCCACAGAAATTTGTTTTCATTTCTGGCAGCTTGCGCCAAAACCAGGCCAATTGCAATTGTAACTGTCGGCATCTCATATTTTAAACCATGGGCCTTGGTCGCTTTGTGTGTGCCTGATGATACCTGTCTAACCCTTGCACAGTACTGGGTATATATGATACATATCACATGCAGGTAGCAGAAAGAAACCCCCAAAGATGCAACAATAGGTTGGGGTATGTACTCAAGTACACCTGCGTCTCTCAATTGATGTAGTAGCTAGAGGGAGTTTCCTCTGGCGTCTTTTGTTAATCCCTAGACCCTGAAGTAATTGCTAGTTGACGGCAATACATTACTTTCTTTTTTTCCAAGGCGACGTTGACTAGGTGATGCGACGTCGCAATTCGCCCTTTTCTTTTGGGACCCTGACTTGACCCTGAATAATGATCCATAAAGTCATACTCGGTATAATGATGAATTATTGCACTGCATGCAGCATGCAGCCAGTCAATTGTCAAAAGATTCAACTAGGTATTCATCAATAATAATAGGAACAGCCTGGTCATTACCAAAGGTCTTCCCCACACAACTTTTGCCGTGTGCTGCACTCCCTGTCAAACCACTCTGCTGACAGTGCAGGAACACTGGATCTCCGGTGACACCTGCTCTGGTCCAATGACACCTGGTGTGTGCGGATGTGAGACGGGGGCTTGGGAATGCACATATATTAAAGGAGGGGAGGATGTTGACCTCAACGACTCCGTTTCAAGACTGACTTCCATGGGCCCAGGTTGGTAAATCACTAAGCTGGTCGTGGGCAGCACCCCACCCACCTACTATGCTTGTACTGCCCATTGGCCCGAATCATTGAGCGAGCTGATTGCCAATTGTGAACTGCCAGCGTTGATATTGCATTCCTACCAAGGATATTGAGGCCGCGGTTGATGGGTCCTATATAAGCACAAGTACTCGGATCTGCGCTGCAAGTCGGAACAATTTGACGAGGCGTCTAGAAGGGTCCTGCCAAGCGAGCTCGCCAATCTGTCGTCCCTCAAGAACATAATATGCAACATTATACCACTACAGCTGTAGCATGTAGCAATCTATTTAAACAATTCATGCCTAACTTCATGTATTTATATATACAATTCACATACACTTGATCATGCGCTTTGTTCGAGATCTGCTAACTTGACTGAGCTTTATGTCATACTGCGCGACCCCACTAAATTCGGATTCATCAACTGAACACAGTAACTCAGGGGGATCATAGGAGATTTGCAGTGGACTTCGTTAATTTCTTCTTCAGCCTGGATAGGCAGGTGCTATGAGACAATGCACGCAGACGAAGAGGGAATATACGCTATGTCTATATGTTTCGCTATATACGAGTAGCTAGGCTTAGGCCGAGGTGCGGGTGCATAGAGATGAGTTGATAGGATCACGTAGTCTCGGCACCAGAACTACTCGCAGCTCAACTTAGTAGCACTGCGGTGGCGCTAGCCTATGGCAAAGATTATTCACTCATAGTGACAGGTCACCTAGAGCGACTCCTGATACCACCATGGCCGCATCCAATTACTCCGCAATGGGCCAGGCCCTGTTTATATATTGCAGATACAGCCTACGTGTTTCTGTGTTCCAGTGCACCGTGCACTAGCGCTAGCAGTACTGGTGGAATTAGTCTACGAGAGGCCGAACTATGGTAACGGCAACCCTCCGGACCACCCTATAACTGCAGCATTTTAGCATGCAGCTCAAGCTTCTTTCTGCTGTTATCAACTGTATATTTCGTGGCCCCGGGGTACTGTATATTTACGAGCAACTGGTATGTTACGCATTCGGATAGGTCAGTCTGTACCCCTCAACAACAACTGTGATCAACATTAATGCAGTCGACGAACTCACCAACCTGGATATTGTACATGTGGTCCATCAGCACATCATTTAATACCATATATGGTATGTACTATGATTTTTGGGCCAATCGCCTTGTTGAATTACCTTGTCGAGAGAAATTACACTCATGGGTATTCAATGCCGACTAAGTTTAAACTATGGAATGGTTTGATATCTTATGAGTAGTGTTGCATTGGATTCCTGTTTTGTGGGGCCGATGATATGGTTGACACAAACCCTCCAGCCAGACTGCCAGTAAGCAGCCCTCCGTTTTCCCATCCTGAGCACGGGATCTGCCTCTCTAGGCTCCGCTTAATTTCTACCACCAACACAGAAAATGATGTGCATTGCAGATTGACGTGAGTGCGGACTTTCATTAGTGTTTGGCTGTTGTTACCAGGTTTCCAGAACACAGCTGGAGCACCTGATATGGAAAAGCAACATGCAAATCGTCAATACCTCTGCTACTTGGAGAGAATTGCAGGGCTGTGCCCTACATTATCCCAGCCAAGAGTTTACTAGCGGAGCACCTGACTCCACCACATTCGTCTCCTCTAACATAAGCAAGGCTGCCACAATAACTCGTCTATACAATGGCTTCTCGACAATCGAACCTGCCTCCGGATCAAGCTGTCTCTACACAATCGGCTTCGTAATCAGGATGGAGCAATATGGATATTCGAATCTCGCCTGGAGTCAGGCACAAAGTGATCATGATCCAACATCTTGACTTAATCATATCTGCCATTACCACTAGTTTTACCCGTGTATCAAACGTTTAGCTCCGCAGTTGGGTCTATTCATAGGTGTATCGGATTCTTGAAACCCATAACAATATGATATACCATCGGTCGGATCCGTTCCGATTCGTAATCCGGCTGGGTTCCATGATTGCATAGATGTTGTAGTCGGACTAGAGATGTTGTATGGGATTGGCACCACAGCTCAGTCCCGAGACAGATGAGACAAGGTCCAATGTCGACAAGAATGATCATGGATCCGCATATCAATCTTGCACATGTCCAGATTATTTCGGTAGCTTCATCAGTTTCAACCGTAGGGTGGTTGCAGTAAGATCCAGATATATTCAATCCCGCAAAAAGCCGACTGCATACTATTTCCAATATGAAGCTTAAGTACCTGGCCGTGGGCCACTATACCCCTGAAGGGTGGGTCTGTCATCGGGATAAGCAGGTGATCATACAAAAGAACACTTTTGGCGTCTCCACAAGGAGTCTAAATCAAACCACCAATCCAGCCTTGATAAAGTGGGATCCAAAAAAGCCCAAGATCAACATTCTTGCCAGAGTAGTCTCATCCTGAGCTGAGGGTTTGGCTGGCCAAAAGCTTAGCCAAGGTATTGTTTGTATCCTGGCCATAACTATAAGTCATTCGGGTATATATCCTCCGATGAGATAGTCTCATGAGGCGAGATAATTAGAGATAATCCCGCATCTACAAAACAGATGCCTATTTCTAACAGATCCCAACTAGCTTCTCGAGCTCACAGCCTTTGAAAAATTAACACATCTGAGCACGAGAATAATCCCGTAACTAATCCATGCACGCACCATGTAGGGTACTACATATATATCCCAACCTGCATATTTTATTCAATGCAACCCCGCCTCTTAGTCTAAGGCTCCCTTCAGGGGAAAGGCGTATAGATTCAAAAATATATATATATATATATATATATATATCCAATGCGGCCAGATTGCCCTCAAGATACATGCGCTGTACGGTAGAATAGGGTGGTCACGAGACTACAGGTCTACATAGGATATAGAGCATCAATACAGGGGCTCACAGCTGAATCGTAGACAGCACAATTGAGGTAGCCTTAATCACAGGGAAGGTCACTCACTGGCAGATGACCTGCGGATCCCGTCAACTGGGTAGGCTAATATCTTGGGGCAAAGCTGGCTACGAGGCTATTCAATTGTAAATTCAGTATTCCAATCGTCAGTTGGGCCAAAGTCTCAAACCGATCAGCTTGGTGTGACGATCGATCAATAATCCGTGACTCTTACCTACCTCGAGAACAGCTGTACATTATCGACCCTGCAATGTCGCGATCTTCGACATGCTGTTGCATGCCTGGAAGAGGTCTTACCATTTTTGGAATATGTTATATATAAGTATTCGAGACTGATAAGTATTAATGTAGCTAAACCTTGCCGGCATCGCAAATGCAACAAATTACAATCGAGAGCATACGTATGTATATTACAATTGAATCACTTACCACATATGCGGTTGCACCTTTTGTGACGGAGGAGTGTCCGCCATGAAAGCGACTCCTGGTATCTTGTGTGCACGTGTTTCTAGTTACCATGCGCCCTGTAGCCGGGAATTTCATATTTTGGTTTAGTCTGGTGAAGTTTCGTTGAGCATATCAATTTCCAGCATTGGGTGAAATTGATAAAGTTGTATTTATCCAAAATTGCACGAAAAAGCTTGCGTGCATGTGGAAACCTTCTCGATTATGCCTTGTCTTGTGCAAAGAAACTCATGTTCTCCAGGGGAGACATGGAATCTGCTTCAGAAGTATGTCGTTTACTCCTGACATGTAGGTAAAGTGCTTTATATACCGCGGCATTACCCGTGGAAAAAAAAGAGCATGGGTCGAAACATACCGGCAGGTAGTTGAGTAAAGGTTTGTATGTACTGTGCATGTACTTATGTACGTACTTAGTTCATCACTTCCCTCCAATGGGAATGAATAGATTCAAAATATTTTAAAGCATACACATTTAGCGTGTCCGACTGAACCATCCGTCGCTGTACAGCTTGCATGCAGATTCATTAAGTCAGACTTCCAAGGCTTCCCGAGCCGAAGCGGCAATTCTGATAGATGTTGGTTTTGTGCAAGCTGATAATCCCAGGTGCCACCGTGGCGCATTCAGGCCTGGTTGCGTATTCACATGGTAGCCCTAAATAACTAGTAGACTATGACTGGCGAACGTTATGTAGGTACCTCAGAAGCCGGCATCAAGAAAACCCCCCACCCACCAGAGGGAAAAAAGGAAAGAAAATGACAGAAAACCAACATTTTTTCTTGAGTCTATATGCCTTTCCCTCGAAGGGAGCCTTAGGATATGAGGCGGAACCTTAGAACTACCAAGACGGGGATATATGCACGTATACATGATAAAGCGGAGCATCTTCCCGGTCTGGATACATCCCTTGGTGCCTTAAATTTTTGGCTCATTTTCATTGATTCTTCCACCACACAGGGGATGAAGATGAATCAGTTTAGCCTCTCGGGCGGTTACTCCTCGTTCATTGTCGCAGATATACAGTCTATGGCATGTTTACATTACTTGGGTCTCGGTATGTCTGTTAGATGAGCCTTTACTTAGATCAAACACATCTCGTTTTCTGATTGCCATTTAAAAGCCTCCATTGTGATAGTCTGGTTGTGCATTGACTCATATTAGGCAACCGTTCTTTTCGTTCGGCGATCGGGGTCCTGCTTTTGCTGGCAGCTCCAGTGCGGGAACAACACAGCATTCAGAAAAAGACTACAAGTTGGCGTCTCTTGGCCTATAAGGCCCTTTATAGGCCCATCCATCCGGCTTGATAGAGTAGGCATCTCTTTCGTGGGACTAAAAGTAGGGACGCAATCGCTTGTCTAACAAGATGAATCAAGTTGGCTAACCTGTTAACGTTTTGAACTTGGATTTATTTCCAGATATTAGAACATTCTAGTGGATACCCATGCCTTGCTGGTTTGTGTCGGGGGCACACTGTCTCTGATACAGACATAAGAGTGCAAGTTTGTGATTTGCAACCAACAGTTGCTGATTCGAATTCACAGCACCCCCTCACACATTCTCACCACCTTCACATACTGACCGGCTTTTCGCAACGTTCACGATAACCCAATCATTCGATAGGATGGTTGTCAAGGCCAAGATCTGCAAGTTCACGAGAAGTGTGAACAGATGTGCGGAGTGCGATCCGCTTGGCTTGGTGTGTCTCAGCTGCAAGCCATCAACCGCCTCCAGTCAGTGCGGGTGGGCGAGTGCTCCTGAATTGTTATCCCGAGTGTTGGGAGCAGGAGCCTTCGATTTTAAACTTACCAAGTCCTTTACACCTATGTATTAAGCAGTCTAGATCTTCATTTACTGACTGTCTCTAGACCAGGCATGGCATTCACAATGTGCTCATCTGGCTTTGCTCAACCAACTAGGTATGTGGCTTCTTTTTTTAGCCAAGCCCACAACTACCCAAGTACGCACTTCTCTTTTGGGACATGCTTCAGGGCTTGGCGCTCAGCCATATGAGGAAGTGCATCTATATTTATTTACTGCAATCAGGGTTGGATCTTAGTCCCAGAAATGCCTGTCTGCTCAAGTGACTTCAGCTGTGATATTTCGGGGGACCTGCGTACTGCCGGGGGCGCTGAGCAAAAGCTAGAATGTGAATATCTGGGCAGCCGATCACCAGCAGGTCTGGACATCTGTCAACCTCAACTGCATATATACATATACATCCAAGATCCGGACTAGGTCTCCTTTTGAGCGAGCTTAGCGGGGACTTCTCGGTGTGGTGCGATGCCCTGGATACCAGCTCTACGCCAACTAGCGAGCCTGCTACTCGGGGCAGGCAAGAAAGAATCGGAATGTGGCGTTTTGGCTGCAGGCGGGACAGGGGAGTTGGTCAGGGGTTGCTGAGCCTTTCTTCGTCCCTCCGTCACAGTTCTCATGAGTGACCATAACTAATTTGGCAATAGCTTATGTCAATCGCCTACCTCTGTCAAGCCACGGCGTTCCGATTCTTTCTTGCCTGCCCCGAGTACATTTTTGACCATCCATGCCAGGGCCCTCGTTAACCCCAGATGTAGACGTATATCACATTTCTCCCCAGAAGTTGAAATGTGATATCGATGAGGACCCAGAGATCAATACACCATGACGATCACAGTACCAGAGACATTCCCTGTCAAGGGTTCAGGCAGGGCAGGGCTACTGTACATGATTCGGATCGACACGCCAACCTCACCTACCTACACCATGCCCTCTTTAATCCCTCGAGTTCGTGGCCTTCTGATCCAAGCTCAGCCTGTGGCATCGCGTGATATTGGAAGTCGAGAAGCTGTAAACCAGGAAGATAATGTATTCACGTGGCTCGAACTCCGTAATTTGTAGCAGTGGGTAAAAATCCCAATGTGGCTTATAAATACAAAAAAAAAACATTCTGCTGGCAAAAGTCAGGGGTGTAATATGGTCACATAATGACTGGATCGAGAGGCACATTGCTGGTAGTACCAGTAACCACCTACATGTGGTCTAGTTTTGAATATGTTACGCCTGGTGCATTGCAGAATTCACTGCGTTCCCTTGGAAGGTAATCCAGATCTACAGTCATTCTGATCTCCGTAACCATCCTGTTCTTGACTTGACATGCCCCCTCCCTGAACCAAGCCAAAGATTGGACTAAACGAAGCCTTAGACAGCTTCGGCCCGTTGCTTATTCTCTTGGGGCTAGCTTGCGATCTGCTGCAAGAACTTGTTAATCAGTCACGTACTCAATTGACTTTACTATGGGGAAAGTGAAATTTGGTGCTCTCAATTGTAGATTGTAACTCTCAGCTCCAGTATCCACACAAACACTCTGCTCCCAGCCTGATCACCTAAACCCGTTATGCGGGGAGAGGAATATCGGTGTGGCATGACACCTTACGCCCTAGAAAGGAAGGGAAATAGGTTTATAAAACAGGGAAGCGCTGGATGACTCCTGCAAATCATCTACGTACCTGGCCATCGTTCATGTAATACAGGGCGAGGGGTAAGATCGAAACCAATAAATGAATGGCTGTTATAACGATAGAAAGTACAGGCCTGTATTTAATAGGGCTGATAATTGGGTATTGTATGTAATATGCACACTCTTCATTCGCATCAAACAGGGGGAATCATCGTCCTTCGCTATAGTCGTTGAGGGCAACGCAGACAGCACCTCGATGATGTCCATTATACTGCCGTATGATTTGCTGGCTTTTTGATGAATTAGCAGCTTTTACTTGCTCTCTGGATAATAGACGCTACCTGCTCAGCTCCCATAATCGCGCGTAATGGTCACTACAAGCTGTTACAAGATAGGCTGAGTCTGCGCTAAACGCACAGTCCCACACCCATCTTTGATGACTATGCAAGGTATTCTCTGGTGTGAAATTATTGTTGTCCACACTCCAGATTTTGGCAGTATGATCTGCAGAACAGGTGGCCAGATGGCGCACATCAGGCGAGAGCAAGACGCGCGTAATATACTTGGCATGTGCCACAAACTTGGTAACAGGTACTAAAGAGGTGAGGTCTCGGTTTTGGATCATCCTCCAAACGTAAACGTTTCCCTGGTTTCTTGTTAACATGACTATAAACCATCGGGATGCATAAATATATTGAAAGAATTGCACTCACAAGATTGTTTCCAGCCACAAGCATGCTACCATCCGTTGCTACCGTCACACTTCTCACGGGCACATCATCCTCGGGTATAAGCTGGTGGGTGCATTTGTTCTCCCCTAGATCCCAGATCCTAACATTACCCGCTTGGTCACATGAGATCAACTCCCCTTGGTTGGGATGTATAACTACATCATTCACGGGAGAGTGGTGGTTGTAGTTTCTCTGGACGCTTGCTGATCTTGTGTCCCAAATTTTGACAGTCCCGTCTTCACTCGATGTAACCATCCATTTCCCCTCACAGTGAAACCCTACACCAGTAACATTGTTTGTATGACCTTCGAATGAGAGAATAGGGTTTGGATTAGTGGATTTGATATCGTAGAGCTTGACGTGAAGATGGCCTGCGGCGGCCAGATAACGTTTGTCTGGAGAGATGCAGAGACGGTTGACCTGTGAATCTGTATGCTGAATTGTTCGAGAACATATCCCAGAAAGTGCTTCCCAAAACCTGCATGAGCGATTGGTCTGTCAGTCACAGGTCCCCAGGATCTACCAGCAAGATAATAGAATGATGCCATAGCAAACCTTATGGTGTGGTCATAGCCAGCTGTCGCCATTATAACGCTCATTATGGGCAAGCTAATGAAGAGGGTTCTTGGGGAAGTGATTGGGGTATTTGGGATGCTCGGAGGGTTTTGGGTGTTCAAAGTAGATAGGCGAGTTACTGGTCGTGTGGGACAACCACTGGTATCCTTTCTTCAGAGTGGCGGATGAGAGGAGAGGAGAAACAATATCTAGATATGCGTAGGGCGACTCTGCAGGGACGCAGATAGGCTGCAGTGTGTGGCTCCGGACATCACGTTTCGGCACATTTGGTAGTATCATCTGCGGCTCCGCACCTGCAGTAAGTGGCTGGTCACAAGACCGAGCCAGGCATCCCTGCTTACATGATCTCTCGCTTCTGCACATAACCGTGAACCTCAACATAAACCCTGCTAGCAAGCCACATACTCGTCCGATTTGTATACAACGCAGACCAGACCGATCTTGCAAATATCCATATCCTATCATGTCCTTCGACCGTCTATCCAGCATAGAATCCCAACCGACTACCTCCCGCTCGACAGGCTACTCCGATGACCCCGCCTTCGACCGGCTCACCAACAGCCTCTCAACCAACCTCTTCCGACTTAACAACAATGTTAGTCGACTATCGCGAGAAATTGCCCTTATGGGTACCCCAAAGGACTCAGAAACCATCCGAGAGAGGGTCAGGACATTGATGGAGCAAACAAGAGAGGGGTTCAAGCAGGTTGGAGAAGGAGTGAAGAAAGTTCAAGCGTGGGAAAACGTCTCTGTATGGTTCCCTGGTTCTGGGGGCAGCCAGAGCTCCAATGATGCTGACTATTTCTGCCACGCTTAGCCCTCCCAACGGTTCTCCCAGACGAAGCTATCTCGGCAATTTCAAACCAATCTAGAGTCTTTCCAAGGGATACAACGCCTCTCTGCCGAGAAATCTCGGCAGTATGTCCTTGCTGCTCGCGCAGCCATTGACCATGGCGACACTGCGGACGATGCCGTTTATCATTCTACGCCAAATGCCTCACGATCTCAGCAACAGCAACAGCAGGAGCAAGTCCCTCTAGTACAACAGCAAATGGCATTGGCAGAGCAAAGCGAAGTTGATTTTCAGGAGATGCTCATTAATGAGCGAGAAGATGACATACGTCATATTGAGCAAGGAATAAGCGAACTCAATGAAATATTTAGAGATCTGGGTACCATGGTTAATGAACAGGGGCACATGATTGAATCCATTGAAGGCAATGTACAAAATACATTGACACGTACACGAGATGCTAGTAGGGAGCTGGTACAAGCAAACAAGTATCAGAAGTCAGCACGCAATAGGGCATGCATGCTGTTGATAATTTTGGCTGTTGTGTTGGCTGTCGTACTCTTAGCTGTACGTTTCCCCCAATCCTATGCTTACGGTCATTAACCTAACTTCACTATATAGATTTTTGCTTGACCATCGTTATATACCCTGTTTGAGTTTGATATCTCACCTTTCTATTGACACACTACCACAACCTCTATGACTTATAAACCTGCAAGCCCTTGTCTTCATACATCTCTGTTTCTTTTTCTCTTGTGCTGAACTAAACTGGGGCTCGGGGTAAATCGGAATCTGCTTTTCGTCGATGTTTTGTTTTTTTACTACCCTGAAGCCCTGTGTTTTAATGGGAGGTAACAAGCGAGGATGTGTTGAAACATGCATGCTTTGGAAGGTGCTGGGGTTATCTAATAAGTGTCTGATTGCTTCCTGTTTTCGTCCTGTAGGAATGTAAGTGAGGTTAATTGAAAGGGTTTATTTCTTTTACTATTTCTTTGTGAACCAACTATCATGCTATTTAAGACATCTCCACGGATAAGTTCACCGACTGGTAGATCATTTTAATCTCGCTATAAACGCACGCTGACACATGTTAGACACCTTCTGAGGCGGAAGAGCGTGTGCACTTTGACGGTCTTGACGACAACGTGCATCCTAGATGGTTCGTGTGCTACCAACCCTACATGGGGTTGACGGGATTCTGTCCAATAAACGGCAGGCATATGGTTCACTGGCCACGATCAAGATTTCGGTGCTCATCGACAATTTCTTGGTATTTTTGGTAGCGAGCACAGTATATGTGTCAAACCGCTAGGGGACCCCGCATCGAGAGACATCCATGGAATCTGATGTATGGCATAATATCATGTGAGGGAACTCTAATCGGCTATGGCATATGGTACCTGAGCATATGTTTACGATAGATGGTCGCACGTACCGATATAAGCTCTGCAGCTCATCAGCGCATTTATCCATTACCTCTGCCCTTGATACCATGTACCGGCTCCCCCAAACCCACATTTCCTTAAAGCTGCATTAATGTGGGGCCAACTCTATTCTTCCCAATTACGGGCTTGCTCTCGGCCGTTGGTATTGGCCAATTTGGAAATCAATTGCTGGAAGTGATAGCCACGGTAGTTTCTAAGACATGTCTTGACAAGCGAAAGGCAGAAAGCCAGGAGACATGAGGCCAGTTGTCGGGAAGGGAGAAAAAGCCCTGCCTGCTCTTCCGTTCTGCTCCATGCCCCTTCCACACTAGACTTCGATTCTCCTGTGCAGCACCGTCTGTCTAGACCTCTGACCCCAACTGATACTGGCTCGGGATCTAGGCGGGCTGGCATAAATGAGGACACAGGGCTATGGGTAAGGTCCCTCATTATACCTGCCAGTGTTTACGAGTCCTGTCTTGCCAACACATTACACACCAGAAACAGCACATGATATTCACGAAAGCGTACATTCATACTGCATGTCCGCGGCAGGCACATGGCTCTAAATGCCTCTGGCTCAACCCCTTATCTACACTTTTGTGTCCTACTCCCATCACTTACTCGGTATTTAATTACATATTCGTTGTATGGATACCTCGTTTGACTGGTATGCTTGTGCTAACCAGACTAGGTGTGCATCTTGGCCCGCAGATTGCAACATGAGCTTCATATTCTAACCCGTGACGAAAATTGGCCAAGGGAGTCGTGGGGGTTAAGACAAGCGAGTGGAGTTGGCAGGGGCAAGATGCATGACATGCGGGATGTTGGGAAGATGTGAGGTAAGCTCCACACAGCTTAGAAGGTAGCATTGCTCTGCTCCCAGACATCTACCAGATTGTAAACCTCACCAGTAATACTTATTTGACGTTTTGTAAGGTAGTGGTACCTGCACCAGTCACGTGAGCATGACCGTTTGGTTGACCATGATTATCGAAGGCTGGGTCATGTTTTCAACATACAGTATATATTAATATTTATAAAATAAATATATAATTGAAAACTTTTGCTACTTAGTAATGGCAAGGTAGTCAGACCCATGATTTAGTGGCGGAAAGTAGATCAGGTTCTTGCAATACACATTGCACTGGGTTGTATTTTAATGGCTTTACCAAGCCATAATCATCCGTTTTAACAAAGGAAAGAGCTTGTAGGTCTACTATGGGAGTGAAACCAGACTATGGGAGTAAGGTGACAGATGTCTGGTTTGGAGATCTATTGACCTAGTGATGGTGTGTTATCTGGAGCTACAATCAATGGTAAGGCTCTCCAAAAGTGCAGGCTTACTGTGGTGACTGAGTGTACCTTTCAATCAAGAGTTTAGAGTTTTGGGCTAGAAGGAGTACATGTATCGGTTTGCTTTCCTCTACTTGTTACCCTGATTTGCATAAACAGGGACCAGTAATTAATATTAGTTCTACTAATACCGCAAGAGAGCAGATACCGCCCACAAACATCTTGAGTTGTGTGTAAGCTTGAACAGTCTATACGGTATTCTTTCGCTTTCTATGTATTATATCAGTTCCCTACCCTCGCATGAAATCTCTTTAGCTGAACAATTCAAATGTGCCTGAGCCTCATTCATTGGAAAAAGTTGGATATTCTTTCTCAACCTCCAGCAAGCCACTGGGCTCTCAACTACATATAGGTCTACCATGTAAATCAATGCACAAGGCAGCTATTGGTAGTATCTTATCTAGACATATGTTACTTCAACAGGGCCAACGTTTCTAAATTCCAGCTCTCCCAGCATGCTATCACCTCCCGCCTGACCCTTCTCCTTCAACTCAGTCTGTGGGGCGTGTAGAGCACCCACATTACCCAAAGGCACGAAACAAGTTGTGTCAATAGAATAGCCAATATATTGGCCGTTGTAGGAGGATTCAAGGGACAATGTATCATGGGGGGCAGCTTGCCTAAGTCAACAGTTCATGACGATAAAGCATACTTCCATTAGAAATTTACTTTTTGCGATCCCGATATCATGTACTCCAACCAGCCAGTGACCCCGGAAAGCACGCATAATGAATAAGACTGAGAAAGCTTTGTGGGACATGAAATGGGGAAAAATTTCACCAAATCTCATTACCCTGAATAGTGGGCACACTGATGGATTGGAGGCACAAGTATGCTCCAGATGAGGCTTCCATAAACAAAAAATATATAAAGAAGAAAGATGTGAAGAATCAATGGTATAAAAGTTTTCGGTCTTAGAGTGTCCTGTAGTAGAACAATTGCAGGTTTTGGTTGTTATAGGTCCTGCGGCACTTGCAGCCAGCTATATGTACCCAACCACTAGAATTTGATCCCCCATGTCGAGGAATGTTTAGAGTGGGAACCACCATGCCTGGCGTTTAGTTTTCTACAGGCAAATTACGTATTTACCACCTACTTTATTCCAAACGGCGGTGCTTGGGGCCCAGTAAGCCTTATCGCCCTTATTGTCGTGAATAGCGGGCAGATGGTGTTCCGGACACATTTCCATATCAGAGTCTTCAGCCTCAAAGTGATATAGAGGCTCGAATGAAGATATCAAAACCACTGCCCACGGTACGGGTTCAGCGTACTCAGTGAAGGAGTGGGGATTTGCTCCGCATTCATTTTTGCAGTGACGCGCTGGATTCAAGAAAAAACCTGCTTGTGGGACAAACAAAAGGGGAGATGTTGATATCTTTGAGGGATATAGTTGTAGCTGGAGGTGTCTGCCACTGGTATAAAAATCGGCAGCCCCAGAGATCCCATGATGTTTGCAGGAGCCCACATAACACAGAGTTAGATTGAGACTTAGATCAACGCCTGGGGATGGGGGCTAAGCTGATTCTCAACATCTTCGTTATGCCATTCATATCAGAAGCGCCACAATAGTAGGAACAGTGTAGCCTTTTTAGTTTTGAAAATTTGTCTGGCTGATCTGGCTGATCTTTTCTACCTGTGTGCATCACTCATTACGTTAGTCACAGCATATCTGGTTTTAATCCACCTGTGTGTGCAAAATCGGCGCCTTGCAACTTTGTGGGTTCCAAGTTATCTAGATACGACTCCAACCTACTATATATTAAAATTTGAGTCCCCCTTCCTGCATTGTTATCTTCCCCTCATATACTAAACTCTATCATCTTAGGAGCCTGGCTAGCACAATCCTCTGAGCATTGACAGTGGTTCAGGGAATTGACTAGATAGGGAGAGATAATTCGAGAGTATCAGGTTGCAGAGACAAGTTTTGGCTTGAAATTGATATCTCTAGGGCTGCCCCAATAATCGTGCTCGGCTGCTGACGATGGCTATTATCGAGCCCCCTCCACCAGAGGTTCGAAAAAACCCTGGGCATAAGGAGTGTGCTGTGCTTAGTACCGTTGGCTGCTCAGCCGCTCACTCAGTCAGTATGCCTACCACAGCTGTAGCACCCAGTGAGAAACCACATACCTAGAACGGCTATCCTGTACTGAGCTGGGCCCAATATACACAACCGGTCTTGTGGGCGTAGGCTTTCATTACTCGCAGAATATTTGCCTTAATATAGTGGGCTAGGTGAGGTGGACGGAGGTGAGGCCACTCCCGTGCTTTGCTCCGCCATTTCTGTAAACCCTGAGGATATCCACGCATCTATGTAAAGACCTGCTCCTGGCCACCCTGGAGATATTCATATGGAACTCTTATGCCTATGTATATCTGTATGGTGAATTGAATCAAATCACCTTTTAAAGTCCGAAGCATTGCTAAGAAGCAAGAGAGGGTTCACGTACTTTAAGACCAAGAGGGAAGGGCGAATTTCATGGGATCCATTGGGCTGTAGTTGAATTATCTTAATATGTATCAAAAGGAAGCTCCAGGTATCTTGGTTTGCACATCCCCGACGTGCACCTCACTAAGATTGAATAGATCAGTTACTCAATACGCAATATAGTCTTTGAGTTGGTTGCCACATTGTTAGTGAACGCTGCTCATGGAAACCTGACTTCATTCTGATCATTGAGGTATAAGTACAAAACGGAAGGACCAAACGGGTAATTAGTGTATATATATCTTCATTGTCTTTTGCAGTCAAGTGATTTAAACGAACGCACGCTCCAATGCAATATAAACGACATTAGTAAAAGAAAAAGGAAATAACAAGATTCCAGAGCAAAAGAGATACCGGTCAAGGCTGCAAATCCCCGCAATGGTTAAGAGCAATAATTTCAGATCAGAACAATAACACAACCAAAAGAACTGATATCCGCCAACAAAAACAAGAGTAAGAAAAAAGAAGAGTAACTGTAGCACAGAATAACAAAACCTCGATCACAATCTCGAGCACTACAAATCCACAAAGAATACAGCCCGCGTTTATTTTATCAGTGTCGAGAAACCTGTTCGTGCCTTTTGACCAGAGTAAGACCTAAACCCTTCCCTTCTAAACAGAGCGCTGCATACATCGCACATCCCTTTTCAAAATCGTAAAGTCGTCGCAATATCCAGCAGTTGAGATATGAATGGGGGGATGAATGCATTAGAGCTGAAGGAGAGTAAGAACAGCGCAGAAAAACAAATACGAAAAAACATAGTTTATATTAAACAGGTATGAAGTGAATAAACCGACTCGTATCCGAATGTGTATCAACCTAAGAGACCTAGCAAATTAGCACTCCCATCCAAGAGAGAGGTACCTTGATGTCTAGACATACCGCAGCATAAGGCAGATGTGATCTTCTGCCATGTTGTCTTCTTAGGTTCCTGGTTCCGGGGCGTCTGGGGTAATTGCTGGGGCATTGCTTGGGAAGATTTGGTATGGGCGGGGGGCAAATTGGTTTGTGAGTTCTGGAACTGGGCCTGTGTGCTGGCGGCGGGTGTTGAGACGCCCGGCTGTAGCCCCCCCGCTGCCCCGCTCGGTCGCTTCTGCAGCTGTGCGTTTGGAACGTTTGGCCTTTCGCGCTTCTTCCCCATCTGCATTGCTGGAGAGGGTGGCAGGGGCTGCGGGGCGTTTAAACGTTGCGCGGTGAGCTGGGCTTGTGATGGACCACGGCTATTGGTGTTCTGACCTCGATTATCGCCAGCCCCTGAAACATGCGGCCCGTGATACTGATTGGGTGAGGAGTGCTTGGAAATAGGTTCCCACCCCTTGCCATTGTTAAGCTTCATCCAATCATATTCACCATCTTCTACTTCACCAAGATTCTTCAGCGCTTGAGTGAAAAGATCGCGTAGGTAGTCGTAGTCAGGAGTATCCTCGAAGCCAAGATTACGGACATATGTAAGATATTGGTTGAACTCATCTTGATCATATTAGTATGAGAGCTTGTGATATGAGATAGGGGAAATAATATACCGGGGAAACCATCACAAAGCTCCTTGATCTGAGTGGTTTGTTTCTTCTCTCCAATCTTCTCATATTTCTGTTTATTGGTTGCAGCCTTCAGTCCTTGCCATGGAAGGCCACCCCTCAGAAAATACATAAAAACGTGCCCAAGGGCCTCCAAGTCATCTCTCCGGGACTGTTCACGCCCAAGATGGGTATTGATACTCATATAACGGGCAGTGCCAGATAAACTCTTCCTTTCCCGGTATGGTATGTGCTGTTTGGTTTTTGGATCCCGATACTGTTTGGCCATACCGAAGTCAACCACATGGATGACATTTGCAGCCTTAGTTTGAGGCCTTCCAATGAGGAAGTTGTCCGGTTTGATATCTCTGTAGATCAGATTCTTCTCATGAATTGTTTGCACCCGAGACAGCTAGCTCAGAGCATTAGTTTCTCCTGGCGTTTTATTGTGGGGATGTGTAGTAATTACCATCTGTTTAGCAACCATCACAACAGTCTTGATACTGAATCGTCGGTTACAGTGATCAAATAAGTCTTCCAAACTCGGCCCCAGTAGATCAATGACTAGAATATTGTGTAAACCCTCCTGACCAAAGTAGTAGACATTAGGTATTCCAGCTACGTCTTTCAAATTAGTACCGTCTGATTCCAAAATTGACCGTGGCAGAGTTCACTTACGACATCCAACGAGAATCTTGTAAGTCCGGTACTCATCTCGCAGCTGTGGTGCGTCGCTTTTCCGCGGTTCCTGTGTAGAACACGTCAATATGGTGTACTACCGGTAATCTCGCAGTAACGCGAGAGACGCGAAAGAGGGATGGGTACGGACAAATTTAATGGCCACCTGCTGATTGTTCAAAAGATTGGTTCCCTCAAAAATCACACCGAAAGAACCTTCTCCAATCTTCTTTCCGACACGGTAATGAACACCCACGACATTCGAGGATGAAGACGACATTTTTTTTTGGATGTTCCTGCAATTTATTCCCGGCGCAAGCGGGGACTGTGACTCGAATGATTCCAGGTAAAAACAAATGTATGACTGAGGTGATTAAGCTTGATGCTCCCCGTCTAGTAATGGACTCAAAAATCACCTGTGATTGACAAATTAGAATGACTGCCGATAAACAAAGAGGAAAGGTTAAACTCCTCGCATCCGTTAGGCAGCGCAAGAAGAGTCCTACCAAGAAATTATGTAGATGAAGACCCGTAACGGTTAAAAAGGGGTAAGTATCTGCAGCGGACGTGGTTGCCCCCGAAGACTGAAGTGTACCCGAACGGATATAGGCGTTGGATTGGAGTAGGGGGCGACAGAGTGGTGGTAACCTCGTTGGCTAAGTGAAGACTGATCCGGAGTGCCTGAACGGAGCTGGGGCTCTCACCAACTTACACTCAACTTTTCCGCCAATAGCTACTTGTTTGCTAGTTGTAGGGGGGTGGAGCAGTTGGCAGCGTGAAAGAGTGAGAAAGTAAGTAGAGAGTGAAAGTGGCACTTGAGGTAACCCGCCGGAGCGTTGGAAGGTTGGGAGAGTCTCCTGTGATGGGGATTATTGATGTTTGGGATGAAGAAGGAAGGATGGAGGGCGAGAGAAAGGGAGCAAAGCAAGGGACAAGAGATCTTTCGCCGGAGAAATTTTAAGGCCGGGGGGGGGGAGTGTTCTCTTGTAGGGGTTGGTGAGCTGTACTGTAAACAACGCGGCCGTGCGAGGCCTGGGACTTCACTAAGCGCTCCGTCGTACGAAGAGAAAGTAGTGGTGGCACAACACAACCAACCCACTACAGAACACCACATGAAGAAAGGGAAAAAAAAATACCGTAAATTAGAGTAGTTATCTATATATTACAATGTCCAGGCGCAAAAGCTCACCATTGCTTCTTCAGTACGGATACGAATGGCTATGCTCTCAGGCAAATTTGACAGAATCCATGTAGCAACGGGAAAAGCCGGTGCTTTGTGCTTTAATTTGCTCCCAGGATTATCTTGCCGAATGCTGATGCTCTCAGCGTGGATTTCATTGCAATCATTGCAATTGGTGTGGGCTACGAGTTATGGTAAGAAGATACGGCTCCGAGCAGACAACTGCGCAGGCCATAATTCCTATGCCAACACACGATTGCAATGAGAAAACAGCTACTTGGCCCTGGATCCGGAACCACTACCTTACAACGACATGTATTCACACATGAGCAGCTATCACGAGAAATGAATCGAGCCCTAGCTACCAGGCCATCATCAGCTCTGGTTGGCACAATGGCCAAGGGCCTCGGGTGGGTTCGGTAGTCTTGTTGGTCTGGCGTGGGTTCAAGACCATCCAAATGTCCGAAAACAGTCAATTCAGTCACGGTGGTTTGCTGAATCACGGGTTTGGTCGCGCTAAGCTATATACAGCTAGCTCGGACACCTACAGTATCCCCGCGCTACTTAACAGCCGGCATCAATGTCCTGAACAGGCTTAATTCCGCCTGGCTCCCGCCCCTGGCGGACTAGGATCTTTTTCGCGATAGTGCTGGGTACCAATGTATTAAGTAATTAGAAGCCCGCACTCTCATGGCCCTAATCCTCATTATGGCATCTCAATATCCTCATAATTCCCAGAAGCCAGATCATCCTGTGCCGTGGCCTGGACTGCCCCAACCCATGCAGTGAGTTTTGCCTTGCTAATGTAGTGGTGGAGAAGTTTGTTCTCATTCGTGAGATCCATGGAAAGAGCTGCCAACTCTGCATCGTCGGCCTGAGCGAACCGCACCCGTAGATCGTCAAGGTTCTCGGAATATAATGATTGTTCTGGTGTATGCATTTGCATAGCATGAGGTCCTTCAAACAGCCCTAAGAGTACAGTCAGTTGATATATTCCATGGGCCATACTGTCTTGTCTTTCGGTTGTTACTAACCAGTCTGCAGGCCTTTACTTATGGTCATGTAGAGATATGTGCTTCGGATTTCATCCTTAACATCTTCATCAGTCTTCCTCTTCGTATCTAAGACCTTATTCCAACTGATTTGCGGTGAATTGAGGTCAGTAGCTCCCCTGAATTATAGAACGTACTTGAGCTTACTCATTTTGAATGTAACATCTTCGCCAGATTGACTGCTCTACCAAGTTATACCTCTCAGTGGGTAGTCTCGATTTGCCCAAGGCCACAAGCGCATGATAAAATTGTGGGAAGTTTTCATCCGCTTCCATCAATGTCAGCAGGTCTATTAGGAGCTCCGGCTGGAGAACTTTCAGGTTGAAGAGTTGCTCCAAAGCTTGTTTGAATATTTTTTTTGTTTCCAATCGTTTCTCCACGGATTTTCCCTTTTCCTTCAGAGCAATACCCACCTCGGCTTCCTTATCTATTGCACCACGTACAAACGACTGTAAGTAATCATAGACCAGCTCTTGTATCTCGATCAGCGTGAGAGTTTCGCCCTGCCAATTCTGCATGTAGGGTAAGGCCTCGAGGGCTTGATTGTCTGGTAGTGCGGCAAGCTTGCACAACTTCGCCATGCTCAATTCCACCTTTTTATTCCATAACCCATCCTCTTGGTTCAATGCTACGTGAACAAGGGTTTCACCGGCGCGGTCGTACTCTCCGAGAGAGGCGTCATGTATCCAGGCCAACTTTGCATACCTATCAGAGGAGTGAAGGAATTTTGTTAGATATCCTTGGAAGGCCTGAAATTCTTCTAATAACCCCTGGAGCTTTCCGTTCTCGATTTGATATTCGTAGAATTCAATTGCAAATGGTGCCTTAAACCGCTCTAAATACCCCTCAAGTCTCCTGACGACATCAGTCCTCTTCTGGCTTACTAGTAGTCGCCGATCTTCGCTAATGTTGTCGATAGGGGTGGTCTCAACTTGGATGAGCTCTGCTGACGCAAGTTCGACGAGTGTCCTAAAATCCTGGTATCTCTCAGCAATAGCATAGGCCGCATCTGCTCTACCCAAACCAACAAGCGGCTTTACCCAACCACCCCTCTGCTTCTCATACCTCTCACGGACATCGTTGGCCCTGGCCTTCAACTCTTCATCAAGGCCAGACTGCTGCTCGTACCACCGAATCCTCTCCGTGAATAATCGGCACAAAACTTCAGCGAGTTCTTCTATCTGTAGAGCAATCTTCCCGACTATATCGTTGTCTCTATCCATATCAGATCCCCATAACCCCTGGATGAGGTAGATTGAATGCTCATGTTGCGCGTCAATAGCGTGTAAAAGGTCTGGTCGAGATGCCCAAGGGTCCGGAAAGCCTTGTGCGTTGATTAATATACCCTTTTCGTCAATAAGGCCGTCAAAGCCATACAAGCCAGCAGAATGTATGCGAAAATCGAACGCAGCTTGTAGACCAGAGATAACAATGTCGTTCGCTTCAGCATCAGCTATTGCAAGCGCTGTCCTCTCCCGACGTCCACGCGTAGTCCTCTCCATCAAGGCAATCTTTGCGCATTGCATGAGGTGTCCAGTATCAGGTACGAACTTTTGAAACCAGACTCTGACGGCATCCGATACATCTGTATCACTTGGGTCCAGTATGCATTGGACAACCGTATTGGGAAGTATCTCGCCGGCCCCCTCTTCTCGGATATTGCGCTCATCATAGTTTATCCAAATCCCACGCGCTGCTTCCAACTTCTCGGCGTCTTGTAGTAACTGCCAGCGTGTCGGTTCAGATAGAGGTCCATAAGTCAAGCGTAGATGTTCAGCAAGACCATAGAGCCTCTGCCCTCTGAGCTGGAGATGTCTCTCCATAGAAGGAAGCATTGGGGCAATGTATGTGGACGAGGTGGTTAATATCTCGTTACTGATCTGTAGTGCGGCGTGTTCAATTTCTTCAAGTGGAAATTGAACTTCCTTTCGACCAGCGAAGTTGAGTGGGTTCTGCCATTGTCTAGATTAGTAGCAACATAGAAGGGTATTTGAGAACCAACAACATACCTGCCCAATGTGCCCGAAGAAAACGGCCTGCTCAATCTTGCTCTTTACCATTTCTTCCCTTGGTATGACTCTCCCCCTCTGTCTTCTCTCTTCTGCATCAAAAGCCTCAACTCGCAATACACCTGCACCTTGTGCAATCAGCACAACTCCAGGGTTCACAATTTTCTTGTGGGCAATATCTCCTCCGTTGTGACTAAAACTTCCGTCTGACTGGAACGTCTCAAACAGGATATCCTCTCCACCACTACCAATGATATCAATATCTGCATCTCCCCGGAAATCTACGACGTCCTCAAAAATCACCTTCTTCTCTTCTTCTTCTTCTTCTTGCAGTAATTGTCTATCAACGTCCATGTCATCTTCCGTAATTGTTCTCCGTCCTCCACCTCCATTGGGCTGGAGATTTGATAGTATGACCACGGCTCGTGTAAAGACAATGAATGCTGTATTTCTGGGTTTTGGTATGTAAACCCTTGGCCGGGAGTGACGAGAAGCCTCAATTGGTGTAGTATAGCAACTTATTGGATGGGTCGTTTTGACGTCACACCGGCCACTTTGGGTCAATTTTACCTCCAGAAGTGCATAGAGTGAGTTATCTTCACCAGGGCCAACATACCCCACCAAAACGAAGAGGTCAACGTCTTGTTCCCCTGGATCAGTTCCATCGTTAACAGAGGTTGTTGCGATTGCCACATCCAGTACGCAAAACTGCTCCCGATTTCGATGGGCTGCTGCAGGTGCAGCCTTCTCCACAGCCCGTATTATGGTCTCTCGTAGGTCAACCTCCGGCTTCGTTTCGTAGTTGCCACTTCTCTGCACATACCACTTGGAAAACCCACCCCTTGCTGTGGCGACTATGATTTCCCTTTCTCCCATTCTCCCTACCACACCAGCCCTTACAGCAACAACGTCCCTTCGGTGGTTCCCACTCCTCAACACCCCGAAGATGTTACCCATGAAGCTCGAGTCTCGCAAGGGTGTGATCTGGATTCCTGGCCTTCCGGCTGCATCCCTTAGCGCCAAATGAGCTAAATGCCCTGAGGACAAACTGAGGATGAAACCAGCAGGCTCAATGCTACAGATAGCAGTTACAGTCTCTCCGGGAGTCAAATGAACCTTGCCCTCTACCCCACGTCGTTTCGCAAAGAGACCCTCCGCAGCAGCCGAGCCGACAGCCTCCCAGTATGCTATTCTCCCACTCATTGGCATTACAACCACCAGGCCAGGTTCCTCACTGTTAGCTGAAGGAGATACAAGTGTTCCAAGGGGAAAGAGCATATCCCGGTAGTGATTTGGTGCCTCGTCTTGGGGAAGCATGAAGAGATATGTATGTGGTAAGCTATGGGTGTCGGTGTAGTTCCAAACCCAGGCGCTGGCATCATTTAGGATGAGGGCATGTCGATGCCAGGGGTCAGCGACGCCGATGACGGAACCTAGGGAATGAATGTCAATCGAGTACCATCTAGAGGTCCACATGAATATGTACCTGGGTTTTTCAGGCAATCTGGCAAGGCTGGCAGTAGAGACACTGCATACTTGGTATTTTTTGTCTGTATATCCAGGCGACGTGAGGTCAGCAGCTGTCGCCCACCATCTGGCCATAGACTGCCCTACATACCCATACAACACCTTCTTCCTGCTTGTCCTTTTCTTTCGGTGCATCCTCTTCCTTCCTGAATGCCTTTCGTGTTCGTGGTGGCGCATTGTCCTCTCTCGCCTGCCTTCCCACACTTGGTGCCACCGAATCCTCCCGTGCCTGTTGGGTAGTCTCTTGAGGTAGAATTCTCCGCATTCGAGACCGTGCCTTTGGTACATCAATTGGGGGAAGATTCGGCGAGAACATCGTGATCCGCTGCGCGATGTTGGTAGTGATCGTGTTATTTGTTTAGTAAGTTTTGCAGGTTAGCTCTTGGCACCAGGAATCCAGCTGCATAATGATTATGGTATGTATACATATATACAGTGCCATGCGGAAAGTCTTCGAGATTCAGCCGCGCAGGGATCAGCGCTGCGGCTCACATGGTCTGAAACGCGCGCTAAAAACCGCGTCCAATAAAATACGGTGATAGATACAGGAATA
>Ga0307514_10001088_pt1 | contig 38037 bp, 44 predicted proteins | sample 16_EM_MG_FD_203088 | JGI IMG/M metagenome (GOLD analysis project Ga0307514, IMG submission 203088) | Populus trichocarpa ectomycorrhiza microbial communities from riparian zone in the Pacific Northwest, United States - 16_EM | ecosystem: Host-associated > Plants > Roots > Unclassified | place... | reverse complement strand
TCACAGAAAGTTTTATTTGCTACTAAAGAAGACTTGATAAAAAGGACGGCCTCTGATGACCATTTTTGGACGTGTGGTGAGGTGGTTGCGTGGGCGGCCCGTATGGGCCGGGAACCGTTACGATCCAGGGGATAGTACAACCATGGTTGATCGATCGACTGGTATTTCTCTCGAGGAGGGATAATGCACCACTTTACTCTCACCACCCACCTTGGTCAGACACATGGCGTTTTATTTTGCGGCTTACTCTATTGCAGCGTCGCCACCAAGTCTTAGTATCACTTTCAGTACGCGATGTTGCATGTTTTGAGTAGGTTCGTTGTATCTAGGAATGGGGGTGAGTACATAACTAGTCACCCACAACATTCGTACTTCCATCCGAGCACACTTCTATTGAATTGATTGATAAACATAACTCCTGACCATCTGTAGTGCCTGCACTACCGGCATTCGTTGATGACCTACTGAGGCCCTCCACTGCCCAATATCTGCAGCTCTGGAACTCTCTCGCGCTCGTCATGTATTGCTCCCTGTGTTGATTGCAAAGATGGCCACGGTGAGACCATGCGCAGATGTCAACAGGAAGGAGGGCAGCCGAGATGTCAGAAAACCAGGGCGGTGCGGATGTTACGGTATTGGTAAGTGTCTTCTGCACTCCCAATACTCCACAAAGATCGCGAACCTGGGGTACGGCAGCAGCGTTCTAGCGGAAGCAGCATCCGGGGTCTGAGACCCTTATATCTATTATCCGCCGGAAGTAGAACTGTTGATATGCCAAAGACCAGGTTGAAGACCGCTTTTCCAAAAGCACACAGCTTATCGCAAATTGACTTACTTCATCGACTCTTTATTATTGCAAAAGGACATTTATCAGACCCCTTTGCCCCACCAGTGGACTATAGCCCATGTTCATTCACGGCTACAAGTGGTTCGCACGCAAAGGCTAGAAACCAGCTCCGCTTGACGGCCGTTGGTTTTTTAAGTTTAGCGTAAATAGAGATTCCACCATCAATTATCCATTCGGCACATGCATGCCGACTCAAACGCAGTGTTAACGAGATAAGATTCTCCAGGGTTTACAGGGGAATATGCGCTGAAATAAGACCATTGCAGAGCTCGAGATATCCCGCCGATTCCGGACTTGGAGGATCTTCTCGACGTTTGCCTCGTTTGCAACAACCGAGGGCAATCGTCTGTGGTTGTGGTAGTGAGGTTTCCCGGGTAGCGGTCTAGTTGGTTCATCTCCCGGGTTCATTCCGCTGAAGTTCAATTAGTGCCTTCATATCGTACCGGCCGAGTATCCGCTTCAGGACCAAAAGATGTTATGCGTCTTCTGGTTAAAATCGGAAGTGTCGCTCACAGTATCTAGAGTTACCACTGTTGCTATTCATGGTGTTGCGATATGGAGGGAAGAACCGCATGCATTGACTATGGTACAGAGAGAACACAGAAGAATTTTCGGGTATATCTTCGGGTATGCTGGTGTCACCATTACCACTAGCCACTCTTGCTACTGGATATACAACAGGTAATCTTTTGAGATTCAGAACGAGGTCTAGATGTCTCTCGGAGTCGCCGGTACATTTCTATTATTCATATAAGCACACGACATGTGTCTTTTTCGATTCTGATTGGTCGTAATTCTGTGGCTGAGTGGCTGATTGTGGCAAGTACCTACCACTTAAACTCAGATCCCAAATGACCTGCCCTTTTAATTCCAATGAGTATTTGGCTCTGATTACAAAGTGTCCTACACACAAAATGTGGATAAGTATGTCCTCTTTCACCTCCCAGTCTTAGATTTATGATATCTCTTATATTGAGTCAGAAATTGTGAATCAACAACATTTTGGAGCATTTTTTTACAGCTGCACTATGAATATTAGTGATATAGTAAATTGGAGACCAGGAAGTGAAAGAGGATCTGTTTATGCATAGTTCATGTATAGAACACTTTGTGATCAGAGTAAAACTCATGGACTTAAATGAACTTGAATTGATTGGAGTTTGTTTGTTTGTTTTATTCATACTGTATTCACTCTAATTAGAGTATGACAGAGTCTAGATACACCACCTCTGCCTCTGGGTGAGCCGGTTAGACGGCAGAGCTCCTACCTACTACCCATTGTCCCCATTTGACAAAACAATGCAAGCCAGCCCGCGTAAAAGATTGAGAAGAACAAAAGAGATCACCGAAAAGAGAGACCAACCCCAAGCCAAACACCCTTACTCCTGTCCGCGCTCCTCTGTGTGCTTGGGAGGGAACTTCCCAACGTCAGTAGCTGCCAGGAAGTCCATCACCACTTGGTTGCATTTCTCCATGGAAAACAGCTCAGAAATCTGCACATGTCAGCATCTGCCCGAATTGATTGGAGTTACCTAGTGGAAGGCATCTTCCCAGTTGCCAATATGCTTGCTCTAGCCACAGAAACAATAGAGACTCACCCAGACTTAGAGAGATATGCTCACTGGGAGCTGGCCAAGAGATGATGTAACAAATTTGAATTCTAGGTGTATGTTAGAGCCATCTGGAAGCATAGGAGCTGCTAAAAATGACAACTGTGGGTTGGCTGGGCTGGAGATCTATCTGGGCGCCTCCAAAGGGCGGCGAAGCCGCCACCGTACCTTGTATGATATATCACTCTTGCTACTCGCCACACTGGTGGCTAAGCTACTCCTCTAGCCACTCTGATTCCCTATGTATATAAGACGCAGACTTTACCTTTCAAGAGACTTCATCAGTATCGCATAATTCAACAATCACAACGTTACTGTACTGACAGATGAGGATCGGAAGGCCTCCTCAAATGACAAATTTTCTTACTTACCGGGCCGCAATGATAAATTCTAGACAAAGTACCAAGGTTGAATGGCACTGATTAGGGACGAGTGACACTAGAGGGTCTTTTAAACTTCACGTGTCTTGGTTTCTCTCCATTATCTTTTAACTCCCACCTTTCACTAGAGGTGCCTACTTCGTTGCTGGGTTTTGAGATGGTAATATTGAGGAAGATTACTCGGAGGGGAGGAGGAGTAAGAACTTGGTAGTGAGGAAAGGAGTATGCATAGAAACTGAGACCAGGGAAAGCTAAGGACAGGAACCTATTCTGTTGTATAAAATGTGATTTATCTGCGCGAATGACAAGATAACCGTACCTTTCCGCTACCGGATCAGCGTCAATTGACCCCCTAGGGATACGTACCGGGCTCTGATGACCAGTGACGTCCGAACGTATTTAAAACATGACCTAGGATATCTCATTTTATGGCCTCTGTCTGAGTTCGGAAATGAATCCTGGAATACAATGACGAGGACTCTATCTTTGTACTAGGTAAATACCCACGTTACTATTAGTAGGTGGGTAGTGAATTATAACCGACGACCGAATGATTATCATGCGACAGCGTGAGAGTCTATGGTATGACGCCAGACAGCAATCCATGTCTTTTGACGCAGTAGAGGGTGCGGGATGCGGGAAACTTCAAAATTCACGTTGAGAACTCTCACCGAGTTAGCTAATCAAAAGTGTTATCATCTGTGGGTTGTGAGTTTTCACTGAGAATTGCTATTGTGAATAATTCACGCTAAATTCGGTGATCACTACCCTTGAACTGAATCCTTTCACTCTTTACAACTTCCTTCAGATCACAGAGCGCTTCACATTCTCCTACCACCACACATGCACAGCTGCCTTCCGTAACCGAAACAAAGAATTTTTTCTTTAAGAGAATCCAACCACCAGGCGGCACTCTATCTCTGCTTTAGTGGTCTATCACGAACCGTTCGTAGTCTGCGCTGAATATAACCTCACTAGGCCGCCCTCAACAACGCTTCGCTCTGATTCCCCCATCACATCTGCTGTCCGCTACGATCGACGAACTTAGAGGATTCTTTCTACGACAAAACCAAGCAACCACAAAACATGAGTCAACTGCCACCTGCTAACGTTCCGACGATTGACGTTTCTCCTTTGTTTAGGGATGACCCCGACGCAAAGAAAAAAGCGACAACGCAGATCGACCAGGCGTGTCGCGGTTCGGGCTTCTTTTATGCCGCCAACCACGGTGTCGACGTCCACAAATTGTCTGCCGTCACAAAGAAATTCCACATGTCTATCACTGACGAGGAGAAATGGAAATTGGCGATCCGGGCTTACAATAAGGATAACGCGAAACAAATCTGCAACGGATACTGCTTTCCAATCAAGGGTAAGAAGGCAGTTGAATCCTTCTGCTTCTTGAACCCCGGATTCAAAGAAGATCATCCCATGATTAAAGCCAATACTCTACTACACGAGGTCAACGTCTGGCCGGACGAGGACAAACACCTTGGGTTCAAAGAATACCAGGAATCATACTTCTGGTCAATGTGTGACCTGTATTCTGCTCTCCTACGTGGATTTGCCCTGAAACTCGGCAAAACGGATCACTTCTTCGACGAGTACTTTAAAAAGGAAGATATATTGTCGTCGGTGGCATTGATCCGGTATCCTTACCTAGAGGACTACCCGCCAGTAACGGGATCCGATGGCACGAAATTAAGCTTTGATCGGCATGAGAACGTCTCCTTGATCACAATCTTCTATCAGTCAAGGGTAAAGAACCTTCGAGTAGAGATGATAGAAGGGTATCGCGACATTTCTTATCAATGCTGGAACTTATATGGCGCACATCACTGGTAATTATTACCACGCTCCTACTCACCGTGTGAAATGGGTCAATGATGAACGGCAATCGCTTCCGTTCTTTGTGAATCTTGGTCGCCACAGCCTGATAGAACCTTTTACACCAATCGATCCGAATGATATATCGGCAAACCGTGCTATTACGTATGGCGATTACTTGCAGAAGGGATTGAAGAATTTGATCATTAAAAACGGACAGACATAAACTTCTACTGTTCGAGTCATATACGTGGTTAGTCTAGATAGTTCCAATTTAATATGTTCCAAATATCTAATCTAATACATTATATAAACGAGGCTTAGGATAATCAATTTCTGGTTGAAAATTTCAATAGTATCCGACATCTGAGTATTGTTCACAAATCTTAGGCCTGTTAGTTTTGCGGTTTTTATTGGGATTGATTTACTGCTTTCATCATTCACACCAAGCACAAGAATGTGCTATTGCGTTGTAATACTTTAATGGCACTACAACACATCATCATCCTGGCATATCACTTCACCATACCCATATTGTGATGCGAAAAATAACAACTTAAGTGAAAAATTATGTCTCTTGCTACTGATGCTGTGAAGCACATATATATATACTGGCAATTATTTTTGCTACTGTTGTAAGCAATAAGAAAATCTGGAAAAGAGAGACAGCAAGTGGTTTATGCTATTAAGAATCAATTTGGCATATTGGTGCAGAGAATTGCATGTTATGGTATTGTGAATTTTTCGTATGGTGAGAAATGGCTAGCTGTTGCCACTCCATTTGTGGATTCCATGGTTGGGGCATCCTATTCGCGGATTACACCGCCACCCGCACACGCGGTGATTCCGTGAATGGGTGGAACATATTAATGAAACGTTACGGAATGCAAAGCTGTTGCCTAACCTCAGCCTCTAAAATTAAGGATGCCTATAACCAGGGTTATTTATAGGCCAACTTTGAACTGCAATCGCCACCCCAACAAATAGTCCACCCCAACAAATAGTCCACCCCAACAAATTGTTTGAAAATTAAAAACTCATTATAAAACGACCCACTCTATAATCTAATATATAGCGCCCGATTTTGCTTAGCACTGGCAGGGGCATGATTGAATTTTGAAAGGTCGGATTTTGTATTGGGAGCCAAATGTCGCCCACCAATTGGGCGCTTGTTTGGGCGGTGAATGCCTACTTCTGAGAATCAAGTGAGATCAGGTACTTTAATACTTAAACCCAATACGGTAATGGACGTGGCACTTGGATACCGCAACTTGGTACTTAGCGGCTGAAAAATGACTAAAGTTAAATATTAATTACATTATTACCCAATATGATAGGTGGGGTAGAATGTCATAAACCGTTTCTTGGTGACTTCCCCGCCCACTCCCTTCCGTCCACCGCTCCACTTCCCCCTACATTCTCTGATAAATCGTTGTTCCTATGCATCCACTTGTCCCTACAACCTACCGGTGGACTTCAGCCTGCTCGGTTGAATCCAGCATTCGATATTTTACTGCCCGCCAGAGACTAGAGAATACACATTACAGGAGCAAATTTACAATGATTGAGTTAGAACCAGCTGACAGAAATCAAGCTATTGAGATATTTGGACTAGAGCATTTCCATTTTTCTTGCCGTTCAAGATTTTTTGGGTTCTGTTAGTATCATGTTAGAATGTCTCAACGAAAGCTTCCGCCACGTTTCCAGCCAACAGATTATAGGATTATAGTTTGATGCACAGCACTAATGCAGATTAATATTTGAGGTTAACTGAAAACTTTCATGAGCGCTAGATACTCTCGACATACCTAGAGCCTCATATTATGATACGAGGCTGCGTGGACCAATGGCAGTGTAGTTAAATACCTAGGTGTCGGTGCCGACAAGGAGTGGGTGACAAAAATTACCCATGGATATAGGAGGGCTTCGGAGCTGAAGAAATCAGCAAAAGCAAACGATAAGGAACGTCCCTGCAAGACAGTGGGGTTTTAGTGGTCTGAAGTGCCCAACCTCTCTTCTTCCACAACTTCACCCATTTCCACTCATCCTTCCACCTGCCTAGTAAACACTATTGCACTATTGAACAGTCTTTGAGTTTTCACCGTTGTTTCGTGATACATCAACGTCAACAGGCTTACTACCATGGCCAAGCCCAACGATTATCCGGGTTCGGAGATTACCGGATCATTGCGTGCCCGTCCTGGAGGAAATGTCAATTTTTGGACAAAGCTATGCGATTAAGTTACCGAGCCGTGTGATCTGAATGGACAGTTGAAAGAAGAAGTGAAGTATAAAGTCACTTTGAGTGATAGCTTTCATGTCAAGGAGGAAAAAGCGATGATGCTAGTTATCGAAGAGACTCTGTTACGAACTGAAAACATTGGGGCCAAAGCACAACATATTTCTACCGTCGATTTTGCAATTCGCATGGCACAAAGTGTTCAATGTTTCCGGGAATGGCAATCAGACTGTAATTGCAACGGCTAAAATGAGAAAAGATACTAGGAGCCCATTACAGTCTCCACATCATGCGCTACCGGTTATTGTGGACCATCAGGAGCAGCAGAGTTAATGTTGTATTAAATCCATTAGTAGCATTGAAGCGAAGATTATTCATATGCTCAACAATGGCGACCACGTGGATCTTTGCCAGTCGAAACGAGGCCTGTTCGACAGCTTATTTGTCGTTGCGGACAATGAAATTTCGGGGCAAGAGCTGCACTTCCCGTTAGCATTGATTCTTCATGAAGTTGAGGGGACCGGCTCAACTTTGTCTATTCGCTACGCTGGCGAACTATTCCACGATGACACCATTGATGAGTTTTGGAGCGTTATGAACATCTTGTTAATACAGATTGCGAACAATGCGATGCAACTTGTTTCAGACCTGGAATATGTCTCTGTACAACAGAAGCAGCAGCTTTACAAATGGAACCATACCGACGCCAATTATCCATCTTTGAAACGGTTGGACCATCTTTTTGAGGAAGCAGTAAAAAGAACTCTGGACAAAGTGGCGGTAGTCTATGGAGACTTAATTCTTACCTATCGAGCGCTAGACGAGCGTGCGAATCAACTGGCGCATTGCTTATCCTCCCCTAGTGGAATTGGAATTAAGTCTGAAGAGCTCATTGAACTTCTCCTCGACAAGAGCGAACTCATGATTATTACCGCTTTGGGTGTTTGGAAGTCTGGGGCTGCTTACGTGCCAATTGATCCAACTTATCCTGACGAGAGAGTATATGTTCCGACCCATTAGCGAACCCTCCAGTTCGCGAACTAGACTTACCGGTTCGCAATATTTTGTCCCGTTCGCAAACCGGACAAGAGGTTTTCGAACTGGTCGATTTATGCGAATTCTACCCATTTAATTGTCTCAAGCACTGGGAAGCCCCATTTAAAGACACTACAATTTGCATAAATGGACACGATACTAGATAACTATAGCTGGCTCAACAACTTCCATCAAATTCAGCGTGATGCAATCTCTGAGTCCTTGTCGAGTCACTGCCACTATCAATGTATTACTTCTTGTAGTCTTCATCATAGTTCCTATATTATGAATATCTATTGGACACTATATGCATGAAGTCAGGACTAAATTTCTCTACCAGGTGCAGGGTCAAGCAGATTTCCAGCACTGTGAGGTGCTTAAGGTTGTTAAACTGACAGTTATGACAGTCTGTGATGATAGAAGACTGAGCATCGAAATTCTTGGAGCAGTTGGGATGCCAAGTATACGTATCACAGGTCTTACACTATGTTTATTGTATGGTTCCCTTTGTCTGGTGGGATTAAATCTCGTACTTGGCAAGGTCGCATACTGGGTCCTCAGTTCGCGAACCAGTCAAATTTCGTGAACTGGTCCGTCCAGTTCGCGAACGGGCAAAGTTCGTGTATCGGTCGGAACATATACATCACCCTTGACGACACGAAGGCCAAATGCATCATTACGAACCAACGTCATGTGTCACGATTGAGAAAGTACGTTCCTACCAACCGCCCGCTCCATGTTATTGAACTTGAACCTTTACTCGATCGTTTTACAAACGACTCATCTGTCCCTCGGGATAATTTGCAACTGGATACAACCAGTAGCTAGTTAGCCTACGTCACATATACTTCCGGTACAACTGGAGTCCCGAAAGGTATATTCAAAGTCATACTCTAGATAAAGTGAATGCAGTATGATTAAAACAAACAAAGGTATATTCAAGGAACATCGAAGTGTCGTCAACAGTATCACGGATCTGGCGGAGAGATACAATGTCCGCGAAAACCCGGAAGCAATCATACTGTTTTCCACCTACGTATTCGAGCCGTTTGCTAGACAGATACTGATGGCTTTACTCATTCTCAGCGTTTGGTCATCATTGACGACGAGGAAAAGCGCGATCCGCACAAACTGCCGCAATTCATTAAGCGACACGGTATCACCTACCTGAACGGTATGGCTTCGGTCCTACAAGAATATGATTATTCTGATTGCCCGTCATTATCGAAGCTGGTGCTTGTAGGGGAAGACTTAACGGTGACACGCTACAAGGCATTGAGACGAAAATTCAAACACCGCATCATCAACAAATATGGGTTCACTGAGCCTGCATTCGTCACTGCTATGAAGGACTTCGCCCCAGATTCCGAGAGAACAGACCGCTACGAAATGTTAAGTGCTACGTTTTGGACCGAAATTTGAAACAAGTTCCTGTTGGAGCAATTGGCGAGTTGCATATTAGAGGCCTCGGGGTCTCCCGAGGATATATGAACCGGCCAGAATTGATGAAGGAGAGATTTGTTCCAAATCCATTTCAGACCAATGAAGAAATGCAACATAGAGTTAATGGTACAATGTACAAGACTAGCGACCTAGCACGATGGCTGCTGAATGGCGAAGTTAAGTATCTAGGCCGCAACGACTTCCAGGTGAAATTGCGGGGCATTCGAACCGAACCGGGCCAAGTCGAATCAGTATTGTCCTCCTATCCAGGTGTGAATACGTGCGTTGTGGTAGCGAAAGACTTAGGGGATGGCGATGCTGCGACCTCCAGACATCTAGTGCGATATTTCATTTCTGAACGAAGTGAAGTTCTCGAATCCGATCTTTTGGAATATTTGGAAAGCAAACTGCCACAGTATATGATCCTGATGAGAATAATCCAAGTGAGACGAATTCCGGTTACCGTTAACGGCAAAGTGAATCTACGGGCATTGCTAGATATCAATCTATCGCAGCGGACCTCTGTCAAAATTGGCGCGAGAAATGACTTTGACACTAAAATTTGTAAAATCTGGAGTGATACGCTTGGGATTCCGTTGGATGATAATGGCATTACCGATAACTTCTTTAGGTTTGGGGGGCATAGTATTACCTGCATTCAACTCATTGGCCGTATTAGACAAAGCTTGGGTCTCAGTGTCACCGTGGGAGACATTTTTTCAAGGAAAACGCTGGGAAAACTATCAGATCATTTATGGGAGGCGAGACAAGGGCAGCTTGCAGGACAAGTGCTAATAAAACGGAGGCAGGCGGAGCAACAGGATTTTCAACTGCCTGCTTCGGAGTCGAACAAGGAGGTTGATAGTTTTTATTTGGCAAATAGTCTTCAGCAAGGTCTCATGTACCACTACTTGAAGCAAGGTGACTTTGACAATGCTTATATCATACAATCATTATACCTGTACAAAACAAAAATATCTCCCGACCATCTCAGAATTGCATGGGAATATGCCCAAAAGAAGTACAGCTGTTTGAGGATGCGTTTTGTTCGGGAAAATGAGGTTCTTCAGATCATTGATAAAACTCAACCGCTTGACTGGCGATATATGGATTTGACGGCAACGCATGACATTCAGGGTCAGAAATCGGCAATTAAGCAGCTACAAGAAAATGACAAGAAAGAGCGATACTACTTGGAAACCGGCAAGCTATTCCGGGTGTATTTAGTCAAACAGAACGACGAGCCTTTCTCCTTCCTTTTCAGCTGTCATTATATTATTCTAGACGGTTGGAGTTTACCTATTTTGCACGAGTGTGTGCATCAGATATATCTTCAATTACTTCGAGGAGAGCGTGTGATGATTGAACAAGACCGGGCCTACGTCGAATCTCAAAAGTACTTGCAAGCACATCGCAGAGATCATGTTGATTACTGGACGGCCCAAGGTAATCAGATTATTGAACGATGCGATTTGAACGGGTTAATGAACGAAAAGAGTCGTTATAAAGTCCCATTTCATGGTTATGATTATGTCAAGGAACAAAAGGAGAAGACACTTATCATCGGTGACGCATGGAAGTTGAAGTTGAGCGAAATTTGTTCAACAAAAGGCGTCTCTTTACACTCCGTCTTGCAGTTCGTGTGGCATAACGTGCTCCATATTTATGGGAGTAGCTGCCAAACTGTTGTCGGAACAACCGTTTCTGGAAGGAATTTACCAATCGACGACATTGAGAGTTCAGTCGGATTGTTCATCAATTCGCTGCCATTGATCATGGACCATGATGAACAAGAGAACAAGACGGTTGTCGAGGCCATCGCAGACATACAAGCCAAGATCAACGACATGAACAGCCGCAGCAATGTGGAACTAGGCCATTTGTAAGAGGGCAAGCTAAAGCGTGGGCTATTCGACAGTTTGTTTGTCCTTCAAAACTACCCAAACTTGGAGAAAACGCAGGTACTACTCCATCAGCAAACGCTGTGCTTCGAAGCCAAATATGAAAGAGAGAAGATGGATTACCCATTGGCTGTGATTGCTCGTGAAATAGATTCAGATGGTGTCACTTTCACCATTTGTTACTGCGGTCAACTGTTCGACGATAGCGTATTGACGAGCTGCTTCGTGTTATTCAAGAGCTGTTCAGACAAATCGCAAAAAAATCTTGAGCAACCAGTGCTCAATTTAGAATTCCTTGGGCCAAATCAACTTTTTCAACTAGACCAATGGAATGCGACAGATGCAGATTTTCCTCCCACGAAGACGCTTCACCAGATTTTCGAAGACGTAGCGGCGATATCACAGCAAAAAGCAGCAGTCATTTACGAAGACGTCCAACATACTTACCGAGAACTAAACGAGCGAGCCAACAAGCTTGCACACTACTTACGATCTCTTGGTAACATTAAGCTTGACAGCCTGATTGCACTTTTCCTAGACAAGAGTGAGCACATGATCATCAGCATTCTCGCCGTCTGTAAATCTGGCGCAGCCTATGTGCCCATTGACCCTAGCTATCCACGAGACGGAATCCAATACATGTTTAGGGACACTGAGTCAGACGTAGTCATAGCCAATCAGCGCTATACTTCGATATTGAGAGAGTTGTTTCAGGGGACGATGGATATAATGGAAATTGAGTCGGCCATTCGATTGACATTCAATTTCGATTCTTGTAATCTACAACCTATGGCGTTGAGCACAGACCTGGCTTACGTTATTTACACCTCCGGAACTACTGGAAAACCACAAGGAGTTATGATTGAACACAGAGGTGTTGTCAATCTTCAAGTTTCATTGGCAAATATTTTCTTACTGCAGGCAAGAGATGACGAAGTGATTTTGTCCTTTTCTAACTATGTTTTTGATCATTTCGTGGAGTAAATGACGGATGCCCTGTTGAATGGATAAACGCTGGTTGTTTTGAACGATGAGTTGCAGGCAGACAAACAGCGGTTGTACAAGTGTATGCAAGATTACAAGGTTACTTACCTATCTAGAACGCCGTCTGTTCTCTGTATACGACTACGAGGGACTGGAACATCTCACTCGGATTGATGCTGTTAGGGAAGATTTTAGCGTACCGGTATTCGACAAATTTAGAGAGGCCTTTGGTAGTCTCATCATCAACGGATACGGGCCGACCGAGATATCCATCACCAGCCACAAACGACCCTATCCTTTCAGTGAATGGCGCGCCAACAAGAGCATCGGGAAACAAATGGCGAATACGAAATCATATGTTTTAAACGACGACATGAAGCGTGTACCGATCGGAGCAGTTGGCGAGTTGTACATTGGAGGCATTGGAGTAGCGCGTGGTTACCTGAATCGTCCTGAATTAACTGCTGAAATATTCCCGGCGAACCTTTTCCAAACGGAGAAAGAGAAGGAAGATGGAAACACGAACGCCCGTATTTACAAAACTGGAGATCTAGTTCGGTGGTTACCCAATGGCGAGATTGATTACCCAATGGCGAGATCGAGTACCTTGGCCGCAACGACTTTCAAGTAAAGTTAAAAGGCTTGCGAATTGAACTCGGTGAAATTGAAGCGGCGATATCGTCTTATCCGGGCATCTCGCAGTCTGTCGTCGTCTGTAGAGAGCACCAGATGATCGAATCCGGTGGCGCCACTGCTCCTCAAAAGTACCTCGTTGGCTACTACGTCTCCAGCAACGGCTCGAGTTTGGTCGAGCGTGATGTCAAGAGATTCCTGCAATCAAAACTGCCAGAATACATGATACATGTCCGGTTGGTTCGGATAGAAAAGATTCCAGTGACTATCAACGGGAAATTGGATACGAAATTACTTCGTCGAATTGAGCTTTCTAAAAGCAGCAACGAATATGTGGTTCCACGTGACGAAGTTGAAACCAAGCTATGCAACATCTGGTCCGAATTACTTCGCATTCCGGCCGAGCACGTTGGTATCAAAGATGATTCCTTCAGTCTGGGCGGAGACAGCCTCATGACCACCAAGCTGTCATTCATGATAACGAGCACATTTAAGCGCAATATCAGTGGTGCGACTGTTTTCAAACACAATACTATCGAATCTCAATCTCACTTGATCTGCAACGAGTACGACGAGGCTGAAGACATCGAACACTTGGGCGCCCCTTATCGGGAGGCTACTGTTTCCTTTTCACAAGAGCGACTTCTCTTTATCGACGAGTTCGAAAATGGAACCCCTGCGTACAACATTGCAATAAATTCCGAGCTATCGAATAATGTTGACAGAGATACACTGAAACACTCGCTGCGGTCAGTGCTATCGAGACACAGAGCCTTGAGGACTTTACTGCCCATTCGAGGGAAGGATAGCCTCCGCTTACAGCATGTTTTAGATGAGCAAGTGGCTCAGTCAATCTTTCCCATTTACGAATATGTCGTCAGCAATGCACAGGAACTGGACGAGTTGCTTATCAAACACATCGAAGCATGTTTTCTATCTCGCTGAAGAGCTGCCGATCAAAGTCTGCCTCTGCGAGAACGCTGCAAATCGAAATTCCTTTTACAATGAGCATTGTGATCCATCATATCAACTTCGATGGCTGGTCGTGGAGCATATTCCAAAGGGATTTGAAGGAGTTTTACGACTTCTACGAAAAAGCTAGCACCACCCTGAACCTTCCCCTTCTGAAAGCTTAGTACACGGGTTTCGCCACGTGGCAGCGAAGGCGCCTCACAGAAAATCGCCTGAAGATGCTTTCAGAATTCTGGTTACAGAAACTAGATGGATTTAAGCAATTGAATTTGATACCGGATTTTCCAAGGCCGCCTCATTTTGACTATTCTGGCCGTGACATCTCCTTTGAGCTGGCGAGAGAGACGACAAATGACTTGAAGGCATTAGCGAAAGCTGTGAATGTGAGCCTTTATAGTCTTTTAACGGGCGCATTTTGCCTGATGCTCAGCAATTTCACAAACTAACGAGATATTGTTATTGGGACCCCCGTTGCGAACAGGAGCCGACAAGAACTGGAGGACGTCATTGGATTCTTTGTCAACCTTCTGGTTTTGAGAGTTGCGGTCAATCCTAGCGCTTCTTTAGCCAATTATATCGAATCTGTCAACCGTGAACTACTAGAGGCCTAAATACACCATGAAATCCCGTTCGAGAAGCTGGTCAAATTGCTGCGAGCCGAGAATGATCCAAGTCGCCATCCAATCGTACAAGTTATATTCAGCCTAATCTTTTTGATACCGGGGTGCATAGCATACCAATCCATACATCACCGCATTTGCAACAGTTGAATTACTGCCCAAGTAATGTCGGCTATACATCCGCCAAATACGACCTGCCAGTAACAATGAGCGAATGAGCGGGGACGAAGGGTAGCGGGGGGGGAGCTCCGCCATCTAGCCGGCTCGCCCGGAGGCGGAGGGGATATCAGGGTCCTGTCATACTCTAATTAGAGTCAATACAGTATGATTAAACAACAACAACAACAATGAGCGAATGTGCTAATGGTTTGCGAGGAAATTTCAATTTCCCGACGAGTCTTTTCCGCGTATCCACAGTGAGTGGTTTCTTGGCGAGTTACAGGCACATACTCAAACAGCTCACTCGATTAACGGCGGCGAATTCATGCAATATTGGAGATATCAGCGCGGTAGATGAAGACAGCTATTGCGATTTAAAGGCTGAAAACCGTGTACGAGTAAGACCACTCGCTGACAGAGGCATGACGTTACACGAAAGTTTCGAAAACGAGGCCGAAATATCAGAGCAAAAAGTATCGCTTGTCTATCAAAATACTGAGCTTACCTATCGAGAACTGAATGAGCGAAGCAACAAGCTGGCCCACTGCCTACAGTCTCTTACAGATATTAAGCCTGATAATCTGATCGCGCTTTTCACAGACAAGACTGAGCAAATGATTACTAGCATCCTTGCCATTTGGAAGCTTGGTGCTGCATATGTACCCATCGACCCCAACTATCCAAACAACAGAATTCAGTACATCTTGGAGGATACCGAGGCCAAAATCATCGTTGCTGATTACACCTATGGCTCAAGGATGAAAGAAATCGGCTCTACATTTACAACAGTAGCACTACAGAAGTAATCAGCATCCAATTGTGTATCCAATGCAAGCGAACATAATTTAGCCTATGTTATTTACACTTCCGGCACCACGAGAAAACCGAAAGGTGTTCTGATCGAACACAGGGGAGTGGTTAACTTGCGCAACGACTTGAAGGATCATTATTTTGGAGCCAGGGGAAATTCGGACCAACAGGCGGTGTTATTTCTATCGAACTATGTCTGTGATTTCTCTGTCGAGCAATTAGTTTTATCGATTTTGAGTTCCAACAAGCTGATCATAGTGTCGAGCAATGTTACTATCGATGACAAATTCTATTGCTATGCCAATGCAAATGGGTTAACATACTTGAGTGGAACTCCGACATTTTTTGCAGCGAATCGATATGTCCAAGCTAACACATCTTCAATCATTGACTGCATTGACTGTGGCAGGTGAAGAGTTCCAAATAAGTCATTACGAGAAGATCCGGAAGGAGTTTAGCGGAACAGTAGTCAACGCGTATGGAGTCAATGAAACTACGGTATACAATATTGTCAATTCGTTTGAAAGCGGCGCCCCATTTAAAAATACGCTTGGACAGATCCTTCGAATACGAAGAAATTTGTGGTTAATGACCGTCTGCAACTGCTGCCACGAGGTGCCATTGGGGATCTCTGCTTAGCCGGAGATTGTCTCGCACGCAGTTATCTCAATAAACCCGAAATCACCAACCAGCGCTTCGTTGCGAATCCATTCCAGGCTAAGGAGGAGAACCGAGATGGAAAATTTACACACATCTACAAGACAGGTGACCTAGTTCGATACTCGGCAGATGGAGAGCTGGAATACCTCGGTCGAAACGACTTCCAGGTCAAAATTCTTGGATTACGTATTGAACTCGGCGAAATTGAATCTGTGCTGGTTTCATATCCTATTGTGAAGCAATGTGCCATCATCGCCAAATACAAAGAAAAGTTGCACCATTCAAAGCAGGCCAAATACCTCATAGGATATTATGTTTTGGCTGGCATGACAGTCTTAGAAAGCGAAATTAAAACCTTTTTGCGCAAGCATTTTCCTGACTATATGGTTCCAGCAAGATTTTTTCGCATTGATGGCCAGCTACCCGTGACGATTAATGGAAAATTACACACGCGGGCCCTACCAGATGTTGATTTCCCGACGGAAAAGTCCTCTTACGCTTCTCCTCGGAATGACCTCGAAACTCGACTTTACTGGATATGGTGAACATTCCTTAGCATCAACGAAATTGGCATCGACGATGACTTCTATTGGCTGGGAGGTGACAGCATCTTATCTTTGCAGCTTGCTGGCAAAATTCGAAATGAGCTCAGTCTCACGGTCTCTGTCAAAGATGTCTTCGATTTCAGGACCGTCAGAAGGCTATTTGATAATGTCTTGATGAACTAACAGCAATCCACTCGCTTCGAAGAAAACAATACCGACCAAGGCATTTTGAGCGGAGACGTTCCCATGCTACCTCTTCAGAAATGGTTCTTTGCCAAAGAACTGGAAAACCGCAACTACTGGAACCAATCATTCACTATGCGGACGCCGCAGCTCGACGCAATAACATTAAACATCGCCCTGAACAAATTAACCGACCATCATGATGCCTTCCGATTGAGATTTAGAAACACAGTTGACGGATATGTTCAATTCTATGATTCAATCGGGGGACTGTTGTAGTAAACGTCCTTGATATCCGCAGTTTGGAGAGGGAAGTTGAGCTCAGAGATAAGTTGACGCAATGGCAAAGTGGATTCGATATCGAGGAAGGACCAACGTTCTGCGTGGGTTATCTCCACGGCTATGAGGACGACTCTACCAGAGTGTGGATTGCCATGCACCATCTCATTGTCGATTCAGTGAGTTGGCGGATCATAGTTCGGGACATGCAGATTCTTTATAATGGTGGCAATTCGAGACGCAAGGGAAGCAGCTACAGGCAATGGGCGCAGACTATTCAGCATTACTCCTTCTCAGAAACAGAGAAAACCTATTGGAAGCATCTAGTGGAGGAAGCCAGTTTGGTCGATTGGAAAAAGGTGCCAGTCAGCAACGGCGCCATTCGCACGAGTTTCACATTGCTTATGGGTCAGACGAAATGTTTGCTAAGGGACTGTCACCGAGCTTACGACACTCGGATTCATGAGTTGTTGCTCACTGCACTTGGTTATGTACTGCCAGAGATAACCCAAAGGCAAATCAACTATATCACCCTTGAAGCACACGGTCGCGATAACATTGATCCTGATCTGAGCATCACCAGCACTGTGGGATGGTATACAACTATGTACCCATTTGCACTTGAAATCGCCGACGATTGGGGAGCTAGTATTTCTAGCGTCAAAGAGGGCCTTAGAAATGTTCCAAATAACGGGATCGGATATGGCACTATATTCGGCTATAGTTCAATCCCTCTTCCTCGGATCAGTTTTAATTATCTTGGTCAATTCGATCAGAGCACATCAACAACAAGCTTCTGGAAGCTGGAAGATGGAATAGGTGAATGTGTTCAAATAGTGATGCAGTGTTGTCAACCGTCCCGTCCGAGATTCCTCCAGGACGGACGGGACGGCGCCAAGGCCGTCAATCCCGTCCTTACTCAAGACGGACGGAATGTCGGCCGTCATCCACCGTCATCGGGCGGTTACTGTTTATCTTTAGGCGAGACCCAATCGAGCCCAATAATGTTATACAGGCTTCGGAATGTATGAAATCCTGGGTGCAGAGGGCGTAATCTTTAAAGAAACAGAGTCAGAAATAGTATGGACGGAGCAGATGCTCACAGATCTTGCATCACGGTCAGAATAGTAATTGAAATGATTTTGGTATAATTTTTGTTATGTGTGCTAAGACTTCTCCGTCGACGGCCGTCCTTCCGTCCGTCCCCGTCCGGCCTCAAAAAGACGGCGCCGTTCCGTCCTGGCTCAGGACGGACGGGACGGTTGACAACACTATAGTGATGCTAGAGAAGCTTAATTATGTTCTATCTGAGACGGCCACAAGGCCAATATATATGAAAGTGCAAGTACGACTAAATGCCATCAGCCCGTATCAGAGTCAACAGTCATCTCTGGCCATACGAGACATCACCGTCTCCGGCCATTCGAGACTCATCTCCGGCTGAGACCAGTATATGCAATAGAATGGTTGCAGGATCGATCGGCTGCCGCAGAAAACGTTAATGATGATGTGATTGATATAACAGGCTTATGCAAATATGTTCCAAATGAAGCTTAGGCAGATCATTGAACATACGCTCAATTTTGCGCACCTTCCCAATGTTGATGACATTCAACATACCGGGAAGTCCCAGTTAACAATGGACAGCTTCATACCCTATTCTGAATACCACAACCAACCAGAGAGCCGAGTGACTATGTTCATCTTACCTCCCGGTGGGGGTGGGGCCGAGAGTTATTTCAACAATATCGTCCGACACCTACCTCATTTCAGGCTTGTCGTGTTCAACTGTTGAAATAGTGATGCTAGAGAAGCTTAATTGTATTCTATCTAAGAGGGCCACAAGGCCAGTATATATATGAACGTACCAGTACAGCTGAATGCCATCAGCTCGTACCAGAGTCAACAGTCATCTCCGGCCATACGAGACATCACCGTCTCCGGCCATACACAACATCTCTGTCTCCAGCCATACAAGACATCTCCGTCTCTGGCCATACAAGACATCTCCATCTCTGACTGTACAAGACATCTCCGCCTCCGGCTGTACAAGACATCTCCACGTCCGGCTGAGACCTGTATATGCAATACTCCCCCCTCTTGTTATACACCATAGAGCAAGAAACAAAACACAATGAAAAGAATGAAACAAAGTGATTCTCATAAAAGCCTCCTTAAAACCCTGCGAGAGTGAGCAGAGAAAGAGTACTGCCGTAGCTTGAGGATGGCCATTCATTAAGAAACAAAGAAATCTGCGTGCCCAAAAGAAAAGTGAAACAACCTTAAATCGACCTCTATTACCATAACCCCATCACCTTGGTGAATTTCTTGTGACAATTCTTTGACAAGGCCTCGGTTGGTACATCTGCCACATTCTCATTCATATGTACGTAGGAGTAGTCACCTATCTTGTGAGCATGGAGGTCTTGACTATTGTGATAGCAAGCATCAATATGCTTTGTGCAAGCTTTTATGATTCCAGTTGTGATGTGACTAAGTGGGTATTGAGTATTGCAATTGATCGGGAGCGGCGATACATCTTTGCCGTGTATATCTCGGTGGAGCCAGTGCAGCCATTTCGCTTCACGGGAGCCCTCGGAGCAGGCGATGCATTCAGCTTTGAGAGTTGACGTAGTGATGAGATCTTGCATTTGCGACTGCCATGAGACAGCTCCATTGCTGACAAGGAGTACATGACCTCCTTGAGATTTGCGGTTGGCACTATCATTGGCCCAAACGGAGTCCGTGTAGCCAGTGAGTTGATCATTGGTGTTAGTGCTGCTGCTGCTGCCGCTAAAGTGCAGTCAGAAGTTGGCTGTGGATTTAAGATACTGATGGACTCTTTTGGCAGCAGTGAGATGGCTGGTGAAAGGGCGAAATTGTATTGGCAAAGTGCAGCGACTGCAAATGAGATATCAGGCCGAGTTGCAAGTGCTGCATACATCAATGAGCCGATGATGGCCTGGTAGCCTTTGATATCTTTTAGTTCTTTCTCCCCCGGATCCTCCACCAGATCTAGCTTTACATTAGGATCCATTGGAGTTGATACATCGTGAGCATTCTGCATGTTGAATCGTTTGAGAATCGTGGTGATGAAGGCCCTCTGGCCAAGACTGATGCCGGTGCTGGTTCAGTTTTCCTCGCGGTGGTATTCGATGCCGAGGAATTGGTGTGCCAGGCCAAGATTGGTGATCATGTATTTTTCTGAGAGCCTGGCCTTAACTTCGATCACAGCTTTGGTTGCGTCTTGTGGGTACAACATTGAGATGTTGTCAACGTACAAAAGCATCAGAATACCATCGCTGCGGAGATAAAGGTTGGGGTCGGCCTGGGACTGTCCGAACTTGAGGGAGAGCAAGACAGCGTTAATATCGTTGTGCCAAAGTAGTGGTGCTTGTTTGAGACCATAAAGTGCTTTCTTTAGTCGAACAATGATCGAGGGTGTGTTGAGACCTTCTGTCCAGCCTTCGGGCAGGGTCATGTAGATATGATCGTCATCGCCCTCGGAATTGAGAAAGGCAGTGACCACATCCAAATGATCGATGTTGCAGCCATATTTTCCGACTATGGAGATGAGATACCGAAAGGAGGTGAGTCTTCCGACAGGGGCATGAGTTTCTCCGAAGTCTGTTTGTTTGTAGCCTTTAATTATTAGGCCTGCTTTGTATCATATGGTGCCATCTGGATTGTGCTTCGTCTTGTAGACCCATTTGGAGCCAATTGGCTTAGCTCGCAATTGCCTTGCTTGCCAGGAGTTGATAGTTGTGAATGTGTTATTGAGCAGGATCAATGTGCATTCTACTTCTATGGCTCATTTCCAGTGGTCTCGTTGTGGGCTGTCCATGGCATCCGCGTATGTGACTGGATCGCTGTTGATGGATGTCGATGTGAGAGCCTTTGCCATAATGATTAGTGCATTTGCGGAGATCTTCACCTGACTTCTTGGGACACGATTCGTGCGTGGTGGTGGTTGGCATGATTGCTTGGTCATGGCCGCCATTCGGTGAGCTTTGTCATTTTCGCAGCGGAGATGTAGATTGTGGACGACAGTCTCTCTGGACACCGGTGGTGCATCCTCCTCATCAAGAGGACGTGATCTCACACCTGTACTTGCAGGGGGACTTTGACGATTGTCGGCGTCAGGCAGAATGTGGTCTGTATCATTGTCGGTACAGTCATGATCACCACTTCTGTTGGCTTCACCTGTTTGACTGGTTCCTGCGTGGTCATGGAGAAGTCCATCCCTGCCCGTTTCAATTTCCTGGATATATTTTGTCTCTTCTGGTAGTTCAAAGAAGTCTGTTTGGTCTCCATGTAGACATGATGCGTGGGCATTCCTATCCTTGTCGAACATGACATCCGACTGTGATCTTACTACTCCGAATGCTGGGTCCCACATCTTCCAAAGTGTAGTCTAATTGTGTACGTTACCGACCATCATACATGGCTTGGATCTTGGGCTGAATGTCCCATGGCGTTACAGCTCAGGAATAAGTCGACTGGCATAGCAGCCGAATCACCGAAGGTGGTGGAGAGGAGCATTGTTAGAGATTTCATTGCCATCATTGTTGTGAGAGGGCTTGCCAAATGCTTGCAGCATCTCATATGGAGGTGGATATGGTGCTTGATAGCCGTCGTGGGCATCTCATTTTGTTAGGCCTTCGTTTGGGGTTTGCTGGTGGAGGTAGACCGCAGTTTTGACTGCTTCTCCCCAAAAGACAAGTGGCACCTGGGAGTCAATCATCATGGATCGTGCTTTCTCGGTGATGGTCTGGGCCATGTGTTCGGCAACCCCATTCTTATGGTGAGCATAGGGAGGACATGGTTCGTATGTTGTGCCACGAGCAGCAGGCACCAGTCGGAATGTATTATTGTCACATTCTCCCCGGCCATTGTCGCACCGCAATCGTTTCACTTTGTATCCGATGGAATCAACTCGGGCCTGAAATGATTGGTAGGCTGAAGTGCATGACTTTGACTTCTTAGCTGGAAGAACCAAAATGGAGGTGTATCGTGTGTAGTCATCGATGAATAGGATACAGTGGTGGTGGCCAGCGGATGTGGGCTTGGGGAATGGTCCACACACGTCCGAATGTATGAGTTCAAATGGCTTTGTAGTGTGCTTTGTCGTGACTTTGATGATCTTCTGCTTGTTCTTGGCCTGAATGCATGCCGTGCACATTAAGTCGTCTTTTGTATATCCGACAATGAGAGATCCTAGGGCAGTGGGATGAATGTGGGCTAGACGGTGATGCCACAGTCGTCATTCTGAGATTGTGAGTGGCTTTGTAGATTTGGTGGAAGGTGGACTTTTGTTACGGGGGTTTTTAGATCCCAATAACTAATACAATATTTATTGAATCTAAGTACAGCCGCCTATCAAATCTCTTTCTCTCCTCGTCTTATCCTAAGACTCAACCTCTTGCCTGTCTCGCAAGAGCTATCTCTTTCGACAGTTGCAAACTCACCGCCGCGTCTTCCAAATCGGTTAGGTTGAACCGATGCCAATTCCCGTCTCCGATATAGACGAAGATTAAATTTCCCCGTCGAACAACCACTCCTCGGAAAATTCCTCGAAGGGTAAAGCGCCGGTGTTGATGTACCTCAGCACCAGGTAGTCGATATTCTCTAGCTTGCAGAAATGTAACACCACAGCGTAGATGTGGGTTAAGCGGTGCTCTTCCAACGCGGAAAGCAATCTGCCGAAACTCTCGACTTTCTGTTGCAGTGCGTACTCGGCTGGTGTGTATCGATGTCCAGGCATATAGCACCCAGTCTCGTGTATTGATTAGGGAAGTAATGGTAAAGATAGATAGAATTCTTAATAATATTTTAAGATCGTCTTCGGTGTTCTCTGAAAGCTAATGTGTTCACTGATGTCCCCAATTCCTACGTCCAACGCTGGCTCTTTATAGCCATAAACCTCTCAAGCCAAGATAGTGATTATTCCGGCCACGCCCCCTTAGCGCCCGTGAAAATAACTCACCACAACACCCTCAGGTTATTGCGCCGTGGCTACGTGGTTTGAAAGCTTACGCTCCTGATAACAATCAGGCCATCCGTTGCCCGATATCAGCTTCCCCATGCATATTTGATAACCCTCGCAATCTTTGAGTCGGTAGTTGGAACATCCACCAACCAAGTTGATAATGCTTATCGCCTCGAAAATCCCTCATGCAAGTGAGCGATTTTCTTGCGTCATAGATTTAATTGGTGACCAGCCGATACTATGCCAACGTAGATTAATGACGCGTAAGCTCGCATCCGATACGATGTTACATTGCGATCCAGCCCACCCGAGCCAACAGGTGGGGCTCGCTCTAGGCCCTAAGCCTACGTCATATAATCCCTCAGTTACGTCATGCTGAGGTCGAGACTTCTCTCCAGACCGGAACGTGCTTCCCTAGTCCTAACCCGTTACAGGTATGGGAGAAGAGTTCTCTTAATCGCATTTGACTATCAACTGCCGTACGTGATTACCACGCATGTCCCGCATAGTTTCCGGGACTGAACAAAGCACCCTCGCTTTGCGCGACTGACACGAGCTCCCGCTAAAGAGCGTGTCACTGACCAACTTGATTATCACATGCATAGGTGTTATGCATATCGTAGATATGTATGCATCTTGTAGTAAATCAAGTATCATTATCGCTGCTAAAGGGAAACCCCTAACAACTTTGAGTTATGATGCCGGCCGAACTTGGTGACGCGGTGTGGAGTGGGCTTGTAGTAGGCTCGGTGGAGTGCGTGATTGATGGTACGGTGTGTGCACTCGATGATGCTCTTTGTCACTTCTTCTTTCTCCATCTTAAAGTGGACTTCGTAGACATGGTTGGTACGGTCGAAGTGAGTGCAGTTGCGGGGGATATGCTATAGAGGTCATTGACCCGATTGCCTGTGATGGTGATTGATGGAGATGATATGGAGCACTTGCCGTGTCCAAGTGTGGATGTGTACCCGGCTGTGTCCAATTGATTAATCGAGAGAAGCGGGAGACGGAATGTATGTGTGTAGAGAGCATTGACTTCGTATTCCTGTGAGAAGTTAACAAGTTCATGGTGGCTTACTGTAACTTTGTTATCGTCTCTGAGTTCAATGACTATTGGCTGACGAAGTTTCTTTATTGAGTTGAATCTGGTGTGGTCATTGCACATAAGGTGAGATGCTCTGGAGTGGATGACCCATGCAGCTGGAGTGGAGCCTGCGGTGAGTGCGGTTGCATTTTTGCCTGGTCAGATCATGTGGCGATCTCCTGCTGCAGCGAGGAAGGCAGATGCTGTGCCTTTGTTGACCTTGTTGAGTTGATCCCGGGCAGGTTTGAAGTGGACGCAGTTGGCTTTGAAGTGTCCTGTGAGACCACAGTGGTAGCATGTCCGCTCGTCGTTTGTGGAGGGATTTGAATCGCATTCAGCGATATTTCTTTTTCTGCCTGCTTCGGTGGTATGATTGTCCATTATGCAGTATGTGCATTTGTGCTTCTGGCGTTTGTTTCCTCATCCACCGCCGCATCCGCCACCTTGTCCACCACGGCCACGGCCACGATTTCCGCTACGGGAGGATAGGGCTGCTCCGGTGGATGCATCTCTGACTTCCTTGGTTAGGGTCGTTCGTTTGGCATATTCGGGGATCGCATCCATACACTGCTGGGCCGTGGGAGCGGGGATTCGCTATTCAAGAATTTGGATGATCATTTCATATGAATTAGATAGGGTAGTGAAGATATGTGTTTTCATGGCGTCATTGGTGATATTTTCGGTGGTGCCGATTAGCTTCTTGCGGAAGGCGATTAGGTTGGTAAAGTCCTGGGTGACCGTTTCGTCTGGCGATGGTCAAGAGGTGGTGAACTTCCGCAGGACTTGGGTGCGGCCAAGTTTCGTTGAGGCATTGTCAAGTCGGTCCCTAAGTGCTTCATCGGCAAAAGTGCAAATCGACTATAGACTGCGCTACGCGCACTCGCGCAGCTCATAGCAAGCTTCCCGTGGACCCCTGTGTGACGCGCAGCCTATAGTCGTCTATTGTCGATTCATAGAGTTGTGCGCGTGGGCCTATGGAACTATATACAGCTGGCGGCCGGAGATGGACCTATACCAGTCTTCACTGCCTGCAGTCTTCGCTGCTATAGTGGTACTGTACACTATCGCTGAGAGCCCGCTTGAGAGCCTGCTTGAGAGCCTGCTTGAGAGCCTGCTTGAGAGCCTGCTTGAGAGCCTGCTTGAAAGATTGCTTGAGAACCTTCTTGAGAGAGCCTCGCATCGGGAGGAGTAGAGTTTTCCACGGGAAACATTTGGCCGATGGAAAACCCTGAGTTTGTGGAAGCTTTGGCTAATAGAAGGCTCTAAGTCTGTGGAAGCGTTGGCTAATAGAAGGCTTTAAGTCTGTGGAAGCTTTGGCTACTAGAAGGATCTAAGTCTGTGGAAGCTCTAAGTCTGTGGAAGCTTTGATGCTAACGTTGACATAGCCAACCTACTTGTCTAAGTGCTTCTGGTACTATGATCACCACTACCGACACCATCATCATCACTATCGCCATCATCACCATCGCCATCATCACCATCAGCCCCGGCCCAAATGCGCACACATACGCCCACAATCCGTGAGAAGCAAGCAGCAGATTCCGCTGGACAATCTGAGTCGGAGATCTGCTATCCCCAAGATCCAATTGTCTACCATTCCTACAAAATCCAAGGCTGCAATTGTCAACACCATGGTCGTGAGGCATCGAGATGTCGTCTCGGTGGGTGCGCTAAAGATAGGATTCAGACTATGATATCAACCGACGTCATGATTTCGGCTGCCCGCCACACGCTACCCGCCACCTGCCACATGCCACACGCCACCCACCAAACACTGCTCGCCACCCACCAAACACTGCTCGCTACACGCAACCTGCCTCACGCCTCCCGGTGCCTGGCGTCTGCAACTCAACAAGTCTCTGGATCGAGCATGTAGAAGCATATTCGGGAGGAGTAGAGTTTTCCACGAGAAGCTTTTGGCCGATGGAAAACTCTGAGTTTGTGGAAGCTTTAGCTAATAGAAGGCTCTAGGTCTGTGGAAGCTTTGGCTAGTAGACGGCTCTAGGTCTGTGGAAGCTTTGGCTAGTAGAAGGCTCTAAGCCTGTGGAAGCTTTGATGCTGACGTTGACGTAGTGAACCTACTTGTCTAAGTACTTCTGATCCTATGATCACTATAACTATCACCAACACCATTGCCATTGCCATAGCCATTGCCATTGCCATTGCCTTAGCCATTGCCATTGCCATTGCCTTAGCCATTGCCATTGCCATCATCTCCATCAGCCCCGGCACAAATGCGCACACATACGCCCACAATCCGTGGGAAGCAGGCAGCGGATTCCGCTGGAAAATCTGAGTCGGAGATCTGCTCCCCCCGAGTTCGAATTGTCTACCTTTCCTGCGGAATCGAAGGCTACAATTGTCAACACCATGACCATGAGGCATCGTGAGATCTTGTCACGGTGGTCACGCTAAAGATAAGGTTCAGACTATGATATCTACCAACATCATGATTTCGGCCACCATATGCCATGCGCCATCGGCCACCCGCTACCCGCCTCCTGGTGCCTGGCTCCTGCAACTCAGCAAGTCTCTGGATCGAGCACCCGGGAGCATACATGGAAGCATATAGTCAAATGAGATCGGGAGTGTCTTGCCTCTTGAGAGTGTACTTGGGAGCGTAGAGCCAAGCAGGCTAGGAGTGTGCCATCGAGTGCAATTAGGAGCGTCTTTGAGAGCATGCCCGGGAGTGTACTTGAGATCGTACTTGGAGTGTACTTGGGAGCATCTTGTGAGCTGACTTGGGAGCATCTTGTGAGCTGACTTGGGAGCGTATAGTCAAGCAGGCTGGGAGTGTGTCATCGAGTGCAATTGGGAGTGTACTTGAGAGCGTGCTCGAGAGTATGCTTGAGATCGTCTTGAGAGCTTACTTGGGAGCGTACAGTCAAGCAGGCTGGGAGAGTGCCATCGAGTGCAATTGAGAGCGTCCTTGAGAGCATTCCCGGGAGTGTACATGAGAATGTACTCGGTGTACTTATGAGCGTACTCAGAGTTCACTTGGGAGTGTCTTGAGAGCTTACTTGGGAGAGTATAGTCAAGCAGGCTGGGAGTGTGACATCGAGTGCAATTGGGAGTTGAGAGCGTGCTCGGGAGTGTGCATGAGAGCGTCTTGAGAGCATACTTCGGAGCGTGCAGTCAAGCTGGCTGGGAGTGTGCCATCGAGTGCAATTGGGAGCGTCCTTGAGAGCATGCCCGGGAGTGTACTTGGGAGCGTACAGTCAAGCAGGCTGGGAGTGTGCGATCGAGTGCAATTGGGAGTGTACTTGAGAGCATGCTCGGGAGTGTGATTGAGAGCGTCTTGAGAGCTTACTTGAGAGCGTAAGTCAGGCAGGCTGGGAGTGTAAGTCAAGCAGGCTGGGAGTGTACAGTCGAGTGCAATCAGAAGTGTACTTCAGAGCGTATTTGGGAGCATGCAAAGAAGTGCATTTGGCAGTTTGGTTTCAAGTTTGTTGAATGCAGCATGATGTATAGTATCAAGCGCACATAATTGCACGAGTATCATAGTAATCTAGTCAATGCGCAGGTCCATAGGACTTCATAGTGCCACGCGTCAAATATGCTATGGATCACCGACCCAAAAACAGCTTCCCTATGAGTTACGCGTCGCGTAAGGTCATTTTTCCCGGTGTTCCCACATTTCCACGGGGTCGTCGATATCGTCCATGAGTGGAAGGAGTTAGTCACAGCATCCGAGGTGTATTTGTGCTAGTGCTTTATTGGCTCGGTCATGCCAGGTTTCTTGTAGAGGGCGTAGGGCGACACCGTTGCCGACGGGGAGGAGTTCGGCACTGCTGACGATATTGTAGGCTCTCTTGGCGATGAGGACTCGGCGAATCTTTTGCTTCCAGACAGGGTAGTTTTCCTCGGTCAGCTTGGGCACATTGCCATGATTGGTCTTGAATGTTTCGTTTGACATGTTTTTAGAGTGGAGGAGGTTAGGAAGGTAACGATGTAGAGTGATGGATTGTGATGGTGTTGCGGCTGATGAGCAGGGATGGTTGTGAGTGGGTTAGGGCTTTTGAGGCTCTTAATTGTAAGATATAAATAGAGTATTTTGGAGTAAAGATTGTAGCGGGCGCCGGGCTCATAACCTGTTGAAATAGTGATGCTGGAGAAGCTTAATTGTATTCTATCTAAGAGGGCCACAAGGCCAGTATATATATGAACGTACCAGTACGGCTGAATGCCATCAGCTCGTACCAGAGTCAACAGTCATCTCCGGCCATACGAGACATCACCGTCGCCGGCCATACAAGACATCTCTGTCTCCGGCCATACAAGACATCTCCGTCTCCGACTGTACGAGACATCTCCGCCTCCGGCTGTACAAGACATCTCCGTCTCCGGCTGTACAAGACATCTCCGTCTCCAGCTGAGACCTGTATATGCAATATCAACAACAAGTATCTACATTCCAGAACCCCATCAACGTTCGAGGAATTGGCAACGTTCTATCTTAGCCACATCAAACAAGTTCAACCTCAAGGACCATACAATCTTTTGGGCGGAAGTTTCGGCGGTGTTTTGTGCCTGGAAATTTCGCTGCAGTAAATAAGCGCCGCAGAGAAGATTGCCAACCTGATCATCATCGATTCTTATTTCAACGTGAGAAAGTCGTCCACTGACATCGGGCTGCCACATGACAAGAACATTATCGATAAGATCAATTATTTCTATTCGCCAACTCAATTATCCCTGAAGCAACTTTCCAGCGCGCATAACATTGTGTTATTCAAGGCTTCGAAATTGAATGATACATATCGTTCTGACGATCAGTTGCGACTGTACGACTACTATATGAAGTTGGAGTTCAACAATCTGGACACACTCTTTGATCGCCAATCGATTCAGCTGAGACACATGGAGGATCATACACATTTCTCTTGGGTGAAGAAGGAAAGTCAAATAATTGAAATATGTTCGTTATTGTCATCGCATTTGGGATCTGCGTAGTATCAATTCTGTTTCTTTTTTTGATTCTTTTTTTGATTCTATTTCTTGCTTCTTTTCCTTCGTTTTGATTTTCATCTTCCTCTTCCTCTATAAAATTTTTGGGATCTCTTATGTCTTTATCTTCATTTTCGTCGTCATCGCCTTGTCTCGTGCCCAGCCTCCAGTGGTGTTTGCCACTCGTACCTCTCTTATCCACAGGAGCGAGCCTGTGAGTGAAAGCAACGAGAGTTTGGGGACGAGACAAGTCATCGCCATCATTTTTATCTCTCTTTCTCTAGGCATTTTCTAGGGTCCTTTATTCTTTACCTTCGTCTTTCTCTTCATCTCTTCCACCTCTCTTTATAAAATTTCTGGTGTTCATGTACGGGAAACGTAGATAGAGGATGTGCGGGTAAACAAGAAGTAATCTACGGAAAAACAACGCAAGGTAAGATTGTGCGGACAGTCATTTTAATATATTCTAACTCGTAATAGGTGGGGAAAACTGACGCCTCCTCTATATTATTCATTTTGCAGACATTCCTCATCAATATTGCGTCCGGTACATTTGCGATCAGGGTTGACAACCCATCTGGTTTTTGGCGTAGGGGGTTTGGGTTTCTTTTTTTTCTTTTTTTTCTTTTTTTTCGGGAGGGGGTGGTTTTTGAATTTGCTACCCGCTATAAATGGGGTATATATGCTCAGTGAGTCTACCTCTGCGCTTTCGATTGCTGCAAGAGTATGGGCTGAAGACAACATGCTAACAGCATCCCGCAAAATGTCGAAGCGGTCAAATTTTATAACTTCAAAAATGGGATTCCCATCCATACACATTTTAGCATCGAACAAAGGAAAATGGCAGTTCCTGCTTTGGGTTTCAAACAATTCATTACGAGAGGGTTGAGGGGATCGGAAATACTCTGGGACGTAACAGTACAATCCAAAGTTGGGAAGGAATTTGGAAACAGTGGTCGAGGAGAGAAGTGGGAATGAACTACATTAAACGGTGAATGGAAGACTGGAACTGGGCGTCTGAGGTAGATAATACGGATCATTACGGGATTTGGTACATTCCCGGTAAGAGACGGAAGAATGACCTACTGGCTATGGCGAGACTACTGGGGGAAGAGAACGGTAAGATTACATCACCTTAATGGATGCAAGAGAGTGTGCTGAGCGAAAGAAAGGGTGATGGCAATGCGAACGCGGGGTGGATGAGTTTAGAGGTGGGGACAAAGGAGAGGGCAATACCGCCAGGAGGGCTATCGAAAGGGAATATTGAATGCCATTTGCGTTACTGCCCAGATGAAATAGACCGGTAGGTGGCAACCATGGATAGATAATCTTGTACAAGGTAAGCATCTTCAATAATAAAGGGGAGAATATTATGCTAACATTATCAGCCTGTATGCGAATGCGTCAATAGGATATGTGCACAGCTGCCGATTCATTGATTCAAGCATTCACATTATGCGATGAGTTATTCATAAAATACCCTAGCATTGGCCGGGGTTTTCCGCTTAGGAGACCCCACCCGGAAATCTGAAGACGAGCTCGGGTAGCGCTATAAGATGGGTTTGTACTGCGGAGGATATGACCGCCATCGAAGCTGCATGGAAAACTGTCCATTTCCTCCAACTCCACCTCGATATCTCCAAACCCAATGGGAATCCAATTATCCAAAGACATAGCGACAACGACATTATCCGTCCTGTTACAGCAACTACCGCAGCCGACGGCGCTCGGGATCTAAACGATATCCTAGACAATAATTCCGTACCTCACAGCTACTCCTATTTTGTACGACAGCGGTGGGTGTTACAGATGTACATGATGTTACAGGTCTGATACACGGTCACGGCTGCAGGGGCTGATGCCTCCTGTATATATCTCGAGTCTTTCTTCTTCTCTCTTCTCTGTACCATAGAATACACGCACACGGTTCTCCCCAACTTCCATATCGTAACAGTGGGCTTTCAAGACTAGTTATCACCACAAAGGGCTTCCACATCGCGTGCAACGGTTGGGCAGTAAGAATGAGAAGAAGATATTGAGAGGGTGATGGTATATTTCGAGCGGTTGTAGCCTTGCGATCTGGGCAGTGTTTGTTTTGGTTTCAGGAGAGGTGTCTTGTTGCATTACCGGTTGGAATTTCATCATCATCGTTTGCTTTTATCATTTGGCAGTACGCTTTAGCCATGTCATTTAGTTTCCTTCTCAGCTTTATTTGATCTCTCGCTCGTCTTCTTAGGACTAGAAGTAGTGAAGTTATAGCTGCTTTAATATACAGTATGAGCGTGATGGTCCCAATGTAACGGACAGTATTTATTGCTGCTTTTACCCACTGTTAGGCATTCAGATTTGAAAATCTTATCACATTCTAAATCTTGTGCGAGCCATAGTGCTTGCTACGGTACTGGTCTTCCCGCAGCCTTACATAGATACTTGCGGCTGCGGTGGTTGGAAGGGCTTTCTGGGAGGGCCGTGCGTAAGCGTCATACTTTGTACACCATCCCATGGGGTTCCGGAATAATATGTCTCCACCCGGAGCCCCACCCAGAACCACGTTCATAGACAGGAATCATTGCGGCTAACGGGTTTCCACCATAGCCGAGCATTCCCTAACTTCGACATCTGCAGTCATTGCAGGGAAGGGGAATTGTAGGTAGTGTAACTCGAGCTTATCCCAATATCAAAGAATGGGAATACTTTGCGAAGACAGGAAACCGACAGCCTCATAGAAGCATTTTTACATTGCCGTATCGTCGCTAAGGTAGACATTGCGTCTGTCTGAAGATTGTAGATACGTTTTAAGCAACGGATACATACGCCAATTGGCCGTCGCTAGTGGCTAGCAACTTCCGAACATGTACTCGGCTAACGAAGCGCAAATCAGAACGTCTCAATCCCTGTCCGACAAGAAATTGGTATGAATAGACGCTACATGCTTCTGGTTTTGTGCCGAAAATCGAATACACCATTGGAAGGGAATTTTGCTTTGCGACGACCCTTTGTGTCTTGTCGATCAATCGCAAAATCACTCGACAGCCGCCAAAACAACGCATTGCTTCTCGGTATTTGTCCAACTGACCAAATCCTTCTGATGCAAAACCTGCAAGGAACAGAGTGCATCGCTGACTTCCCGTGTATCTTCGTTGATCCTTACATCGGAATAGAGTCTGGAGCTCGCACCACTTGCAACACTCCTAACAGACGTGCAAAAATATCCACTGGATCCCGGGACACTCCGGTATCCCCGGAAACGAAGAAGCAGACCGTCAGGCGAATTTAGCCCGAGATGCAAGCGGAAGCACAGTGATAGAACGGCCATACACCTCGGCCTCGAATAGAGCTAGACGAATCTCCGAGGGAAGATCAGCAGCCAAGGCGAAGTGGGAGGCCGACAAGTGCAGCAAGCACTTCAGTTACAGACTCAAGGGCAAGGCGGGGACCAAGAGACCTATCCTGATGACAAGCGTAAAGTCGCTGGCCGCTAGGTTCTACCGACTAAAGTCCGGGCATGCACCCACTGGAGTCTACCTAAAACGGTTCAGCCACCGAGATGACGACAAGTGCTGGTGGTGTGGAGGGACAGTGTCCCAGACGCGCGAGCACCTCTTCCGCCACTGCAGACGGTGGAGAGACCAGCAGAAAGCGCTCTGGAAGGCGGTGGGGAAGGCGACAGGCTGGAAAGCAGGCAGATGCAGACACGTGCAGATCTCTGAACTGTTCTCCATGGAAGAGTGCGACCAAGCGGTAGTGGACTTCTTGGCGGCTACTGAAGTCGGGAATTTTCCGCCCAAATGAAGTGGCGGTATGGAGCGGGCTCAGGGCTCAGGGCTCAGGGCTCAGGAGCGGCAGTGGCGGTAACGGGGTTATACCTACCATTCTTTCTTTCTTTCTTTCTGTCTTTCTCTTATCTTTCTTTTGTCAACGGGGACGAAGGGTAGCGGGGGGGGAGCTCCGCCATCTAGCCGGCTCGCCCGGAGGCGGAGGGGGTTATTAAGGTCCTGTCATACTCTAGTTAGAGTGAATACAGTATGATTAAACAACAACGACGTGCAAAAATTTCGGTGACTACCGACAGCGACTACGTGGTATCCTTTCTCTTATGCATGCATACCCGCGGATACCCCGACCCATAATAGAGAGGTTTTGTGATTTTAGTACGCACTTCATTTGGACTTGTTCCACTGGAATCGCAGAATCTCTAATGCTATGCTAGCTTTGCCGAGACGCCATGATCCCAGCGACCCAGGACCATGTTCTCGGGTCCGATAGCCGACAACCGAGTTTCAGCATGTGCCGATCGATCTTAACTCGGAAATATTTAAGGTTGGTAGGGGCCGAGATGATAATCCCTGTTCCACGAATGGTTTCCGGTAATTGTGCTCAAAGTGCCTGAGAACGTTGTAGAACGTAGTTTAAAGTTTATGCATGTCGACTGGTTGTCAGTGTCACTTGCAGAGATTGCTGCTGAGCACTTGTGCGCGATACAATCAAATCCGTTAGTATCCGGGAGCAAAGCATGTGCACGTCGCTGACTTCCCACCCCGTGTATCTTCACCGGTCCTCAGATCCGAAGATGACTCCGAAGCTCACACCACTGTAAACACTTGCAAAGGATCTCGGTGACAACCAGCAGTAACCACTAGGCTCCACACCTCCACCGTTCACGTCCAGATATGTATGTATTCCCTCAACATCTCGATTTCGCGTGCACTAGAACTGAAGTGGAACAATTAGATTAAAATATACGACGATTTTGGGCTTATGCGTAACTTAGGCTCGTCTTTCTGGAATCAAGAGTAGGAACGTTAACATATGGCGTCTCTATAGTTATTGTGCGGCTAGCGTTACTCTAGGTACCGGTTATCTGCAATTCAACGACTGAAGTAGTGGGACGAATAAACGCTGCGCACTCTTGGCCTCTCAATCCTGAAGAAGCATATCTCCTAACCGATTTCCAATGGTATAATTTCACCGTCGCACAAGCTGTACGTCTAGCGAGCGACTTTATAAGCAGCACGCAGTCCATCTACCCCCCGAAAGAGAACAGCACTTCCCCATGGAACGTAGTGCGACATATCGGCTGCGGAAAGAAGTGGTGCGATTGTGGTGGTGTTGGTGGGACTATTCTGTTTGTGTTTAATTATGTCATTGGACGTAACGAGAATTGGGACGAAACGTTGGTGGCCTTTGAAATCTGGAAAGAGATCGTCGGCTGTTGCGAAGTAGATGAGTGGCCGCTGCCGGTCGCAAAGATGGTCGCAAATCGTGAGAAGGCTGAAGCTATGAGTGATATTAAGCAACCGGAGGAGTTGAACCCAAGGTTGGTTGCAGAGCTGGATTGGTAGCTTCCAACATAGCAAAACTAGATGGGAGAATGTGAGATGGTGGAGACAGCTGCGATTGTCGCACACTGGTGAAGGCGAATGGACGATTTATTAATGTAGGATATTAAGCAATGAAGAAACAATCGGTGCCCAACAGATAACAAATCATGGTGACTTTGAATGTTTTAATTCTTCGTCTCATGGATAGATGGATGGTATTGGGTATAATGCCGCACCTCCGCTTCATTTCTAGTCGCCCGCCTAATTCAAATTTTGTCATTGGAGAGCTGTTTTTAGGTTTGTTTTTCGTCTTCTTTATTCACGTTAGGACGCGCAATGATAAAAGCCAAATTCTGTGATTAGATTGAACCCCGCTGTAAGGCAAATTGAGTCGACGTCCGCGCAAGCGTTGGTTGAATCCGACTTGGAATATTTGACTCACGATGCCAGCAATTGCAACTGATCACTGAAGAGATATTTAGTCTCGAAGACTAGTCGATAGTTACCCGTGTCGAAGTGTTGAATATTAACACAAGATGGATAGGCATAGACACCTATTATTCATCCACATCCGGCCACACTCCACATCCTCTTTATCGGTTCCGGGAGTGATGAGCCGTGACACTTACATTGGTGAACCGATACTTCTTTGCGCCTGCCCTACTTGCACCACAATCACTGCTACTCTCGCTATTTGGGCTTGTCCGCTTCTTCGCCTTCTCGTTTAATATCGCTGACCAGAAACTCTGGATGTCACCCCCGTCTCCCACGTACCAGTCTAAAATCCGGAATCAAGTGGAGGTTTACATTTACACTTTATTATGGTTGGGGACACCTTAAACCGGAGTATTTTAAGCCTCAACTTTAGCCCGCCTTTAGTCCACCAAGGAAAATAAAACCTCTGTCATTCGCTTCCTTTTGATGTTCTCTACAACTTGACAGATTCCAATTATTTTTCTTGGCTGTGGTTGTGGAGGAAAGGGGTAGTGGAGATGTTGGTTTTTGTATGGGGAGGAAATCAAATGTCACCCTTTTAGGCAATACAACATACCGATCAGGATAATAGTTTAATAATTAATTGCCCAAAATGGTAATATTGTTCTCTTAGTAAGCAGTACCGTCACAACTTGGCAGCTGTTAGCTGATGAAAAGCAGAAATTTTGTCCCTAGAAGGTACTGAACCAAGTCTAAAATGGTATAACGCAAGCCTGAAATGGCGCTAAAAGCGTATTAATAATCAGTTAGGCAACCCACCGTAAATAGGCGTCCCCAACCATACCAACAGCTAAAACATCGGGAGGCGGGAAGATCGCCGAGCCGAAACCTCCCTCGAACAATAAAGTAGATCCCTATCCACATAATGAGTGGGACAAGCTCCAATCTGCGACTAACTATAATTTTAAATATCTGCAGCCCGTCAGGTTCGGTTACGCACCCAAGAAGCTCAATCTCTACATTACTATCGCTGCCTTCCGTGAGCCAACATTTTCAACAATGTAATGCCATGCCGTATACACAAGCAGAAGTCGGGGGTAACTAATTAATTATTCCCCTAGGTATAAACAAGAATGCGAAGATAGGTGAGGGTAGCAATGAGACACATGAAAGATGAAACGGAAAAACCACTGTTGAATGAATGATGGCTAGAGTTTAATAACCCTCTACCTCAATGAGGCGGGGTAGTTTTGGCACTAACGAAGTACCCCATCACTACCCACAGCGAAAATCCGGTAAATCCGTAATGATTAACTCCTATTAGACAGGAGGAGAAAAAATGGCCAGCTAAATCGAGGACATGTATCGAAAAAGTAAGAAAAATTAACCAATACATCAAGGATTTCCCAACATTTTGCAACTAGACAGACAGCTGGCGGGTTTTGCTAAGTTTTGCCACCCTGCACGTGCTACTACGTCATTCACATTTCGAGAGCGAAGGGTTCATCTTGCGCCCAGAAACTTCCATTGCTTAGAGAGATTATGTTCATAAAGAAACAATACGACCAATAACAAGCTAACAATAACATTGATCTAATTCCATGCCCATACGACAGACTAATCGGCTTGCAAATATGAAACTCCCTCCACCATCGAGAAGAATAGGGGAGAAAACACTAGAAGAATCGGCCTACGTTACAGTATTTATCAGCGCGAGCTTTATAATTAGAATGTTCCAGAAGTCTCCTTACTTATGACTTTACTGAATTTGTCAGCGCCAGCTTTATCATTAGAATGTTCGAGAAGTCTCCTTACTTTACATATAAAGCAACGCATAGCTAAGGGGTGGTGGTCGGGGTTGGGCTGGCAGTAGCTCCGCGGTCGAGTAGCAGCCGGACCGTTGCCTCGTGTCCACTCCCAGCCGCCGAGCGCAGCGCCGTCCCGCCGTCATTGTCCTTGTTGTCGATGTCGGCTCCGCGGTCGAGTAGCAGCCGGACCGTTGCCTCGTGTCCACTCCCAGCCGCCGAGCGCAGCGCCGTCCCGCCGTCATTGTCCTTGTTGTCGATGTCGGCTCCGCGGTCGAGTAGCAGCCGGACCGTTGCCTCGTGTCCACTCCCAGCCGCCGAGCACAGCGCCGTCCAGCCGTGATTGTGCTTGTTGTCGATGTCGGCTCCGCGGTCGAGTAGCAGCCGCACCGTTGCCTCGTGTCCACTCTCAGCCGCCCAGTACAGCGCCGTCCCGCCGTGATTGCCCTTGTTGTCGATGTCGGCTCCGCGGTCGAGTAGCAGCCGCACCGTTGCCTCGTGTCCACTCTCAGCCGCCCAGCGCAGCGCCGTCCAGCCGTGATTGTCCTTGGCCTCGATGTCGGCTCCGCGGTCGAGTAGCAGCCGCACCGTTGCCTCGTGTCCACTCTCAGCTGCCCAGTACAGCGCCGTCCAGCCGTGATTGCCCTTGGCCTCGATGTCGGCTCCGCGGTCGAGTAGCAGCCGCACCGTTGCCTCGTGTCCACTCCCAGCCGCCCAGTACAGCGCCGTCCCGCCGTGATTGCCCTTGGCCTCGATGTCGGCTCCGCGGTCGAGTAGCAGCCGCACCGTTGCCTCGTGTCCCCTCCCAGCCGCCCAGTACAGCGCCGTCCAGCCGTGATTGTCCTTGGCCTCGATGTCGGCTCCGCGGTCGAGTAGCAGCCGGACCGTTGCCTCGTGTCCACTCTCAGCCGCCGAGCGCAGCGCCGTCCAGCCGTCATTGCCCTTGGCCTCGATGTCGGCTCCGCGGTCGAGTAGCAGCCGGACCGTTGCCTCGTGTCCACTCTCAGCCGCCGAGCGCAGCGCCGTCCAGCCGTCATTGTCCTTGGCCTCGATGTCGGCTCCGCGGTCGAGTAGCAGCCGGACCGTTGCCTCGTGTCCACTCTCAGCCGCCGAGCGCAGCGCCGTCCCGCCGTAATTGTCCTTGGCCTCGATGTCGGCTCCGCGGTCGAGTAGCAGCCGGACCGTTGCCTCGTGTCCACTCTCAGCCGCCGAGTACAGCGCCGTCCCGCCGTGATTGTCCTTGGCCTCGATGTCGGCTCCGCGGTCGAGTAGCAGCCGGACCGTTGCCTCGCGTCCCCTCCCAGCCGCCGAGTACAGCGCCGTCCCGCC
>Ga0307514_10001087_pt1 | contig 38089 bp, 44 predicted proteins | sample 16_EM_MG_FD_203088 | JGI IMG/M metagenome (GOLD analysis project Ga0307514, IMG submission 203088) | Populus trichocarpa ectomycorrhiza microbial communities from riparian zone in the Pacific Northwest, United States - 16_EM | ecosystem: Host-associated > Plants > Roots > Unclassified | place... | reverse complement strand
TTCATCACGAACAGCTTCCAGTGTTACACCTTCCGGTATCGGAACTGGATACTGTTCTTGGTTCACAGGTGTGGTAAGATTTACTCGGTCATGAGCACTTACCCAGCTATGGGAGATTGCCCAGTAACCTGCGTATGATTTATATCGCGCCCGATTGAAGACACTATGGTCTGAGTTTTTGAACCAGGTGTAAGGTATGACTCGATGACTATAAAGGTCCCAGAGCCGTAAGGGATCAGCCTTTGGAGGGTTCAGAATATATTGCTGTCCGTCATCCTCATCAGTTGTGAGGACAGCAGCATCCGCGTGGTACCGGGGTTCCCACAGCGACTCCCAGAGGTCTGTCCCGAAGGCGTCTTCCGACCCACCCAACCGGTACCACGAGTATATCGTGCCGAAATCGCAAGGTTTCAAGCCATCGCAGGCGGCAGTGAGTGTTTCTTCAAGATCCTCATGACTCCCTATAGCATGCGATTTCCCGGAATATAAATTGAGCTTGTCGAGGAGTTTTTTGGGAGTGTAATCCGTACATGGGGTACTAGCTTGCTCGGGAGTGAGTTCGTAGTGATGAGTTGTATCAATGGGCAAGAGGAACTCCTCCACGCCCTCTTTAATAGCGTCCTTTACGACGTCGAGAACGTCATCCACCAAGTCTTCACCCAATACATCGTCCAGGAAGTCCCTGAACCAGGGCATAGTACTTAGGTCTATATACGGCGGAGCGACGAAGAATAAGCAGCCCGAATCTGCTGGGGGGAATCTGGCTACCTAAGTAATTATAAATAATCATTCATGATCTCCGTACTGTGAGTAGGTAGGTATAGGTCCTTAATATCCTCCCCCTGCTCGAGCTAGCGCTCCCCCTCCTCTTCCGCTAAGACATGCAGTGAGCGGGGCTTATAAGTACTCAGTAGAAAAGAGGGGATACGAGGCCCAGGTGTACTCTACTCGGTCACGATGGATTGTTGCACGCTGCACACCCAGGCCAGTTGATAAGTGGCCAATGGAAATCCAGAGGAGGTACGGAGTATATCGACCCTGTTATCGAACTGGCACTCAGTATTGGAGTCTATACGCCTTTCCCCCGAAGGGAGCCTTAGGCTATGAGGCGGTTATCTTCCATTACCAGTGCTCAATGCAAAGTTGATGCAATCCACCAACACAGCGCCCTCCTCTCCTTTTGTCCATCTATTGAATCAAATAACACGACAATGCTGTTTGTCTTCCGAAACAGTTTGCCATCGTATTCGAACTTTTGCCAGATCTCCCCCGTCGTAACAAAGCCATAAATCTTGCCTTCACCATTGCCATTTTCGTCGCTAGCGTGTGACGGCTTAGGTAAGAGACCTCCACCCTCGTCACGGGTCGGGAACCTATACCCGGGGGCGCCTACGCGGATAGGTGTTAACTGGGTTAGGCATAAGAAAGCGTGTGGTCCTCAAGATTGGTCTCCATGCATGTTTATCATTCTATGTATATGTCGTGTTGGATGAATTGGGCATCTAGAGATACAATATATGGCATCACTGATGGTGGGGTATCATTGCCAATGGGATGGATGGGAGGACTGGATATAAAAGAATAGGAATTATCATTGTCGGAAAAGCAAGACTCAAGAAGTGTTCTAAGTAACTCCTTAGTTATATTCCTACTGAATACACACAGCGACTTCGGGTTCACATATCTGGCGTCTCCTTGGGCAGTAGGGTAATGTAACCACCAGCCTATGGAAGCTGGGGCTCAGAAGAGTAAATGTCCATCGGATTGTCCTCCTCCTTTCCCACACAAGCCCAGCTATAAGGGTCCCGTTCATATCGGCTTCGCGACCTTTCTCTCCTCAACAATGCCCGTCCTTGAGCAAATCATCTCCTTCCACGATTTGGGGTATAGCAAGTCACCAGAATCTATTCCCCACAATAACGTTAGCCTTTGAACCTTCACATCTGTAATTCTCCCTGCGTGAGGAGAACTTACCACTCCTAGCCACTACAACCCCCAACTCATTTCTCCCCGTGCTTAGATAGTAGTTACTCTGATCCCCCAAACTAATCACCGTCGCGCGCACAATATCTCCCGGTTTAAAGCTCGCCGCGATCCGGACTTTATCCTTCTCTGTGGCACGAACATCCTGTACTCTGATTACTCCTGGGAAGGTATCCCCCGTTGGAATGGGTGTTGATGCTGCTACTGCCCCACCCACTGTATCCTTCGGGGTGACATCAAGAGCAAAGATGGAGACGTTGGCTTGTCGGGGGTTGGTACGGGTTACGCGACATAAGACTGTGCTGCCAACTTGTGGGAGAAGAGTTGCCGGGTTGGTGATTGCTATTGGGTCGGTGGTGTTGTTGGGGGAGGAGAGGAGGGAGAGGGTTGGGGGAGTGGTGGTGGGGTTGATATGGATACGGCCGACGATGTTTGCACTGAGCTGCCCGTCGTGACGGATATGAATACCGGCGCCAGGGAGGTATTCTGTGGTGGTGCCGAGAGGTTGACCGGGGACGGTGATGCCACTGGTGGGGAGGGGCATTGGGTGGGTTGGTTGGGTGGGCGTTTATGGAATGAAGATAGTAAATTACAGGCCTTGGATATCACGTGAGGAACAATCTGACCATCCTAGTGTTGGAAGTAAGTAAGGCTTTGCTACTTGCGGACAACGAGCTTGTTCATTTTCCTTGTTATTGATGTCTTTGTTCAGTCTTTGTTTCTTTGTCTACAGGCGCTGAGTGGATGAGCGCGCGTCTGTCTATTTAGACCCCACTGTAGTTCTGTCAGAACTTAAGCAATAAGAACTACAGCGAACTATATATCAAGCATATATTCTATTACATATGCAATAATCCATTCATAGCCTGTAAATTTCAACAGGTTATGAGTCCGGTTAGCATCTAGCTACTGGGTTTATCTATCCTCTCGCTGCCGATATATTCAATCATCCTCCCGCAGTTTAATCTATCCTCCTGCAGCTCAATCAGCTCAATTTATCCTCCTGCCAAATAAAATATTTCGCGATGCAGGCTGCTGATTATTTTGTCACGAAGGCAGGCTCCGTGCCCCGCCTTACACATACCAACTTCGCGGCGTGGTCGAACGCCATTAAATATGTACTCATTGCTGGACAATTGTCAACGGAGAGGAGGTCGCTCCCTTGGACGTTGATGATTATAAGGAGTTCTCTAAACGAGCAAATAGAGCTGTCTCGCTCATTTATGGTTCTATTACTCCAGCTCTCCAAGCATATGTGGGTGGAATTACTGATGCAGCTTTAATGTGGACAAAACTCTGTGCAACTATGGATATTGTACAGAACGAGGGGTCTACGTTTATGCGCGATAAATTCCATTATGAGACCTTCCTACCACAAGACACGATTGATCAATATATTAGTCGAATCCTCACATACCAGGAAAGACTAGCAAATATAAGGCAGAAGTTATCGGATGATGATGTTATTACCAAGTTACTGACTGCCTTGCCTCCGTCCTATCATATAACCGCACGGCCAGGCAAAGAACAATTTGATACAGCAGTAAAAGCTGCAATCCAGAGAAAAGGACTCCCACACGTTGGTCGGCAACTATTGCGTTCCCAAACAGCAAGTGCGTGGGTGACCGAGGCCAAAGAGCTATTTTGCTAGCTAGTTAGTGACTGTTGCAAGAAACTCTGGGAGACAGAAAAAAGACGGAAGATCAAGCAGTTTACCCGGAATGAGGAGGCAGATGTCGAATTAGAGGAAAACCTGCCGATAATGGATACGGCAAGTCGCATTAAAACTGGAGAGAGGTACCCCCTGCGAATATCCATAATCAATACCAGGAGTCCTATCGATATGACCGACCCAGGCTCACCAAGTGTGTACAAATGGTCAGGAGCACAGAAAATGCACTTGGTGGTCCTCACAACACACTCTCTCTTCACAATACACAAGGCGATCAAAGGACGATTCAATACGGCTAGGTACAAGGTGCGGGCGATTTACGGTAGTCTATCTAAACCACCTGCTGGTGGTGCATGCGTGACAGAAGACATCATTCGGATCACAACGGACCAGGAGTTGGTAGACTTTGTGCTCACAGCAAAGGAGGTCTATAGTCCAGTGTGGTTGCAGGTTCAATTACACAAATCAGATGGTACTATAGATGCTACCCCACTCCCCGACGAGCGTCCTTACTTCCAAGCCAGCGTCAACCAGTTGGACACCATTGCCGATTTTCATAATGCTCCAGAAAATGATTCCGACGCAGCCACTTAATTTTTGGCTACTGCAAAACGGAAGAAGGTAGCATGGCCAAGGACTGATAAGGGCTTCGAAATGGCGAAGTAATACAGTATCTACCATCATTGCAGCACTGCGTCGACATACTGAAATTATTCGACCAGAAGCTCCACCAGAACCTACGGGAGGTACTACAGTTAGTCGAGGTCTATATGCTGGAAAATCTCGATATAGAGGTCAACGAGGTCAACAAAGTAAGATTCGATTCCAACGCAATCGTCAAGATACACAGGACGTTTGTTGGTATTGTGCGAAACCAGGACATCGCCGCCGGGATTGTATTCCGAAGGAAAAAGCACGAAAACTTAGGCAGAGCAGGCCTGGTCCAAGGGAAATTCACGCAGATCCAATTGTTGATACCCAGGATCACCAAGTTCATTTAAAGAGAGCTCTGGTTACTGATATCACGAAGTTGAAAGCATGTGTTTGGTTCATTGATTCTGGTGCTTCCGATCATTTGTGCTCTGATTATTTTTCCTTCGATGAGATTGCATACTTTGCACAACCAATGAAGATTTACATGGGTGATAATCGATATGTGCTCGCAACTGGTAGAGGCACTATTACTGGTTGTTCTACTCTCTCATCTGTATTGTATGTTCCGCAGTTAAAGGCAAATTTGATTTCTGTCGGACAATTGACAAAGAGTGGCTATGATGTTGCCTTTATGCGAGAATATTGTTTGATTAAGAAGGAAATAAGGAAGTTCTGAAGGCGCAGTATCAGAATGGAATGTTTGTTGCAGGACGAGCCTGTCACAATGCAACTTGAAGAACACCGAGTTCTTCAGACTACCAAGGCTACCGGAATACGAACGTGGCATCGCCGGCTTGGGCATCTAAACGTAGATGACATTCGCAAGCTAGCGAAAGAATCAGCCATTGATATTTATATCAATGAGGATCATGATAGAACTGATATTTGTATTGCATGCCTTCAAGGGAAGCAACATATGAATATCAATCGAAAACCTGCTGAGCGAGCAGTACAACTAGGAAGTCTTATCCACTCAGATCTATGTGGACCTATCGCTACTCCATCACATAGTGGATATAGATATTTTATTATCTATGTGGATGACTGGAGTCGGTATATTTGGGTATATTTCTTACGAAGCAAGACAGCTGATGAGATTTCAACCAAGTTCCGGGAGTTTCAAGTTCTTTTAGAAACCGAAAGTATCCAAAGATCGTTACTTAGATCACAGTTCCCAAACTCTGGTTACCACCTGATGAACGTCCATACTTCACGGCGGCCCATTGGGCTGCCAGGGAAGAGCCATACGACCCTCACGCGTCCGATTCCGAGAACGACTTGTACGTAATGAAATTTGGCAAGCGAAAGGCCAAAGCGTAGGGATGTGGTACGTGGAGATGCAGTGCGTGGTGTGTAGAGAGGTAGTGCGTGCAGATGTGGTGTATAACTCAATGTTCTGAAGCTCATATCCAACGTTTTCAAAGTGACAATGGAACTGGTGAATACAACAGGTTATGAGGCCGGTCGATTGTCGGATTGTCTACAACGCCAGTCGAATTAACTGCGGCCAGTTGGGCTACCATCAACTGGAAAAATGTGCGCAGGAAATCTCGCCAGCAATCGATTGTCGCATTATCTACAACTGAAGCGGAGTATATTGCTGCGGCCGAAGCATGCAAAGAACTCATATGGATCAACCGGCTCTTTCAAGATCTCGCTATACCAACTTTGCTTAACGAGATTTCATTACCGATCCTGTGACAATCTTGCTTCTGGTAATTTTCACCATCCCAAAAACACTCTTGAATTGTCCTGTTTAACATTACTGGATTAGGAAGACATTCTCTATTCCCCTAAGGGACGTATTTACCAAAACACCACCGAAAGGTCCCTATTATTCACCGAAGCAATATGGAAATAGGGAATATCCACCCACAGCGACGGCTGCAGTTAATCCGATACGAGGTTGTTATTGGGATGGCCAATCCCATTTTAAGGAAGACTGTCAGGACTTAAAACGAGCGGTGGAACGGGGGGACGTTCACATGCAAGGGAAAATTGTGTATTTAGAGCAAGAAGGATTGGGAGATGAAATAAAAGTCCCGATACCGTCTGAAGTTGGTGGGGTGGTGAAGTGGCGATGGGGTCAATTTGGCTGTGTTTTCACCCGGTGGAAGGCTTGTTGCCTCTGCATCCTTCGATCGAACGATCAACAGTGTTTTTTTTAAGAACCGATACTACGGGAGGCGCTGGAGGTCGACACGGAGCTGAGATGGATGCCATATTGACAATCAGGCAGCCCTTGCACTGGCCAAAAACCCTACTCATCATGATCGGACAAAGCACATTGACATCCGATATCACTTCATCCGCTCTGAAGTCACAAGCGGATCTGTCAATCTACAGGCAATTGGGACGAAGGAAAATGTTGCAGATATTCTGACAAAAGCCTTGCCGAAGGCAACATTTGAAGGACATCGACTTGGAATGAGGGTTTCTGTTGTTTAATTTCATGTATCCGGCACTCTTTTATCCCGTATTTTTTCCCACTGGGTTTTTCAGGGCTTTAATGAGGTCGGCAGTGAATATGTTTTCATGTATGAATTGCGCTCTTGGGCATTGCGCTCTTGCAACTGTTTGGGACATTCTGCAGGCTTTGCTACTTGATCCTATTACATATGCAAAACCCCATTCATAGCCTGTAAATTTCAACACCTAGCAGCGTGAGCAATCAATTATAGTTACACCGTCTTGGTAATATTAATTAATGTGCATCAGAATCATAATTGGCAACGAAGTTGACAATTTTCTACCTCGAATTGTAGGCTCTAGGACTGTTGGGGCGGAGGGGGTTGTTATTGAGGTTGCCGAAGTGCTAGATGCGCTGTTGGTCTGAGAAAAACATGTGGAGGAGTTATACCGAGTGAGATAGGATGCTAGTTTTAACACTTTGTGATACATGCAGTACATCCATGAAGTTAATCTATGCTCTATGCTTATGATAGTTATATTAAAGGAGTCTATTCATGGGAAGAGTGGTCGAGGCGGAGGTGTGAGGATGCTGAAGGCCTCCTCAAGGTTTGCAGGTCACTGAAGGTTTCCGTAGTGAGCATATGCATATGTGTACTGTATGATATGATACTCATGATGCCTCCGAGGTCTCTCCCCTGTCTTTAACCCCTGATCCCGTCCGTCTACATGACTCCTTCCACATATGAACTTCCACATATGACTCCTTCGACCCGCGAAGCGCTATGCAACCTACATATTCATGCAACTCATATGTAATGCCATTCCCTCTAGACTCTACCAAGGTTATAACTGTTATAGTGAGTTCTGAACAGGCTGCTGATGTCATAACCGAATTCAGCGGCTGTAATTAGCCTATAGATACTGTCACTCCATAAGATAGTTGGAAGAACTCGCTATATTCGGCATATCGTTGTTCTTTAGGGTATAATTGATCTTTACCTAGTTATGTAGGTACAGTATAATATAAATAGGTTCCCATACTATAAATATGCCAGATTGGGTAAGAACTTAGCTACATACACTGCTGTATATGTACGGTAGCCTCCTGCTATCAAGCTTGGTAGGTGACTCAAGGTCCAAAATTATACATATCACTGAAAGTTCTTCCCTGGGACCTATAATCTGTTATAGCAAACCCTGCACAGCACGGTAGCTGCCGGCGCCTAATGGAAATACGTTTCTGTCGATTTGAAGTCATGCTGGGTATGGGGACTTGTATTGCAAGGCTTGAAAGAAATATTGGCAGTATCCCCTCTGGCAGACCTTGCATTGGTGTAAATTTAGGATCCTGGATTTGGACAAGCAGGCACTTTGGCACATTGTGACCTACCTAGTACAGAGTAGACTTTCGCAGATTCATCGATAACAACATCTACTCCTATAGGCTCCTTGCCATTGGCCATACCCAACGAGGTGTATAAATTTTGATTTATGACAATAGGCATTTCCTTCGTGAAAAGGAATGGCCTGACCCTGGCGATTCATCCCCGTGACCATTCTTCAATATGAATGGTAGGGTCAGTTGAATAATGAGACGCCATGAAAATATAGACCAGTTGTTTCCAGGATTGTGCAAACTGAAAAGTAGCAATAGCGTCCAAGTATTGACGAAGTTAACTTTGGTGCCGCTCCCAGCTGGGATTACCGTAGATATACAATCTCCCATACGAAGCCTTCCTAGCAATGAACAATAAGCGATATCATCATGCTGGCGCATCTGCTCATCCAAAAGAACCATATGAGTAAAAGAATACCAGAGACGTTTTCCCTCCTCATTACTATTAAGTCTTGAACCAGTTGAATCCGGAACAGCTTCCCACAATGCCCACCCCATTACAGGTAGAAACTGGCCACAAAACAATACGACCTTCAAACCGCCAAATGTTGCATCGCTATCTCATACTACGCGACATTGCAGTTGAATATCCTAGAATATTGTTAATGATATCATCCTGAGTTCGTCAAGAATGAGAACCAGCTTCTTGGCCCACAACCGTTTTAATTACGCTGAACTGCCCCTTTGACCTGGAGCCCCAGAGCACCATGGACAGTCATTCCATTGATGTTGTCTGCGGCGGCCCCACTAGCAGCTGTAATTTGCAACGCTTCTGTAACAATTATTTAATATAAGGGCTCTGAAGGTTTATGGGGGTTTCTTCACTAACCTCACATATGCATCACGTCAAGCATATACTGAATGGCAAAGATCCGGCTTTTAGCAGTTCCACCTTCACTTCCACAATATATCAACAACGGGTACTGGACCTCAGCCATTGCGCCAGAAAACCCACAGGCTACAACAAATAACAAACGATGTTGCTTTCTGTTAACGAATTGCGCTGCCTGAGGCCAACCAAAAGCACCTCCATCCATTTCAAGAATAACACCAGGAATGTTATTGTTAAAATGTTGAGTCTGTGCATTCGGAAGTGGTTCAACACAAAGAGGGTGCTCTTTTCTTATGTTTTCAAGACATTCGTCTAGATACTAAGCACGTCCTTCGGGTATTGCGGAAAGGTAGATTCCACGATGTTTCGAGGCAATAGAGTGGGAGATTCCCCTTCGCCGAATTGCGACTCTTCTGAATCTTCTGGAAGGAGTTTCTTTAACAGATCTTTGATAACGAAATCCCGCTCAAACGTTGGCAATAAATCTGCTGCATGTTTGTAGAGACGATGGTTGAAGCGCCAGAGCTACAAAAAAAAATTTTTTTAAGGAATCCTTCACCGTATGGAGCCTGCAGTGCCAGAGCTACATTCACCGCTGGAGTCAAAGGTGCATTAATTGAATTATATTCGCCTTCACCAGCATGATTTGAATCGATTTCATCATCATGGTTATCAGCATAGTCATCTAAAGAATCATTAATGGAACCTATTCCCGTCTTAGCCTGAGCCACTGCACGAAGCTGACGATCTTCATGAACCTCCGCAGCTGATTTTCGAAGTAATTCAGTGTTATTGATTAGGTTACGAATCCGCTCAGGCACTGTACATGAGTTGAGCATGTAAGAGAGCACATTTTCAAACGTCTGTTGTTCATTAGAAACCGCTAAGGCTAGTATTGGGATTAGATGCCAGGGGAGAAACAATCCGAGTATAAGGGTAGAAATCGGGAGCGTCCCGCTGGGGTTGAATTATGTTGGTGAATGGAGGATCCAGTAAAGGTCGGGATAACGTAATCTTTGATAGACCGACGACGACGTTTGTTACCAGGAATGTAAAACCGTATAAGGAAAGTGACAACAAGTCCAACTCACGGTCCTGATATTCAACAAAGTAAGGACTAATTTGCCCTTCTTTTTTTTAGTGCTTCAGGCAAGAATAGCGCTAGGCTACACCCGGAGCGTCCGGGATACCGTACCTGTCTCTTGCGTGTTTCCCAGCATATGCATGCAGATCGCAAATTGCGTTTCCTCGAAGCAGACTTATTTCCCTAAAGGGCAATGACTACCGCTTTTGTTCTAGTGTGCTCTTGTTGTTACACAATCGCCACCAACAGTGGTATGAGCGGCACATTACCAGAGGTATCGTACAAAGCGCCATATCAGGCCAAAGGACCAGGACTCTCTTTTCTCCATGTTTAAACCATCTTTAATCTATTCCCATCTCAAGAAAAAGGTGGCCTAGGGTAAAGGAAAACGAACATACATCAAGACACAGGGAATAAAAGTATAGAATCAACCATACTTATTGCAGTCGCAGTAATAATAATAACTAGCAATTAAAGAGAAGGGGTAAGGGTCTGGTGCCCGTGTAGAGACCCTTGTGGCTGCAAGATAATTGGTATAACGACAAATAGGAAAGGATCAAGAAAAACAATATCTTGCTACAAGAATGGAACCTCGGATAAGGAAACTCGAGGAGGGAAAGGAAAAGAGACCATCACCACAAAACAACAAGTTATATACGCCTGTATAGACCACCCTGATCCCTATCTCCTAGGATATTAAGAAGAGGAAGAAACAAAGTAGTGTTCGGGAAACGCACAAAGAAAAAGATTCCCTCCCCAGATAAATGCAGTTCGGTGGAGGAAATACCAAAATAGTGTACCAAGATGGAGAATATGGAATACAAGACCAATAAAAAGTCCCCCATAATATATTGGACTTTTGAAGAATTAAGAAAGTTAGTGTGATATGAGAAAATAGAGCAGAGTGTTAACATAATGATACTTGTCAGTGAGTAGCCTTAGATGAAGCAGCTTTGAATAACTAGGAACTGTTAGAAATGTCGACAGTCACTCTCTAGGATCACTCAATCTCACCTGTGAGAACTTCCTTCTGTTCTAGACTATTCTGACACGCGCACTGCAAGGTTCCACCCTCGTAAAGGTCCAATTGGACACTGAATGGTAATTCTTGCTCGTCAGGGTCAGGAATTCTAACTAGACGGACATCAGAAGGAATATGATATTTCCTTGTTCCCGGCCCATTTTCATCATCCGTGACCGCCAGGAACAGCCAACCAGTTGAGTCAACCTTGATGCATTTCCTCCTCCACAACATGGTATCTGGAAGCTGCACATTGACCCAGCCAGCAAGTAAATTCTTCTTGGGGGGCGTCTCGACTGGTACCTGCACTAAGGCAGGCGCTGGGGTGGGCTCGCGCACAATCCTGGTGAGTGAAGACATTCTGCGCAGTAAAGACTTTTTCTCGGACTTTGGTGATCCATTGTCCTCTTTTTCCCTCTCCCGTTCTCTGCTCCGTTCCTTCTCTTTCTCTTTCTCTGCCTTCTTTTGCTTCTTCTCCGCACTCTTTTCCTTGTCCCGCCCAAACAAGCTCTTAGGTCGCCCTCCCGGGGGTGAGGGGTCGACAGGGGAGGTAGACCTCGGTGAGGCTAGTGGGCTCATCGGAAGAGGGGGAAGAGTTTCCAGTTCAATATTCAACTTATGAAGTAAATTAGTAGCCTTCTCCCGGAAGGTAGTTTTCTCTTTCACCGATTCTGAGCTCTTTTGTCCCTTGGATACGGAAGTTGTATCCAGGCTCTTTCTATTTGACGCTATTGGGGTAGATGCTTCGCCCTGAATGAGTGGAGTAATCAAGGAAGGCACATTCACATCTGGGGGACTAGTAGCAGCTCGGGCTAACAGCTGTGCAGCAGTGATCTCATCAGTCTGTACGGCCTTGTCGTTTTGTCTAGGTATTTTCGTGGTAACTTGGAGAGGGATCGATCTGTATTCCGCCGGTCTACCACCAGGGCGAAAGTCCGACTTAGGAGGTATGGGAGGCATAACTTGGATTGGTTGTTGATGTACAATGGTGGGGCTATGTAGAGACTGACTAGAAGGAGTGCGTTCCAAAGGAGTTGGAGTCGGAGCGTATGTTTTCGTTGTCTTCTTCTTCACTGTGATAATTGATGGAGGGGTGACGGTCCGAACCTGGACCGATGGAGAGCGAAGAGGAGTTGCTTCAGTTGGAGCATTTCGGTTCAACATTTCAAGTTGTTTGATGCGCTGGAAAACGCTTCCGGATGAGACGGTTACTGTTCGTGGGATAGCCACAGAACCTCGTTCGCGCCTAGCATTGCTTAAAAACGGCGCAGAAACAGATCGAGCTGTCTCCACAACTGGGTCATCGGAGGTTGGAGGTGGTTCCTTTTGGTTGTGTTTCGTCAGCACAATAGGGGCATCTGGCGATTTCACATCCCCAGACTTAGCGGGCATAGAGGATCTCTGAGGGATGGGATTCACAGGTGCGGATAATGTGGTCACAGCACCTCGGGAAAATTGGGTTGAAACTGGTCGGGGTTGAGCAACCGCGATCTCGACTGACATCACAGAGCAAGCATCACTGTCGTTCTCATTATCACTTCCCCGTACCTTAGCATTTTCAACATCGTGCTCCGCTGCCTTCTCGCTCGCTTCCGCCTGCCGACCCCCCAAAACAACTGCACACCCTTCTTGTTCCAGATGCGTTGAGTTCAGCTTCTCCATATCATCAGTCTTCGGTAATCCTCCTTCAATGGCTACATTTGTATCGGAGTTCACTTCTGGTGAGTTATCTCCCTCGTGTTTCATGGTGTTTTTGCGTAGCTGAAGAGCTCGCATCAACCGTAGTTTCTCTGGAGTAAGTGGAGGAGGATCAGATGGTGTGGGAGGTCCGAGCGTGCCTAAGACTTCAGGGGTGGGCTCTGAAAACTCTTCTCCAGTGGAAGATTCGACAGAAGGAGAAGGGACAGCGGGGCCGCTCGCTGTGTCGGGCGTGACGGAATTCACTCCATCTTTTGCTTTCCGCACATGCACGGATTTTGGGACTGAGGCGACTGGTCGCAAGTCTTCTTGACTGCTCCCAAATCCAGAGTTGTTGGAATTTGCGCTATGGGGGCGCTTGAGGGTGTCCACCGACAACCTAGGGGCCAACTTAACTTTAGGGGTATATAGGCTTCCGTAAAGATCTGTGATTGGAGGGCGGGTGTTGTCCGAAGCGGAAGAGCCTCTTCTTTGATTCAACGAGCTGGTGGCCAAATTGAGCGAAGGACGCTGGTACGCTACCCCTGTATGTTGCCCCTGTCCTAGACTGGAGGTGGAAAAGGGTTGATCAGTGGAGCCAATTACAGGGTCGGGTGTTGTGACCACCACGGTTGGCCCTAGTATAGCGCTCTCCTTTTTGGAAACTTCCACAACAGTGAACCTTTGAATATCGAATTTTTCTACCACCTGCCCCTCTTCTGCTGACTCGGCAATGTCGGCTAACCGCCGGTTTCGGAGTGAACTTGTTGAAGAGGATATAGACGCAGTCGCAGAGTGAGTCGAACAAGCCGAGGTCAGCGCAGAATCCGTCAGGTCTCCTGCAGCCACTACTGAAACGATCACATCATGGGGCGAAAATCGTTCTCCAATTAACTGCAAATGTACCTGAGATCGGGCTATTGACAGTCAGCAGGGGGTAGAGATTTAATTCAGCTCCGAAACTGAAAACCCACCTTTCAGAACCCGAGAAGTGCCCTCGGGCACATAATGAACGATGATGTTTCGTCTTCGGTGTCGAATAAACCCGTATAACGGTGAATCGTGAGGTTCTTCGGCTATCTTTTCTCGCATCTCTGTAGCCCCATTTGTGCCTTTGGACAACAGCTCAACTTCATCGCGCGAGACATACTTCAGCAAAAACCTGAAGTCACAAACTCAAAAATTAGCACCGAGAGGGGAATTGAAGCGGGTTTTTTTTTTTTCTCACTGGACTCTTACCAACTTCCAGGCTCTGAGCATGCATTTTCAACAATCTGGTGCAGCTCTGGTGCATCAAGCCCATTCAGTGACATGATACCGCTATGTCACTGGCCGTCAAAATACAAGAAAGTCTAAGTTCCGCCCACAATGAATGGGTTCACGGCCAGAGACGGTGAAACAAGGAAATATTAAAGCATTAATTCTTAAATAAGAGGGAAGAGTGTGCGTCGGTGCAGTAGTAGTTTATAGTAATCGTAGAGCCGTAGGGGAGATTTCCAAATGTTATTTCATCAGGTGGACTGAGTGGGGAGGGGCCAAGAGGGGGGGGGGGGGGCAATATCCACCAGGAACACTACTCTTATGGGTGGTGATTTAGAATAGTACGAAATCCGACTGTAGCACCAGCAGCAGGGCGGAGGGGATAGTGCGTGTTGAGATGCGATGTGTAGTGGTGATCCAGTCGACGTGATGAACGAGCTCGAATGGAAGTAGAAAGACACCGGGCGAATGCAAAGGAAAGGATCTGTGTCTGGAAGGCTTTGCCTGTGCTCCACGAAATGAGGTTCGATGAAATTACGAAAAAAAAAGAGCGTGGTAGGAGGTATCGTGGTATCGATCTTCAATTCAGGATTGACTTCAACTACGCGGCACAAAGTAAGTTCAGCACAAAATACTAGACTGGACTGGTGCCTGGGAGTGGTTTAGGCGGCTGCTTTTAAAAAAAACCGAATCCTAGCTACAACGTGCCCGACCTTTGGATACCTACCTGCAGCACATGCGTAACTACTATATGGCGACCGTGCAGCACAGGCACTAAGCACAGGCTCGCTTCACGCTGTGCATCACCTCCATTTGTGTCGAGCTTTTCGATCATATTAACGCCCTTCTCCATCTTTAGGCTGTTAGCCAATCAAATGATAGAGGGACTTGGCATAAGAACTATGAATTGGTAATGGCAGTATTCTTAAATAACATGACTATATACACACAGGTACCTGCGGGCTATGCTTAGTACTCTGGGTGCTGAAGAGGGGAGGGGATTGGACAGGAGGACAATTCTTCCTCAGACAGTGAACTCTCCCCGAAATTTCGGCGAGGATCTTTGAAGGGTATGTGTACCAGGAAGGTTAGAAAACTCATAGCTATAATTATAAGTATAGGCCCCTCACCTGTACAGTAGGTAACACCTGGAAAGAATTGCTATACGGATGTACGAGTACTTACATACATACTTAGTGAGTATGCAAAGTACATTTACCTAGGTATGTACGAAGTAGTACTCGAGTAAATACAAACCAGGCTACCTAACAATCAGGCTACCCAACAACATCGCATAGCACAAAACTTATTAAAAAGGTACGTGTACTTGTATGTAACAAAAACTTTGGGAGTTTCCATAGGGCTACATGGTTATCTACCATCCAACTCAGTCAGGATACCGATCATATGCTTGGAAAGGGGGTTCCTTGCAGCCCTGCGCTTAATGTTTAATAGCCCCTGGTTCAGGTCGCCAAAGAGTTGACTGTATATACGCTTAATCAGGGATCTCATCTCTTTTTGAAGACCCCTGGGCCACAAGCCTTGAAACGCCTAGGATATGCCAACCTGGTAACACAAACTGGCGAGATAGACCCCTGTCACCTCTGCTGTAGTGATAACTCCTCAGGTCCAAAGGTCACTTGAGGTGTTTGATTTGTAGTACGGTGGGAGTTGTAGTCAAAGTCGATCTCAAAAGGTTAGATTTGTGGATTAGATATGTGCGGTAATCCCACTGGATCAAGTCTTTGGGAGAGTGGCAATCTTAGTTTGGGGGTCTCAAACTTAGGAGCTAGAATGTCACCAGTAGCCGTGATATGCGAACCGAAGTAGGCACATGTTTAAAGACTTGGAGTTCATCTAAGTAATAAGACATCTAGAGGATATATACATACTTATAGGCTTAGTGTACATTTTCAGATTAATACGCGAGTTTTTTTTTTGTTGCATGTTCGTAACCAGAACTTGATCTTTCTGCTATACCCGGTACCCAGAGCAAATTCTTAATATTGACGAAGAGCACTCTATGGGAACCTCCCCCTAGTTGAGACAATCGAGACTGCTTCGGCTTCACACTTGTGGGGGTAATTGCAACGGAATATCTACCAGTCCAGTGGACATCCCCTTGTTTTAATCGTCATATTCCGGGACCGAAGATGCGGCATATTTAGGGGACTGGTCTTACGGAATAAGTTTCTTACGACCCAGGTGGCTTCGCAACTGATACCCATCTTCTCGATCCCCTACCCTTGCCCACGATGCAGTTTGTTGGTCGAATTCCCCCACAGCCTAGTAATATAGACCTTGCAATTTGCATAATATTACTACGATCACAACCTTCTTCATTAAGAACTGTTGAATATATTCGACTGCTTCAGTCCATGACAGTCCCAGGAACATACAACCAATGGGAGGACTCGTTTACATTCACACGAGTAACGGACGTTCTAGGTATAGGCGGTTTACAAAAATGGAGAAAAGTACGTTAGAATAAAATGTCTTACCCAGGTACCCATACTTGCAAGCTCACAACTACGCTGGACAGCTACTTGAGATTGCAAACGGAAAGATCATGCAATTAAAGGCGAAGATATCAGACGTTGAAAAAGAAAGAGATGTGCTCCGTGCAAAGGTAAAGGGGCTTCAGACGAGGACTGCCGCGCAAAACACAGTGAAAATGAAGAAAGTAGATGACGAGACTGCACTTGGCCCTCCTGAAAAGCCGTTCAATAGACTGTTGCACAATACTCTCTCGATATCCAGCAAGGAATATGAGCCACAGGTTCCAAGCATGTTGTGCTTGCATGATCTTGCTCCTTGGGCTGAGTGTACAAGATGTAATCCCTCACGTTGAGGTCAGGCTAATCCATTCATTTCTAGTTGCGCCCCAGCTGTTAGATTCTCTCAAATTCCTCCAGCATGCTACTGAACCCAAGACAATCTCAGCGACGATTCAGCAGACTTGTAGGATGCTGTCACGGCTGACCCAAAGTTTATGCGAAGGCATAAATGTGGACCTCCGAGAGGAAGGTGGACTGGATAGGAGTTTGTGTGTAGTGCCCCAGATTCACGGGCCCAAGATAGCCAAATCCCTACCATTAGTTCTTCTGAATGCTATCACTGAGGTATTGGCTGCTCTAGTAAAGCTCCATCCACCGCGAATGCCTTCCGACATAACCAACAGTAAACCCCACAGTGCGAGCACTAATGATGAAGACACGGCTTTGGCCTCCAATGCTATCATGACATCTCTGGCCAGCATTTTGTCGTCCATCCATACTAACTCAATCACCATTCTCCAACATCTCACTAAACAAGTTAATATTGCGGTGGCTCATTCAAATGGACTACCGTCCACTTCAAGTAATCCTATTTCACCCTCTCAATACGTACCAACTGGAAAAGGCACAACATTATATAGTGCGAGCTCGCATCCCTCCCATATGGTGCCAGACCTGAGGAAAGGAATCACCAGTTTCTTCATACAGTTAATTCGCACATTAAGAGGGGATATACAGCAACACAGGGACTTAATTGAGGCCATGACATTCAGCTTGATGACACTCTTTGGATCTCAAATTGCTCTGTTCAATACAGCCCAAAATCTTCAGGAACTCAGTGGAATAGGGTATAAAGATAGAAAGAGCCGAGGGAAACAGACTCACGAGAGGAGCAGGGTGGATATAATCAGTGAAGAGAAATCACTTTACATCCAGGATTTGGCTGGAGAGGAGACGTCTTGGTTCTTGTTGGAGATACTGGATGTCCTATGGGAGAGGTACTTGGGAAGCTTCGAATATATGAATATGTCTCCTAATGGAAGGCCTCCGCAAGCATGCAACGGCACACTGGACGAAGCAGGAGATATTCACACTCCCCACTTCACGTGCATAACATCTCGGAAGTCCATGGTGACGGAGGCAAAGCGAAAGTTGAAGGAGGCTTTATTACAAGCAGTCCTGGGGCCTACAGGAGCGGAGGGGCCGGGGAGAAATATGAGGTTGTCAAATGTACCGGTTCTCAACGAAATCTGGCGTATGATTGGTTGGGATGAACAAGTATAACAAAATGCAGAAGCTAAGCATGATATCTATCTAATTAATTGAGACAAAACCCAGACTCTGAGGAGCGGTGCCAGGAGCGTGCTTGATCTAAAAAGTAACCCAGTAGAATGATTCTGGCTAGCGTAGCTTGCGGCACCAACCAGACTAGGTAGTCTCATCCTGAATACTCCCTGATCGCGAAGTCGTACTAGGATGTAGGGGTAAGTGACTGAACATTGGCAAAATACTGTGACCGGTTGGAATGAACATGCTACACTCGATACCACGCCTCTTAGCCTAAGGCTCCCTTCGGGGGAAAGGCGTATAGACTCAAAAAAAAACCAAAAAAAAAACTCGATATCAATGCTGTTCAGCACCGCAAAAATATATGGTTGAATTGCACCATAGTACAGTATGACTTCTTTAGCTTGATCGGCACAGCAGCACCAAGTATCAGGCTTGACCGGATCAGGATTACCGGATCAGGATTAATCTCATTCTGGAGTGTGCTGGTCATCTATAAATACCGGTATACCAGAACCTGTGTAGCTGCTCCCCATCGAGCCCTACGCCTTCAGACACTATGGCGCAGACCCGGCCATTGATAGTTGATATACATACCCACGTATACACTCCATTGCTTATGGAGATCCTTCGATCACGAACTGCCGTCCCATACATTCGTTCGTTTCCTCCGGATACTTCAGATCACTTGATAATTCTCCCTGGGGAAGACTCCCCGGATACTCCAGCTACCTCACAAGGCCGGCCAATTGGCCCTGAATACTATGATATTTCCAAGAAGATTGAATTTATGGACATTCACGGCATTGATATTTCCGTGATATCACTCGCAAACCCATGGCTAGACTTCCTACCAGCTGACGATGCTTTGAAAATGACACAGCAAGTAAATGACGAACTAAATGACCTATGTGCGAGATACCCAGGAAGGTTATTTGCATTTGGGGCCCTTCCGATGAGTGCATCAGTCGCGGAAGTGGTGCAGGAAGTAGAAAGGCTCGCCAAAATGAGGTATATACGAGGGGTGATTATGGGGACATCAGGCCTTGGGGATGGACTTGATGATCCAAGACTGGATCAGGTGTGGGAAGCTTTGCAGGAGACAAGGCAGACTCTATTTTTACATCCGCATTATGGACTGCCGAAGGAAGTGTATGGATCCAGGCAAGACAATTATGGTCATGCACTAGCCCTGGCAATGGGATTTGTATGTGTTTCCATTCTCGCATTCCGGACATGTGAGCTAACATGGGAAGCCCATGGAAACGACGATTGCAGTGTCTAGAATGATTCTCTCAGGCGTATGGGACAGATGGGATAAGCTCAGTGTTCTTCTTGCCCACAGTGGGGGCACATTACCCTTTCTAGCTGGTAGGCTAGAGAGCTGCATCTTACACGATGGGCACATGACAAAGAGCAGGAGAGGAGATCGGCGGACGGTTTGGGACATCCTAAAGAATAATATTCTGCTGGATGCTGTGGTGTATGCGGAGCCAGGCTTGAAAGCAGCAACAGGGGTAGCTGGAAGTGATAGGATTTTGTTTGGTAGGTTCACTTCAATCTGGTGGCTGTGTGGATAGAAGCTAATAAACCTGGCAGGAAGTGACCACCCGTTCTTCCCGCCATTGGCAAATGAGAAGGGGCAGAGAGAGGAGCAGTGGGTCAGTGTTACCATGAACTATAGGCCAGTGAAGGAGGCTTTCGAACCAAATGCGGCAGATGGGGTATTGGGCGGGAATGCGATCAGATTGTTGAATCTGGAGTAAATGGACAAGGGAGAGATGGTGTAAAAGGAAAGGTTAATGTTCATGTGGTTATGGAGGTGCGAAGGCAGTGCGGCTGTTTTATGGTATTATACTAAGTAGGAAAGCTCAGAGTCTAGGTGAAGCTACACATTCGGTCTTGTGGTCTGCATCCACCATACTTTAGGATGTTGCTGGAAGCATCTAGAGGGGTTCATTTTGAAGACCCAGGATGCATTGAGTTTCCGCCAGCCAGGTCGGTTTTTATTTTGAATTTAAGAGGCATTGGTGTCAAGGTCTTTGACCAAACTGTCATTAGGAGTGATCGGGATTTATTCTTTTAATCACATGCAGGAGGCAATGCTGTCCTTACTACAATATAAATGCTTGATGGAATAGTTTTAAGCGCATTAATGAGATAGGGGTAGGGATATCATATTGCAAGTAAGGGATAATTTTGATGGAATATGAGGGTAATTATGTTGAATAGAAGGTATCACATGTTCTGCTGTTCCGGATGGACGCCTCTCACCTCACTTTACACCATATTATACTATCCAATACCTAGCCTCCCTGTGCCACTGCTTTATCTGCGCTGTATGTAAAGGCCAACGGTATATAAAACAGGCAAACGATGAAAAGCGCAGCCGCATGAGTGCACACCGTAAGAATTAAGCTATCACTATGACAGCATTGGGACTATTTTGCACACTCCAAGATGAAAGTCACTCCAAAACCATTAAAGTTAAATAATTTTTACATGTGGTAAATTTATTATTAGGGGCGATGCTTAGCCCACACACTCGCCATTTGTTCGATTTTTGCTAGGAGGTTGCTATCCAACTACGTCAGCTAACCAATGGATCTGATAGGCAATCAATACACTTACTCGACGTGATATATTCCTCTCGCAGCCTGTGTCTCGATTCCAATGATATCCATCGCGTTCTGCATAACCCTAGCATGGCTCTCATAGTGCGCTTCAATCAGGGCCCTACCCGACACGGAATCGCCTTCTAGCAGCTTATATTTGCAGTTGGGAACAGAGCACACCCATGCGCCCCCTGGTCGTGAACTAGATGTCGGTGGCATATGCCCTATTTCAATTGGCGATTTACCTGTGCCTGGGAGTAATGCGGGCCACTCGAGTTTTGGGTCAAGGCTGGGTGTCTCCGACAGCGATTGTGAGCGTCGGGGTTGTGCGTGAATGGCCCGATACCGTTTTTTCAGACGCTCGGCTGGGGTGGCTAGTACGTCGTCCTCGTCAGCGGGGCGCTTGTTGCTGGGTTTTGTGTCCTCGTCGAGTTCAAAGTCCATCATTTCTTCGTTTTCCTCAATTTTAGTGGTGGAGCTACGGCCAGCGAGCGGGCTAGGGACTTCGAGTGGAATTGTGGATGTTCGGGGGCGGAGGACAGATTTTCCCTTTGCGGAGCGTCGTACGGGTTCCACGTCCTCGGGTTCGCTCTCGGAGAATGATTCTTCTTCAGCACCCTCTGTCATGGCACTGCTGTCATCGGTTGAGGGTAATGGTTCCTTATTCAGCGCAGCAGGTAGGGGTAGAGTGACTATCTTTTGTGCCTTGGTACTTCCACGGAGATTCTGACGTTGCATAATTGGGTTGGAGATCATTATTGGGGCCGCGGACTGGGAGGAGGGCTGAGGGGAGGTTTCGGAAGCGACTTTGGCCTCAGTCTTTACTCTTATTACGTGCTCTCCACCTTCTATTGAAGCTAATCCATCTGTGCTGGCGTCCTGGGTGGCCGGCATACTTTGTTCACTACGAGCCAAAAGTGTGCGCTGGATCTCGGCAACGGTGTCTTTATGCTGCGTGAACATTTCGGTATAGATTGGTGTTCTGGCCCAATAGCCAACCTCTTCTGCCTTAACTAGCATCTTCAGTATTATCCACTCATGGTGCTTGTGAAATAGAGCTGCAGCTTCTTTTGCAGTCGGCCAATCCGGGTATTCCTTTGAGAACTGTGATGGGCATTAGAGGTACTGTACTTCGCGTGTGCCGAAGTGGATGTACATACCTCCACAAATACGTCGTGTACTGACCCCCGCAACTTCTTCTTGCCTTTGTATATCACGGGGACATATTTCACTTCTAGAAATAGCCATATTTTCGTCTTTTCCACCATTTGATCGAATATAGCCTTATACTCCTTTGCCGGAGACAGCGCGTACCATCCACAATTTCCTAGTACCCATATTATTATCCTTCCGTCGTCCTTGATCTCCAGACTATACGTGTATGCCTCCGGTATCACAATATCCTCCTTGTATAACCTCGAGGCCGCTCCTAGCACAAGAGATTCCTGATCCTTCTTCAACTTTCCCAGCCTTCCCCTCACACGGAACGGGCCGTGAAGATTGACCTCGAATAAATCGACAAGTTGTCCAGCTTTCTTCCGCCTATGTTGGTGGGTTATAGTCACATCTTTGAGCTCCAGTAGTGGCCATTCCTCCTCATCTAGTGCTCGGTTGATGCCACGGAGCACTGTCGTCTCAACTTGGTGCTTCATGGTGATGAAGCTTGCTTCGTTGTGGGTCAGGCGTCGGTGGGTATGCCTCAGCCCAGCAATAAAGCTGGTTATAGAAGGAAGGAAGAACACCAATCATCACAATGCAGAGACTTGGCATAGAACCACTCCCATATTGTACGTAAACCAAGTATATTTCTTCCATTCCGTGTGCACCGATTGAACCAGAGGCTCCCAGAAGCTCGATATAGAACTTACCAAGTAATTTGGCTATTCTCCTGCACTCCCTTCTTTCAATTCTCCTTAGTTGACTATGCGTGCTTTCTAGCTTTTGTGTGGGCGCTATACATAAGACCGAGGAAGTGGTGGATGCGCAACAACCAGACAAACATCCGACGAGTATCAAACCAAAGAGAAGCAACGCTACTTTCAGAGGAAGTAGCTATGTTGTCAGGGGTTGTATATGACATGCAAGACACTCCTGGTGGAGCTCCACGGAGAAAGAAGGCACGAGAACGGCCATTATTAGCACCTTGGGTTAGCATCGAGTCTCTCACCTCCGGTTGTTTACTGGTCTATGCTAACAGCTTATCAGGGCAGGAAACTCCGCCATCTGAATGGAATTGCCCTTCGAAACGTTAGTGAAAAACCTCTGCTACGCCCACGCGGAAAATCGAATGATGATGCATCAATTGCTGGGAGTTGGAGGTCTCCAACTCAAATCCTCACCATTCAGGAAGAGGCCGCCCTCACACACTCGAAATCATCCAGCGATCTTCGCACCACCGCAGTGGCTGCGCAGCTGAACGCTACCGATACTGCTAAGGGCAGACGGAGGAGGAGTATGATGAGAATAGACGACCCACTCTCTATCCAACGGTTATTCGAGGAGGCTCCATCCGCAAGGTTACCCGATACCTTCTTTACACTGCATCATGCGTCTTCTGGGGGTATGCCACAAAATAGGAATATTTTTGACCACTAGCTGATTTTTGCAGAGGACCCAATCTACATCAGTGAGATAATCACAAAGTCTACTGTATGCCTCACTCTTTAAAACCACAGAGTGGACGTCTAATGGTGGTACAGAACCCAACCTTCAAACCATTCTACCTACTAGACTGTGGGCCTGATATCTCCTGGCTTGACTCTGTCACAATCAGGATATGGGTGAACACTACGGAGGGTGAGAAATTCAAGCTCCTTCTGGACCTTGAGGTGGCCTTGGCTGCTCTTCAGTTCATTGGGACTCAGGTCAGTCATAATGATATCCCTCTGAATGATTTCGAGCTAAACTGTTATAGATGGACACCTTCCGGCAGCCTCTCCCCCAAAACTGTGTTATTTTCTCACTCACGGATGGTGTCTATACCCTGTTGACAGACATGCCCATTCACGTGAAATCATCAGAGGCGCCAGAAAATAGGCTGAAGATACATGAGGAGATGAAGAAAACTTCTTCATATGATTCACTGATGAGGTTACGCACGCTTGAGGAGTGCATCTGGGATGCAGAGTTAACCAGGGTGAAGCTATCGAAGAATATAGAGGTAATTTTAGATCGGGAAAGAGAATCGATACAGAGCACCAGGAAAGTTGGGCAAGCGAGGGATGACCTGCAGACGGTTCAGGGATTTCTTAAGACAGAGAAGCAGCGGCTCGAGAGCGCTATAAAGCAGCGTGATAGACTTCGGGAAAGCCTGGAAGCTAGGAGGCTCGAGGTTGCGAAGGCGTCACAGCACAGGAAAAGCACCGAGAAACATCTGATAGATGCGAGAGTGAAATTAGCAGAATGTAAAGAGACATTGAAATCAACTATAGAAGGAATAACTGGGCAACAACGGAGGATAATAACTGAGCTTCAAAAAATTTACCCCATTGAGCCGGTCAGTTGAAGACACCTGGGACGAACCGGAGAAGGTACTAACAGCTTGCCAGATACCTGACAAGCCATTGGCATTTACCATTCGCGGCCTCCATCTTCCGAATACTGAATTCGAGGACCAAAATGACGACATAGTCGCTGCAGCGCTTGGATATACCACTCATCTGGTATATTTGTTGTCATTTTACTTGAGGGTCTATCTGCGATATCCAGTTCAGCCGGTGGGTAGTAATTCTTTTATTCGCGACCCTATCAGCATAATACAAGGTTCACGAGCGTAAGTCATCCTGCATACTTGCAACGAAACTGTTTACTGACAGCATTACAGCTTTCCGCTATATCCAAAAGGTCAGGTTGCGTATCGTTTTGAGTATGCAGTCTTCTTACTCAACAAGGATATCGAGATGGTAGGTATCAATGCACGTCAGCTGTCTTAGAGATAATAGTCTAACACATATACTCTAGTTGATGGGCTCACAATCCCTCGTCATTGTCGACCTTCGGAACACCCTTCCTAACCTCAAATATCTTCTCTATGTGATTACCAGCTCTGGGAAGACTCCAATGTACACTTTACCGTTTTACTCCCTTGGGCGACACAAGCTAAGTCATCACAGACCCGATCGTGAATGGCCCAGTGCACCATTCCGCCTGTTGAAGCCCAAGGCCTCGAAAGACCAGCATAAAGGAGATGGTGGTAGACTCATGGCGGGTATCGCTAGAAAGCAACCTATCTCTATCTCGACAAGCCCGATTTCTACTATAGGGGACTTCACTTACCCCCGACTCCATAGGGAGGGGAGCATGATTGGCCTTCAGGGTTGAGGGTAGCATCCTGATTAATAGTCAAAATTTGGCTCCCATCGCAGAATGTTGCTTGATGCACTGAAACTGTGAGTGCAAAGCCTCGGCTTGGATTGAAGGTTTGTCGATACAGTGAGCCATATAGCCAGCCCTCTACACCCATTACTAACGGCAGCCGGGTCACCGTTACACAATAAAGAAGATTTAGCACAACAATTTCATAAATGGTTATGAGCCATTCTCGGTGTTCATATATGGAACACATTGCATCTAGTATACCATGGGAGTTTGGATGCATTCATTCTATTAATTGGTATGACACGGTCTGGAATTTGTACAAAGTCAATACATATGTTCCTTCATAACCCCTAAAAATTCCGCCCCTTCCTCTCCCAACCTCATGCTCATGAGGCCTCATACAGTTTGGCGCCAGGCCTGGTGCAGACCAATTCCGCCAGCAATCGCCCCCAGAACTCCAACACTCCATTGAGTCAAAGCCCCGCTCTCCAAAGACCAATGCACCTAAAGTACCGATATCAGCATAGGTGCCCACGACATACCGTCAGCATGGCATGCTGGAGCTTACCGTCAGTGGTGCATATGCCATGTTACTCCATAGCTGCCTCAACCATACACTCTTTTTTCCATTGCTCTTCATCACATCCGCAACCTCGTACCATCTTGGTGCATTTTCCGACTCCGCTTTCTCCTTGCCCTCCAAACACAGATCCCTTTCCCTTTTCAAGCGCCAAAACTCCAACACCACATGCGCCATCCAAAATCGACTACTCCACAGCCAATAACTATTCTGCCTCTTCTTTCCTATTGGGAGTACCTTATGCTGGCCCAAGTATGCTAAGTTCTCGAGGATCTGGTACAGGATATTGACTGCAATCTGAAGATACACAATCTTGCGCATGGTCATGTCCTTGGGTGGCTTCCGTAGTGTGTTTACGAGCCATTCATACATCCCAAACAGGCCCCAGAGACGTACGAAAATGCGAACGTCAGAGATAAGGGATGCAAGAGATTTTAAGCGTGTAGAGATGGCAGCAAGACGAGATACCTCTTGTTTCCGAGCTAACACGATGTAACTCAGATATCCGAGAGGGGCGACGGAAACCTGCTGCACATTGTTAGAGTGCGCGATGGCTCGGTAATGGGAGATGCGGTCGAGCTGGGCGGTGAGCGCGGTGAGGGAGTACGAGGTTGTCATGAGGGCACAGTCCATACCAGTGGCAGTGGACATAAGTCTATGAAACAGTCGTTAGAAGGTGGAGGAACTCCATCGATTATCAGAGTTTATATACTTATTCAGCCGAGTGACGAAGGCACTGGCTTTAGCAGGGTCTCCTGGGACTCGAGAAGTGATTCCATGATCTGCGGCTTCTGTAACTTGGGTAACTGCGGGCTTCTCTGGGGTAGCGATGACCTCTGGTTTGGGTACTATTGTGGTAAGAATATGACTCTCTTCTGCTACAACTACCGGTGTCTCCTCTGGTGGTGGTTCATCATTGTTGGGGGCGTCCTCTATCTTCACCTCCATGGCTGTCTCGATATGTCCCCCTTCCTCCTCTTTTGCCGAGTCTACAACCACTACTTCATTTGAGCTTGTAGAGCTTGACTCAGAACCTACCGAGGCCCGGCGAGCAGCTGGTGGAGTGCTTGAGTCGGCTGCTACCTCCACTGATGTCGGTGGTTGAGTTGACATATTTTCGATCCCTTCTTTATGTAAAGTAACAACCAAAATTCAGGTGTGCAACCCAAATCCCGGGTAAAAATGAGGAAAAGAAATTTGTGGTTTATGTTGGAAAATCTAGAGTATCTATAACCAAATGTGAACACTCCTCGGTGTTTCTGGGCAGAAGCCGAGGTAAGTGGGACAACCACGGCGGCGCGGCCACGGAGTGCATGGATACCTGGGATGTGATAATTGGCAGGGGTACGGGATGTCCTGTGGGGAAGGGAAATTATTTAAAGACATGTAAATCTTGGCGCGAGCGATTACGAAAATTACGCCAATTGGCCTTCTTGCACCTCCCTTATACTAGTATCTATCTACATGCGTCAGAGCGTGAGAAATAATATATAACAAAATGCCCAAGACAGCCAAACTCCGCAAGGCGAAAGGTCTGTGATATCCTGTCGTCCTCCGCCCGCCCCCGGTCTAGATCTGTGACGCATCAGCTAACAACCTTCGGGGCAGCCTCCAACTCGATCCACTCCCGCGCGGCCAAACGTGTCTCCTCTCCCTCCCTGATAGTCGACAAATCCCTCCTCAATCTACCCATCCCCGAAGACCCCAAAACCGCTCCACTCACCGCGAAGCAAAAACTAGATAAAGCCATCACTGAGATCTCCATGCGCACTCCAGGCCAGGGGCTTTCAGGAGAATATGCTGGCGTATCGAAAAAGAAGCGAGGGGCGAAATTGACAAGTAAGCAGAGGAGGAGGAAGGAGCAGGGCGCCATAATGGCAGAGAGGGTGGCAGGGAGGTTGGAAAAGAAGGTTGAGGAGAGTATGGGGAGAAGTAAGATTGTTGAAGGAAGGAAGGTTGTTTGATCAAGCTACTTTAGTGAGGGGCTATGTGGCTGACAGGTGTTTACATAGGGTAACTGGGAGCAGTTGAATAGCAAGATTGAGGTGCCACTTGATGCTGCCGCGGATATGGTGCTTGAGATGAAAATGATGAAATAAGGGATGGGGCCATTGAAGGGCAGGGGTCTGGGCAATGTACTCGGGGGGGGGGAGGAGTAGGGTCAGGAAAATGAACTCTGGATGGGTGTTATGGCGTTTCAAAATTCGTTCTCTGCGCTTTTAACTATTGTGGTCATCTCACACGTACTATTTCTTAGCTTCGCACCATGAATGCTCGTGCATTTTTTCCCTACATCTGGTGAGGCTCGCTTCGGCAACCCAACTGCAGCCTGACGATACTATGTAGTCCGACACATAAGAGCCCAACAACTTATTAAATAACTCAAACTCATACTCACAAATAAGAGATATATTTAACGCCACAATGAAGCATCCGACCCTCACTCATCTGTGGCATCCGCAAGCGCCATTCAGGGTAATGCCAGCCTCAGCTTTAGTATCGAAGCATTTAACGTCAGATGGAGGGGAAAAAAGCGGAGTTGCAAGGCACCCCCAATGGTAAGTACACCCCGACATTACCCAGATAAAGGTATATCATCACCCAAAGTGTCATGGAAGCCAGTCTGCCATGACGCTGGCTGGCGCGCTATATAATGAAATTCAGGACGACACATGGTAGATTAAGAGGTGTCAGAGAGTAGTTTAGTTGCTCGTAGGCCAACAAGACTAGGTTGAAGGAGTAAAAAGGGTCCTGCAGGAAACATGACCCTATCTTCAACCAGGCCAAGGAGCCAAGGATATATATGCAACAAGAAGGACCACAGCAACGAATGACGAATGATGAATACCCAATGATAAACAAATTGAAATGGGTATTACCCAGTCAAAAAACCAGAAGTAGGCAATTCGAAAGGAATGATAGTTGATGCATGAGAAAAAAGTGCTGGGAAAAACTCCTAACACAGACGAGAGAACGGAGTAAAACTTCCATGCGGAAAATAGAAGAACCGTCCGTGCAAGTGGGGAAAAGCCAAAAGGAACGGAGAAGCGTAATAAACCCAGTAAGCAACCCTTTGAACAGTGTACACACACCTGAAAAGAGATCCAACAAGATCAGTAACTCGTATTTGTACCATAGACTGGAGCAGTGAGATTCGTGAAGGTCATCCAAAATGTAGAAAAAAGGCTCGAGAGAAAGAGAAAGGTAAATGATAGTGAGGAAACTGTCAAACCCATAGGAGACTAGCCAGGCCCAAAGGCCATTGCATAAGGACTTTTTGGTGGAGAAGTGGAAGGAGAAAGGGGATGCTTTCTTAGCTCCTGTCAAGCCTTATTCAAAATCGTAAGCACCAAGAAACATACTGAGATATTGGAAAAATGAAGAGAAATTGAACACGGAAATCACTCTCTTAACTCTTCCACCGTTACCCTTGTAGCAACCTGGAGATTGAAAATAACCAGAACATAGCCTCAGGGAGAAAAGACAAGATTTGAGAAGAATAAATATAACAGAAATTACAATAAAACAAAGACATTTCATCAAGGTCGTGCTATAGCAACAGTAGAGTGCCTCCGTTGATACTCAGTTGGAAATACCGACCATCCCCGACAACCGAAGTAATAAGAAACCCGCCGCAATGACTAAAGCAAAACAGTGATCTCCACGAGATATCGAGCCCACCATGGGGCCGCCTGCCATTACTGAGGGTATGCACCAAAGCCATTACCGACATTGCCAAATCCACCAGCGGATTGGTTGCCCCAACCCTGGTTCGCACCATTTCCACGGCCGTAGGCACCAGCAGATTGAGGGACATTACCATAACCACCTTGAGCATTGGGACCACCAAACCCTTGCGATTGGTCCTGCCATCTGCCTGGAGTGGCGGGGCCCGAGGGCGATTGTGGGTGGCCATGAGCTCCAGGGTGATTGGGGCCTGCTGATGAACCAGGGGGGCCTTGAGGGGTCATTGGTCCGCCATACTGCGGGTAAAAAGCAGAGGGTGTGTTAGGAGGGTATTGCGGGGTTTGAGGCTGCTGCGGCGAATAGCCATCAAATTGGCCGGTTGGTGGCCTGTCTTTGCCCCACTATATACATTGTCAGAACAGTGCGTAGCAATTAATCTAGAATCCTCTACTTACGCTACACTTCAGTGGCCTGCCATTGACATTGTAACCTGACAGCTGGCAGATAGCCATAGCTGCATTCTCATGGGTATCCATTTTTACAAAGGCAAAACCCCTATCTGCCTGAAACCGAGTTTCCACGACGTATCCGAAGTTTTGGAACAATGGAACAAGATCATTCTGTGTGGTATATGGCGTTAAGTTACCTACGTAACAAGTGGTCTGCCACGCAGGAGTCTGTTGGACGATCATGTCGTAACTGTTGACACCATGGGTCGGGAAGTGGTGATGTCCATATGGAGTAGTAGGAGTCATGCCCATAGCAGCCATAGCAGCTTGCTGGGAGATTGACGGCTGTCCCTTTTGATTGGCCCAGTTACAACGGATAGCACGAGAGCCCAGCCATTCACCGTCCATGCTGCTCAAGGCTTTTTCCGCATCTTGACGTTCCCTAAACGCCACAAACCCATAGCCACGAGATCTACCAGTCTTCATATCCCACATTACACGTGCCTCAGACACTGAACCGAATGCCGAGAAAGCTTGGAGCAAGACTTCATCATTAACTTCATTAGAGAGATCTCCGACGAATATGTGAAAGTGGTTTGTGGTATCCTCCTTGTTGGATTGATTGCTTTGGTAGGCCCAGTTGACTCGGATTTCCTTCATCATGTAAGCCAAGGATTTCCATCCCGTAACTGAATATATTCTTACAGATTGGTGTACCCTTCTGCCATTTAAGGTAGCCATCGCCCTCTCGGCTGCACCTGGATCATCGTATTCAATGAAGCCGTAATTGTACCCCTTTGCCTGTTCGATTGTCAATCAGATATCTCCGCTACGATGTCAAAGATTTGGGGCTCGAGTAACAGAGTAGTATGTGAACCGTACGTTCTTGTCAGGGATGATCTTAACATTCTGCACATGTCCAGTGGTTTCAAAGATTTGCTTGAGCACTTCCTCTGTCACTCTAGGATCCAGACCACCAACGTATAAGGCACGTTTGTTAGGCTCTGGTGCAGCCCTACGCACGAACCCTCCTGCAGACGTAGGAGATTGAATACCCGAAACCGACATGGGAGATGTTATTGCAGTCGGAATTGGGTTAGTATTGGGGGGGATTATAACCTGGGGGAGTGGAGGAGGAGGCATGTGAGATGACGAGTTGTTATTGTTCTGTGCACACAATTGAGGTTAAGATAAATAAGCACAGAATAGGGCTGAGATAGGGATTCGGGGAAGTACATTATTAGGAGCAGCCGCTTGATTTGCGTTGTCGCCAGGCATCTTGAATTCTTTTTTTCGGAGAAATGTTTCAGTCTCACAATCAAAAAATCAAAATAATGAGAGAACTCAAACGAAAAGAAATAACCCGAGCAAGAATGGAGAAGAGGAGATGCAGAGGTTTCTTTACATTTGTGATTGATCCGAGCTTAGAGGAACGGTAAGAACGAATTCGATTGTGGGGATTAGTCGTTGAATGTGAGGAAATAACCAAAGTCAGGGAATGAGTGGATTCAACGAGACAAAGGATGCTGCTTTCAAGTCGAAAACCCACACGGAGAACAGTCCAAAGGGAATAGGAAAAGAGAAAAGGAAACAGTGGTAGGAAGAGGAAGGGGAAAAGATTTGCTCGACCGATCGAACGCCAAAGAGTTTGTGATGCTGGTGATGATGATAGGAAAAGGTTGAGAAGAGAGGATAGAAACCAGCCCTGTGGGGGGGAGGGGGGGGGAGCAGAGGGGGAGGGGGGTGTTGGTGTGAGAGCACTTTTCTTGTTCTGAGAAAGCGAAGATTTTTAGCCCGCCTTAGTGGGAGGCGGAACTGTTGCAGTTGAAATGCGGATTGTGGTGAAGTGGGGTGTGCGGGCCAATCAAACGGTGTGCCAGAGAGGGGAAGGAAAATAACTGAGTGGGAGGGGAGGGAAGAACGCCTGCCATTGGCTGCTTCTACACCATAACAACGAGACGCGCATCTATACTTTTCTTGACCTGATGCATGCGCGCACTTCATCGAAGGCGCCAATAGATCAGTCACCGTTGTCCTCGCGGGCATATATAGGGCCAGTACCGGCATCAACCAAGGCGCATGAACTGACAGCTTGTTGTTGCAGGGTTGAATCGGCAATGCTACCACGAAGAGTTCCACGGTACCTTATTATGTGAGGCGGCTCAGCCCAAGCCTGCTTGGTATATCCATGCCATGTATGTATCCGGAACCTGGCCTTGATCCGCCAGCCTACTCTATATTGCTGGGAGCTGTCTGTATAAGTAGATAGACTGAAAGGAGGTAGATGCATAGATTGTGCCAATGGGAAGCCAGTAATGATTGTAACCAATGTTAAGCACCTGGAGGGTCTCATCGGCGTGGATTTGGACAATACATCGTATAAGGAGTACCGTATTTACGCACTGGAAAGTATAAGTAGCAGAGCGCGCAAGTCCACCTGAAGCTAAACCAAAGCCGGCGAGGGAAAAAGCAAGAGATATATACAAGTATTCCAGTCACGTGTAGATTCTTGTTTTTGGTCACACCACACATACTCACGTGACCTTATCGGACCCTAACTAGGTTAGCTATAAGTAGTTTTAGCTGGTACCTACGCCAAGCGTCCAGCACAACTCTTGTTGCCGAGCCTGGTAAACCTTCCCATTACATCTTACGTGCCCCAAAACCCACACCGCAATGCCCCAGCCAACAGGCCAGAAGGGTCTAGACAACCTTACACCAGTCCTCCATACTGTGGTAAGTGTGGAAGGCTCAAAGAAGAATCACATGTGCATCCCTAACCTCAAACGTTTACCATAGTTTATATACACGGCCACTGGTACGGTTCCTCACGCTGATATGGTATACGATACTAAGCGTTTGTGAACAGTATTCACTGATCAGAGAAAAAACAACCCTCGAGCCATCGCCAACGCAAATGCCATCATCCGGGTCAAAATACCAATTTTAATAGATCGGTTTCAGTGGGCACTGGATTATCTTGAAGTCGAGATAGTATGCCGTCCCTAGCCGTTGGTGTAATGAAAGAGTCTAATGCATCACATTCAGGTTAGAGCTAAAGCCGTCTTCCGCCGTGATCTTGAAGTCCTACGAAAGCGCGCCGAAGAGACCAGATTGGCTGCTGAACGAGAAACCGAGGAAAACAGAATCAAAATGCTGACAGAGGAGAGGGTGCGGGCAAACCAAGGACAAGACGAAAAAGAGACGAAGGAAAATGTAGGGACGGTTTAGTGGCCAAACTAGAGAAGATAAGAACCAGAAGTTGAGTTCAGGCACCATAACCCAACGTAGTAATACTTCCAACAACAATCACTCTTCACAGGCGGGGCGGATACGAGCATGTTACCCATCAGCCAACCACAATAGCCGCAACATAGGGCCCCGCTCTCCTAGTGATGGACACAAGCAATAGCGCTGACCATCAACAAGCCCTCCTGTGGTAATAGGGACAATGGTGGAATGTTTGGAGAAGCTTTGATAATCGATATGAATTTCTAGTTGTCATATTTCGCTCTGTATTGCACAACGGAAATACGTAGGGGCTTTTAACAATATCAATTTGTTCTGCTGTACTTTACTTTGTCATCATGTACTAAGCTTACTTGTTCCCTTAATGAGTATATCCTCTATGAGCAACACTAATTGAAGATTGATGACATATTTGGTTTCCCACCTTGGAAAATATAGAAGCAACTGATATTTTGATACCACATCCAATTGAAACTCTACCACAATTAGTAATCCGAATCTTGTCTGCCCAAGGGTATGTGGTTATTGAATACGATGTTTTGCAGTCAGTTTGTTGTCTTCTCTTTGGGGTTTTTTATTTTCTATTTCTATAGTGCCATGGGCTATGAGATAGGCATTCTTGCATTATTACAACAAAAGGGGTTTAGTTATGATATGATATGATAAATGATTGAAAGTATAGCTTGTATTGAGTATAAGGATACAAGGTAAGATATACCGGTAGTAATTTAATCACAAGTTCCTTAGAACAGGGCAATTTGTAAATATACACATGTCAATTAACTAATTAACAATCGATAGCAGCAAACCAATGAAACTTCCTAATAAATAAATAAAGAATTTGATCTTGGACAAACTACTAGGGTTCTCAAAAATAAATGAATGAGCAAATTTTATTTAGTCGGCTACGACAACTATAGTTTTTGCTACTTATAATCATGTCCCTATCATGAACGTGTGCTGTTCCCTTACACTATACACCCCCTTCGCTTTGATATACATACACCCACCCAGAATTATTTCGTAGTTTGGAGCAACATCCCCCACAAGGACGCAAGACGAACTCGACGAAAGGTTCCGGACACAACAACATACGAGTAATGCTGCTGACATCGAACGGTAGGTTAATGATTACCTAGTGCACGCGAAGTACTTATTGATCGGTCGGCATTTTAGACAATGGATGGCGATAGCCATAACACGAACACGAAGGAGCGAAAGTCGAAGCGGACAACCTCGTACTCGAATATGAGTATTAACCAAGCGGAGGCCAGGCTAGGCATCAGACTCTGCTCATTAGAAAGATAGATACCGGTTAAGACAATGTGGGAGCACGCTGAACAGTAAGCCTGGATAAGACGAAGGAGGAGGTATATAAACAGATAAAAGTGGTTTTTACTGGTTGCAGGCATTTCGATAGTCAAGAGTTTGTTCACTAGCAGTGCTAATAAATGTTTAAGGTTCTCCTACGGAAGAAGATCCAGATATTAAAGAGGCTATCATCAATCATTTGGCTTATGGCATCATTAGTCCAGTACTAGAACATTTTATCAACACAACGGGACGCAAGAATGTACAGCTACGGTCTGAGAAAGAGATTTTATCTACCGATGGCGACACAGGGTAGAGCAGAGGAACATGTTGTGGGCCTTATTGAACTAAAACGCGCAGCCACCACCACCACCCCCAAGGAAAATGACCGGCAATAAAGTACCGTCATTAAATGTTAGGCTGAGCGGAGCCGCCAATTACCCTGAAGGGGTTACATCTCTGAAGTTATTCCTCCCCATAACCGACATCAATGACCAACATGATGCATGGGACCTGGTAACTGGGGATTTCAGAAAGCCAGCGCAAGCTGCAGAAGGAAAAATCTGGCAAAAAGCAAATGATCTCACACTTCTCACCATATTAAAAAATTGTGAGGATAACGTGCGAAGCCGGATTGGCACCTTCGAGCTAGCCAAAGAGGCGTACGATGAGCTAAGAAAGGCCTTAGAAGGTAAAATGGCAACGGAGTTCTACGCATTGCTAGACAGTTTCACAAACATCGCATTCGATGATCAGAAAACCACGATTGGTGGACACATCACCCACTATGAAGCAACGTGGAACAGGTTCGTCGAGGAGATATCTCAAGCAGATCTGACAGCAGCCCAGGATGATGGATTTGGAGAAGGATTACAGCGGTTCGCAAAAAGCGATAGGGCAAAAGCCGAATTCCTCTTGAAATCCCTGCCAGCCTACTACTCAAATACCGTGGAAAACATAAGGGCGAAAGACCACGGCTATGACGATGTAGCTAGAAAACTAAGGGAATACGTCCCAGCGTGGCAAAAAGGGTCTCGAAGAAAAGAGGCTGATGGCACAAAAGATGACCCTCTGGTCTTAAAGGTGGAAAAGAAGGACAATGGCAAGCGATGTGAGTACTGCATTGCCAAAGGATGGAAGGGACTCAACCATACCGAGTCCGAATGTTATACGAAAAAACGGGAAAAGGCCAGAGCAAAAAAGACGAAGACCGAGGAAGAAAAAGACGACTCTGACTCCGAAAGAGCTACGATAAAAATGATCCGAATTGGTAAAACCAAATGCGGACATGAGGGGCTATATGAATATGATACAGCAGCGACCCACCATACCACCAACGAATACAATAGGCTAATCGACACACAACACAACCTTCAACTGGAGGTCTCAGGACACGACGGAAGGAAGTCGATATGCAATATCATGGGTACGCTAATATTCAGGCATAACGGTCGGAATATAAGGCACGAACAATGCCTATATGACCCCTCGTATAGCAACATCATCAGTGGGCTAAGAATGCCAAATGATTTCACACTCAAGGGAACCAAAACTACGGCGGAACTTAGGACAGGACGAAAAGTCCTATATAAGATGACTAGAGACCCGGCAGGCTTGTGGATTGAGCCTGACAATGAGGTCGCAGATTGGAAAGCTGCTGGGATCAAAAGGACAGCAGCAGACGAAACAAGGGAGAAGGAAAAGGCAATAAAGCAAGCCAGAGACTTGCATGAAAAGTATGGACATATTTCATATAATACCTTATGCACTCTCCCCGAATTCCCGAAGGAAATAGGAAAAGAGAAAATCCGATGCCAGGCTTGCGAACAAGGGAAGGCCACTAAACCTAGCGCACCCAAGCAGCCCCAAGAACCCAGAAGCTCCTGGTTGATGGAAAGGATCCATGCTGATTTAATTGGACCTCTCACAAGCCAATCTGACAGCAGCACTAGCCACGTTGAAATATTTGTGGCAAACAAAGTCCGAAGGAATTATATTACGCAAACCACGCGATCTCAACCTCGTGGTATATGCGGACGCTTCCTACGGAGGGGAGGCGAGCAGGTCACAGAGTGGAGTACTCCTTACCTAGGGAATCAACCAGTCGGATGGTACAGTCGACGCCAGGATGTTGTGGCATTATCGATTACGGAAGCCGAATACATCGCCGACTGCGAAGGAGCAAAGGATATAGCCTGGACACAACAACTGCTGCAGGAATTGAAGGTCAAAATCGAGACACCAATCCTAAGGACCGACAGTGAGGGAGCATACAACCTCTCCCAAATAGCCAAATTCCTATGCCGCAGCAGGCATATCTAACATCAGTACCACTATATCCGACAACAAGTACAACAGGAGTCCTTGATAATCAACACCATACCTGGGAAAGACAATCCAGCGGATCACCTCACGAAACCTGTCCCTATGAGTTCGATACGAGCCTGGAAGGAGGCATGGATGAGTGGGAAGGCTGAACCATAAGCCTCTCGGACAATACGACCAGCGAAGGAAGCCTTGTGCCGTCAGAAGACGATGTGTTATTCGGAGAACTCTTGGATCCGATACTGGAAGGACCATGCTGGTGGGATTAAAGTGGTACTCGAGTAGGGGAGGGTGTGGGAAAATACTTTCGCCCACGTGATATGACCAGGATGCCTAATTGGGATAAAGTTCGGTGAATATACAGGTCGTTCCTATAAGGGAAAAACATGGAAGATATAAGACGAAGGATTTTTGCATGTTATCAATGTTTTTCCAAGTAGTTAGCTATAGCGATAGATCCATAGCATACAAGCCTATAGCGATATCTATAGCCGCGCGAATAGTACTCTCTACCTCTACCTCTTTCACAATTCCCCGCACTCATAACCTCGTAATTCTTACATCTAGAAATAACCCATGGATCTGGAGATCCGAAAGTTCCAAAATGGGGGTATCCCCGCATGTCATTGCTATTAAAAACCCCTGTGCGGCAAAACCCTGTGGGAAAAAGCTCGCGACAGTGGGAAAAGGTACAATGCATGTCATCCAACTATCCAACCCAGATTTGATTCAGTCATATATATTGCCTCCCTTGGCCGCATAGACCTGGGCCCCATGCCTAGCCTGTTTCCAGACATAGGTGCCCCTAACCATAGTGTAGGGGAGTTCCCTCTCGTATGGGGTTCCCGCTAGTATGAGGGGTTTGCCCTCTCGTATTGGGTGGGGTTCCCAGAGCTCGTGGAGCTCGTTAATCTGCAAAGTCGGAATATCCGAAAATCTCATAAAATCACCAGTCCCGACGTAGAAACTGACAAACAAGTAGCAAAGAAGGGGAAAATAATTAATCCCAATAAATATCGCTGATATTTCTTCATTACCGTGCGATACTGACTTACTATTTCCTGCCATATTGGGGTTGTGGGCTCGTCCGGCGGAGGGGGAATCCGGCTTCTTTATATACGTCTCCTTCAGCGCACTAGAAATGCAACCAAGTGTGAGAATATAAACCATGATATGGTAGGTTAATAAGCGAGGACGAGAAGTTGAGAACTTCCTAAAAGACTCTAGTTCAGGTACCGAGTTGGGACAGGTCGGTTGCCATGGCAACTGGAAGTATCCGTAGATTGCTGAGTCAGGACACAGTTCAGCCACACGCGAACACGTGTATGAATATTGGCAGGTGGATTGGGGCTGGCCAGTCTTGACTAGTACTCGTACATAACACATATATAATTAAGACATCTCTGTTAATCATCACATAAGGTCTCCGCCTCATAGCCACGGGCTCCCCCTTGAGGGGAAAGACGTATAGACTTCAAAAAAAAAAAAAAAAAAAAAAAAA